>Ga0105048_10000127_pt1 | contig 97978 bp, 81 predicted proteins | sample MAT05_FD_78382 | JGI IMG/M metagenome (GOLD analysis project Ga0105048, IMG submission 78382) | Freshwater microbial communities from Lake Fryxell liftoff mats and glacier meltwater in Antarctica - MAT-05 | ecosystem: Environmental > Aquatic > Freshwater > Ice > Liftoff microbial mat | place...
CCGCCAACTCCGCCGAAGTTGGATTCAGCCCCGATCACTGGCACCTTCGTCGAACCCATTCCCTGATCTACCCCGCTCCATTTCCTCATGAAATCACTCGGCTACTTCGGCGTTCGGGTTTAAAGTAAGTGCAGAGGTGGGACGCAGGAGGAACCCCGAGCTGGGCGCAGCGTAGCGCAGCCCGGCTCGGGGTTCCTCCTGCGTGAGACAGCTCTCTGCCCTGCGTCAGATTGGTAACACTTCACAGACAGGGTTACCCGGCGGTTCCTCACTCAACCGAAGGTGCCCATGCTTAACTTGGATCAGTTTATGAACATTCGTTTTCTGCAAAAACAGGGCCATTCGGTACGCGCGATCGCGCGGCTGACCGGTCATTCCCGCAATACCGTGCGCAAGCTTTTGCGCGCCACTCGTGCGCCGATTCCCAAGTCGCGGGTGCGACCGAGTAAACTCGACCCCTTCAAGGCGTATCTCACCGAACGCTGGCAGGCGCACCCACTTTGCGCGGTGCGCCTGGTGCCGGTGCTCCGTGTCCTGGGGTTTACTGGTTCGTCTCAGATCGTACGACGTTTCCTGCAAACTTTAAAAGCCGATCGCCGCACCGACCAGACTCTCACGGTGCGCTTCGAGACTGCACCGGGCGAACAGGCCCAATGCGAATGGGCCGAGGTCGGCCGTTATCCGCAGCCCGACGGCACGAGCGTGCGCGTTTATGCCTTCGTCATGGTTTTGGGTTACGCGCGTTGTCTCTACGTGGAGTTTACCCGCTCCATGACGCTGGCCACGTTGATTCGTTGCCATCAAAATGCCTTCGCCTTTTTTGGCGGCTGGCCCCGGCGCATCCTCTACGACAACATGCGCCAAGTCGTGGTCGGACCCGAACGCATCAACGAGCGGTTCCTCGACTTCACCCGCCACCACGGCTTCGAGGTCAAGCGTTGCCGTCCGTACCGGACACGAACCAAAGGAAAGATGTAAAGCAGTGTTTCCTATTTGCGCGACAGCTTTATAAACGCCCGCACCTTCAGCGGTCTGGACGATCTCAACGCCCAGTGCCGCCACTGGCTGGGCAGTGTCGCCAACATCCGGATACACGGCACGCCCCAGGCCCGTCCCTGCGACCGACTGATAGAGGAGACCCTCCACTCAACGCCTACCAAGTGGCCTACAGCACCGCGCGCAACGTTGGCGTGGAGGCCTTGGTTCGTTTTTATAAAAGTGATTACTCTGTACCTGCACGCTGGGTTGGCACCCGGGTCAGCATCGATGCCGGCGACAACACAATCGTGATCAGCGCCAAGGATCTGATCATCGCCGAGCACCCCGTGGCCACCGGCCCCGGTCAACGCGTCGAGTCGCCCGCCCATGTGCGGGAACGCTGGGAACGTTGCGTGCCCACCGTCGCGCCATTACCGCCCAAAGGCTGCCACATCACCTTCACCGAAAGCGTGCAGGTGCGAGCGTTAAGCGCTTACGCGGAGGTGGCCTCATGAGCGTCAACCACGAACAACTTGACCAGGACGCACTGCTGCAAATTAACGCAACCACTGCCCACGCCCAACTAGACGGCATCGCCCAGCAAGCCGCCGCCAACGCGTCGTCGAGACTAGTCTGCACTTCTCGGGCCTTCCCTGGATCAAGCGCCTGAGCGATTTTGACTTCAGCTTCCAACCCTCGATCGACCGCACGCTGATCGAAGAACCGGCCACGGGGCGTTTCCTCGACGAAGGCCGCAACGTCATCTTCCAAGGACCACCTGGTGTCGGCAAAACTTGTTTGGCGATTGCACTTGGATTTTGTTTCGCCGAACGCGGTTAACGCCTGCTGTTTTTAACCGCGATGGAATTGGCCCGGCGCATGAAGACCGCCTTCGCCCAGAACCGCATGCCGCATTATTTGAAGATGCTCACCACGCCCAAACTGTTCATCGTCGATGAAGTCGGTTACCTCGGGCTCGACCACGAACAAGCCTCACTGCTGTTCCAGGGGATCTGCAGCCGCTACGAAAAACAAGCCGCCACGATCATCACCTCCAACAAAGCCTTCAGCGACTGGGGCCACGTCTTCGCCGGCGACGCCGTCATGGCCAGCGCCGCGCTCGACCGGCTCCTGCATCGAGCGACGCTCATCAACATCAAAGGCGAGTCGTATCGCATGAAAGAAAAACGCCTCACCGGACTGTTCCCCGGCGCCGTCGCCTTATCCGATTCACCCAAAGGAGGTGCCCGCGCCAAAACTAAATAATCCCGCCTTTTTTGCCCGTCCGCGGGTGGGTCAATTTTAAATGATCATAGCTGGGGCAAATCCTCACGAGCGTTGACAGTTACCAGCCCCACTTCAAACAACGTCGCGAAGAAGCAGCGGACCTGACGACCAAACGCCTTCCAGCCCGCCGCTGGGTCGTCGAACGCACTCATTCCTGGTTCAACCGTTTTCGCAAACTATTGGTTAGTTTCTAAAAAACAGAGGCCAGCTTCCTCGGGCTGCTTTCCTTGGCCTCTGCACTTATCTGCTGGCGGCAATCAATCTCTATTTACGGATAAGCTCTTAGTCAACGGCTATGCCGACGGGACAGGTCGTTTCGAGAAGCGCTAAAGCGAATATCCATGCGCTCTATGCTGGCCCCCACGCGTTATTAGCGAAAGCCTCGTTACGATGAACGCCGACACCCAACCAGCGGAAATCGACCCGCTCGCCGCCGCCCGTGCCATTTTGCAGGAGCGCTTCGGTTTCGCCTCGTTTCGTGCCGGCCAGGAGGCCGTGATCGCGCAACTCCTCGCTGGAAACTCCGCCCTCGCCGTCTTCCCCACCGGAAGCGGCAAGAGCCTCTGCTACCAGCTGCCCGCGCTCATGTTAGAGAGATTGACCATCGTCGTTTCGCCGTTGATCGCCTTGATGAAAGACCAGGTGGATTTCCTCGTTTCGAGGGGAATCGCCGCCGCGCGAATGGATTCTTCCGTCAGCCGCGAGGATTTTGAAGAGATCCAAAACGCGCTCCGCGAACGGCGGTTGAAACTGTTGTACGTCGCGCCCGAACGCTTTTCCAACGAACGTTTCCTCGCCCGGCTCAAGTCGCTCCAGATCGACCTGCTCGTGATCGACGAGGCTCACTGCATCTCCGAATGGGGACACAACTTTCGCCCCGACTATCTCAAGCTCGCCCGCCATGCCCGCGAGTTAAAAGCCGGTCGCGTACTCACCTTGACTGCCACCGCCACTCCCGCCGTGGCTCAAGACATCTGCCGCGCTTTCGCCATCGCCCCCGAGGCGCACGTCAACACCGGCTTTCACCGGCCCAACCTTTTTCTTCGCGCCACGACCTGCACTCCGGAAACGCGGCTCGGTCTTCTCATCGAAAAACTGAAAGCACGTCCACCTGGCCCAACCATCGTCTATGTGACATTGCAGAAAACAGCCGAGCACGTTGCCGCGGCGCTCGTGGCCGCTGGCTTCGCCGCCGAAGCCTACCACGCGGGCTTGGAAACAGAAGCCCGGGAAACCATCCAGAACCATTTCATGGCGGCAAACGACACGATTGTCGTCGCCACGATCGCCTTCGGCATGGGCATCGACAAAGCCAACATCCGCGCCGTCTATCACTACAACCTGCCGAAAAGCCTGGAAAACTACGCGCAAGAAATCGGCCGCGCCGGTCGTGATGGCGCACCATCGCACTGCGAAATCCTCGCGTCGGGTCAGGACATCACGGTTCTGGAAAACTTCACCTACGGCGACACACCCACGCCGGAGGCGTTACGCGATCTACTCAAGGAACTCCTCGCGAACCGCGCCACCGGCGAAACCTTTGATATCTCCACCTATGAATTGTCGGCACGGCACGACATTCGCCAACTGGTCGTATCGACCGCGCTCACCTACCTCGAACTCGATGGGCTGATCGAGTCCACCGCCCCGTTTTACACGACGTATCAGTGGAAGTTTCAACGCACACCCGAAGAGATCTTCGCTCGTTTTGACGCGGATCGACGGGACTTCCTTGAACGGCTTTTCGCGCTGGCGAAGGTGGGTCGCATCTGGAATTCCCTCGTACTTGCCGATGCCGTGGCGGCGCTGGGTGGCGAACGCGAGCGTATCGTCAAAGCGCTCACCTACCTGGAGGAGAAAAGCGATCTCGAGCTCAAAATCGCTGGCGTGCGCCAGGGCTACCGCGTGCTACGCGTCACCGAAGATTTAGCCGAAGTCTGGAGCGAACTGCGGCGGCGCTTCGCGGCCCGTGAAGCCAGCGACATCGCGCGGGTCGCCAACGTCGCCAAACTCATCAGCGACGAAAGCTGTCTCGTGCGCCGACTCCTCGGCTATTTTGGCGAAGAACTCGGTTGCGACTGCACACACTGCGGCCCCTGTGCCGGCGATCTCCCGGCGACATTGCAACGCCTTCAATCCGACGTCTCGCTCTCGCAGAAAGAACTCCGCGCCCTGCGTGATGAACATCCCCGTGCCCTCGGCGGCGTTCGGCAGATTACCCGTTTCCTCTGTGGGATCGCCTCACCCGCGCTCTCCGCAGCGAAGCTCACGCGCCATCCCCTGTTTGGATCGACGGCCGAGATCCCCTTCGCCGCCGTCTTGAAAAAAATCGCGGCCGCACTTGAATAACCACAAGGCAGTAACAAACATATGGTAACAGCTAAAGGTTCGGATAAAGGCGGATGAGCTTTATGCGAGTAGAGCCGAAGGGGTGAGCTATTCCGACGGGACAGGTCGTTTAGAAAAGCTTTAGAAGTCGCTGTTCGGCGAATTCCGTCGGGTACTTTTTAGGCGCTGACTGGAGGTGTTTTGAGTCGGGCACGCTGTTGCGGCACGAATCCAAACCCTTGCGAACGAAATATATAATCGACCAGTTTTTTGAAGGCTTTTAACATCGGTGTCCAAGAAACGGGATCATAATGTTGCGTAGAGAAGGACGAGGCGGGGCGTTAAGGCGGTCAGCGAGGAGCGGCGAGAACCAATGAGCACGTAGCCAGCGTAAGATTTTTAGACTGATTTGAGTGAGCCTGTATGAGCCTTTCTCGACCAAGATGGAAAGACGGGGCCCGCGGGCCTTGGCTTGGATTTTCATTTGGTCTAAGCGTTTTGATCGGCGTGCTTCCTCGGCGTGGTTGTAGACACCGTGATTATTTTCGAGGTGGGTATTGAAGAGTTGAAGAAGGTTGTGGGCTAGGCAAATGAGCTGGGCCTGCATCTGTTTGGCGGTGTCGTTGCTGGCCCATGCTTTTTGTTCGTAGTATTTGTTTTTAAATTGGTCGTAGGTTTTCTCGATGTCCCAGCGGCGCAGATAGAGATAGGCGATCAGTCCCGGAGCGAGGGTCATTTCTGAGGTGATAAATTCATAGGTTTGCCCGTTGATGGGGTCGGCGTGGGTGATCATGCGCACCATGACATGTTGACTGGTTTGGATAAGCTGGTCGTGCTCTACGCCTTGGTTGAGGAGGTCTTGTTTATCAAAAGGGTTTTCGCCAATGACTTCGCGCAGCATATCCTCCTTGGTGCGGGTGATGAAGTACACGCCGTGCTGCTGCTTCCAATAATACCAGAGCGTAAAATCAATGCAGGCGCGGTCATAGACCCAAAGGACTTTTGAGCCTTTAGGTGTTTTCATCCGCTAGCGTTCTGCCCCTAGCCGTTTGATCGTGTGAATATCATTTTCATTTTTACCTTCACAGAGCGTGAGGTGATGGAGGGCCTGGGTGCGCAGGTTTTGCCCATAAAGGTGGCCTACCGCCCAGCGGCGTTGATCGATCTTTCATCGTGAACAGCCGCGCCGTGCCAATGTCCATCAGCAGCATAGAGTGCGAACGCGGCCAAGGAGGGGTGTTGCGCGAAAGGATCGCCTTGGAGGATGTTGGCGATGTGTTCATTGGCGGCCTGACAAACGTTGAGTCGGCGTGTGCTCTTCAGGGTTTTAAAATAGTTACTTTGCGCGGGACAAGATTGCATTTACGGACCCACTTGTTGGAGAAATCCTCGGTCTGTTTTTTGATCGGAAAGCACTCGGGTCACGCCCACCTCGAGCCAGTCCTCGTCGGTGAGTTCGTTGCACTTGCGATAATCTTAGCAGGCCGCAGCCACCTGATCGAGCGGCGCAAATAGCGTGTCGTAAATAGTCAATATTGGCTTAATTGGAATGAGGATCATAAGCCTCAAAAAAATCACAAACAGCATGTAAAGCTATAAATCGCCGTTTTTCGCATTAATTAACAAGCTACAGGCGCCTTTCTGGGCGTCGTGCAATCCCGGATACAGGGATATGAATCGAGGCTCTGTGGTGGCGCGCATACCTCTTCCATAAATCACCAACGGGCTTTAATATATGTCGATACCTGAACACCGATGAATAACCCATTATCCCCAATGCCACATTTCAACTCTCCCAGCTGGTGGCCTCACGGTTCCCGGCTTTTTCGTGCCCGAACCAGATCAAATACGGAACTGAGGAACCAGAAAGTCAGGCGGGGTAGTTGAACGCAAAGAACCGCAAAGGGCGGCCCTCCTCTTTGCGTTCCTTAGCCACCTTGGTGTTCAAAATGGCTTGGCCGAAAACAATTCTTTCCGCCAATAGCGTTATTGAGCGTTCATGAGTGGTTAAATAACTGCCGAAATATTTCCAAGTTTCACCACCGACGACAGTCCTTCCCCTGCTTTTCTGATTCCAGCCTTCCAGCGTTCCATATTAGCTTCTTCTCTTTTCCGTCCATCTAGATTTTCACCGACATGAAGCTCCTCCTTACCAACGACGACAGCATCGAAAGCGTTTTTCTACACGAACTCGTGCATGCCCTGCGCGACGCCGGACACACGCTCTACGTCGTCGCACCGAAGACCGAGCAAAGCTGGATCGGCTGCGCCAAGTCTCGCCACCGTGCCGTCCACTCCACCGCCGCCGACCGCGGCCTCGGTTGCCCCACTTGGATCGTCGACGGCACCCCGAGCGACTGCGTCAACATCGGCCTCGCCCACCTCCTGCCCGAGCGCCCCGACGCCGTCGTCAGCGGCATCAATATCGGCCTCAACGCCAGTCTCGGCTTTATCCTCGCCAGCGGCACCATCGCCGGTGCCTGGGAAGGCGCTGTGCACGGCCTGCCCGCCATCGCCCTCTCGCAAGACCTCACGTTCGAACTCTTCGAGAAATTGAAACGCGAAGGCGACAAACCCGACGCCGAGATCCACGCCGTCCTCCGCCACTCCGCCGCGCAGGCCGCCCGCCTCGTACCGAACCTCGTGCAAGCGACCACCCCGCGCAGCTTCGTCGTGCACAACATTAATTTCCCGTATCCGTGCCGCCCCGACACCGAAGTCCGCCGCACCGTGCCCGCACGCGTCGTTATCCCCGGCCTCTTCAGTCCGCAAGCCGACGACGGCACGCACCGCTTCGTCTTCAAACTCGGCGACGACCTCTCGCCCCCACAACCGCTGACCGACCGCGCCGCCCTCGCCGCCGGCCAGATCAGCCACACCGTGCTCGACTACACCAAGCTCGGCACCTGACGCCAGCCGTTGCGTAAACACCAATATTTGTCTCCTTCCGTCTTCCAATGATCGAAGTCCGTAATCTCACCCGCGTTTTCCGCACCTATAAAAAACAGCCCGGTTTCTGGGGCGGTGTGCGCGGCTTGTTTCACCGCAAGTTCGAGGAGACTGCCGCCGCCAAGGACATTTCCTTCGACATCGCCGAGGGCGAATTCGTGGGCTTCCTCGGCCCCAACGGCGCGGGCAAAACCACCACGCTGAAAATGCTTTCAGGGCTGATCTACCCGACCTCCGGCACCGCGCGCGTCGCTGGCTTCGATCCGACCAAGCGCGAAAACGCCTACCGCCGACTCTTCGCCCTCGTGCTCGGCCAGAAAAACCAGCTCTGGTGGGATCTGCCCGCCATCGAATCGTTCCTCCTGCTTAAACACATCTATGGCCTCGATCCGGCCCAATACAAAGCAACCCTCGACGAACTCGTCACGCTCCTCGGCGTCTCAGAAAAGCTCAACGTGATGGTTCGTGAACTCTCACTCGGCGAACGCATGAAAATGGAGCTCATCGCCGCGTTGCTCCACCGGCCGCGCGTGCTGTTTCTCGACGAGCCCACCATCGGCCTCGACGTCGTCTCGCAGAAGGCCGTGCGCTTGTTTCTCCGCGAGTACAATCGCAAGTACCGCGTCACCATCCTGCTCACGAGCCACTACATGGCCGACATCAAGGAACTCTGCGAACGTGTGATCGTGATCCATAAGGGGCTCAAAATCTATGACGGCGCGCTCGACCGCCTGGAATCGGGTTCGGGGAGCCGCAAGAAGATCATCAAATTTCTCCCGCAAAACGGCACGTTCCCCGAGAGCTGGACCTCGCGCTACGGCACCGCCACGCGCAACAGCGAAGGCCAGTACACGCTCAACGTCGAAAGCGAAAACATCGTCGCCGCCTCGCAGGAAATCCTTTCGAGCGGACCGGTCGCCGACATCACAATCGAAGACGTGCCGCTGGAAGACATCATTGCCGAACTCTTCGAGTCACACCAAACGCCGCTTAAGGTAGCGGTCGCCGTCTGATTAGGAAGAGAAAGCGGTTTGTAACGTATTACGTTACAAACCGGGTGAGGAATCCTCGTGGGATTCCGCCCGATAATGGAGGGCGCGGCGCCGTCCGCGCCGTTTTTGGGAAGTTTGGGCCTCGGTTACCAAAGCGTTTGAAAAACCGGCGGGCACGGCGGCCCGCCCTCCAGTTCAGACACGCCCGCCCGCAGGAAACGTTCCTCCTTCCCATGACCTCACCAACTGCGGATCGAGATAAGGATTTCCGCGTCTTCATTCCGGGCCCGGAGAGAATTTTGCCGCTATGCAGGCGCACGATTTCCTTCGCGATAAAGACTCCGATGCGGCCTTGACTAGGAATGTCACTTGGTTTTGGTAATGGCAGAATCCTTTCAAGTTCCAGCTTCTCTCCCTTGATGACGATGAGCGCGATGAGCTGGGCGTTCCTCACCCGAGGCGCGCAGCTGGATCGAGAGGCCGCGCTTGCCGTACTTCTCAATCACGCTCTCCAAAATGGCCTACAAGCCGAACTCGACCAGCACCGGAACGACACTGAGCGCCACTGACTACGCGCCGACAGTTTCCCAAGGGCGTCTTTGCGCTCAGCCGCCCTCGCCCTCCACGCCGGTCGTGCGTCACAGGTCAAACGGCCGTCAGAGCCGCTCCGCTTCCTTGACGTGCCTCGGCGATAGCCCGAGCGTTTTCAACTCTTCCAAAATCTTCACGGTCAGCGGCGCGGCAGCCCCACCACACACAGCCATCTCGACCTCGCCGCTCGCCACACGCAGCGCGGCCAGGCCAATCGCCTCCAGCGAGGAGAACAACGGCGCACACTCCGGCTCTTCGCACGCACCGACCAGTTGCATCACCGCCGCCTGCGCTGTCGGCGGAAAGCCCGGCCGCTTGACCGCGGCCAACAAGCTTTCATGCTCCAATACCGAACAAGCCATTGCCCCCCATGGCTTCCGCTTGCGCGCGTCGATCGGCGGCAGCCCGGCAGTATCGTCGCCGCCAGCGCAAACTGGACGTGCCGCGAACGCGACAAGCGCGCCTCGCATCGTCGCCGGGCGGCATGGCCGATATCCGACTGATCGGCTCCAAGATGCCGCGCACACACGCCTCACGTCCGATACCCGCTGGAGTGACGGGCCCGATTCCAGTGATCTTTACCCGGCGGTGTTTCATCCGGTAGCAAGGTTAGTCAATCGTGGGAAACAACCGTTCGCCTCAATGACGGGCCGGGAAAAGCATACGCAGCGTCGTCCCGCGCCTCGGTTCACTTTCCTGCTTTAGCGTCGCACCATGAGCGCCAAGATGTGGCGGCAGAGGCCGAGACCGGTGCCGTGCGACTTGGTGCTGAATCCGCCCTTGAGCGCGGGTCGCGCCGTGTCGGCATCCATGCCCACGCCGTTGTCGCTAAGGGACAGTTCCCACTGCTCGCCCTGCTGGGCGAAGTCCACGGCCACACGGGTCGCGCCGGCTTCGAGTCCGTTTTTGAAAAAATCTGAAAAACGTGCGTTAGTTCAAACTGAAAACCACGCACCACCGCCAGCGTAACGCCACTGATCTCGATCGCCACGTTACGGAAGAAGATCACGTCCTTCACGTGCTGGGTTAGCTTCACGAGATCGACATCGGTCATCTGAGCGGTCTTGCGGCGCGTCTGTCGACACATCGCGTTCGATTTTGCGGATCGCCTCGAGTGCGCGGATGCCATCCATCTCCGGCATGCGGATGTCGAGCAGCACGACTGAAAAGTGCCGCTCCTGCACGCGCTTGATGCCCTCAGAGCAGTCGGCCGTGACGACTTGAAACTCGGTCGAAAGCGTGTAGGCGATCGATTCACGAAGGCCGTACGCGTCATCGACGATGAGCACGAGGGGTTTTCAGCGACATCCGCCGGGGCCGGCGAAGCTTCCTTTAACACAGAATAGCAGCAACTTAGGCGAGCGCACAACTGACCTGACTTTTGACGCTGGAGTGGCCTTCGGTAGCAAAACCCTATTTGTTTCCGCAAACTTTCACTGTCAAAAGGGACCATACTCAAACTTAAATCAGCGAGAGAAAATCTCATCTCATCGTCCGCTCAGGCACGCGCCCTGAAATCTCACGCTCTGCCGCCACCGCGAGATTGCCTTGCCCGCCCCGCACGCAAAATTCCTCGTCGTGGAAACCCTGCTCGCCGCCCTCGCTTCCCTCGTCGCCAGCGGACTCGTCGTCTGGTTTTTCGCTACCAGCCGCCAAGCTACCCTGCGCGAACGCCTCCGCTCCCGCGACGACGAAGCCGCCCGCCTCACCGCCGAACTCGCCGCCGCGAAAACGCGTCTCGCCGAAATCGAAGCGCTCAAGGCCCAGGCCGACACCGCGCTCGCCGCCGAACGCGCCACCGCCACCGAGCGCATCAAGGCCCTCACTGAGGCCCACGAACGCCTCGCCTCCGAGTTCAAAGCCCTCTCCGCCGACGCGTTAAAAAACAACAACACCGCGTTCCTCGAACTCGCCCGCGCCACCCTCGAAAAATTCCAAGACGGCGCCAAGACCGACCTCGCCGCCCGCCAGCTCGCCATCGATACCCTCGTCAAACCGCTCAAGGAATCGCTCGAAAAAGTGGATGTCAAAATCGGCGAAATTGAAAAAGCCCGAGCCGGTGCCTATGGCCAACTTTCCGAACAATTAAAAAACCTCGGCACCGCACAAACCTCGCTACAAGCCGAAGCGGCCAAACTCCACACAGCCCTCCGCTCCACGACCACGGCCGGCACTTGGGGCGAACTCCAACTCCGTCGAGTGGTGGAGATGTCGGGCATGACTTCCTACTGCGACTTCGGAGAGCAACAAACGAGCGGCGCCCTTCGCGCCGATCTCGTCGTCCGACTGCCTGGTGGAATGCAGATTGTCATCGACTCCAAAGCCCCCAACGACGCCTACCGCGAAGCAACGAATGCGTCAGACGATGCCGTACGCACCGTCAAACTCGCCGAACATGCCGCCAAAGTGCGCGGCCACATCGATGCCCTTGGCGGCAAGGATTACTGGGCACAATTCCAACCCTCCCCAGAATTCGTCGTGCTTTTTCTTCCTGGCGATCAGTTCCTCTCAGGCGCGCTGCAAGCCGACCCGTCACTCATCGACCGCGCCATCGCCAAAAAAGTCCTCCTCGCCACACCCGCGACACTCATCGCTCTACTCAAGGCCGCGGCCTACGGCTGGCGCCAAGAAGATGTCTCGAAAAACGCGCAAAGCATCGCCGAACTCGGCCGCCAACTCTACGATCGCGTCAGCGGTTTCGCGGACAATCTGGAAAAAGTGGGCCGCGGCCTCGACACCGCAGTCAAAGGCTACAACAACGCCGTCGGCTCCTTTGAAGGCACGCTTCTCCCGGGTGCGCGCAAACTCGCCGAACTCGGTGCGAAGGGAGCAAAGGAGCTGACGCAACCGGCACAAATCGACACCACTGTGCGAGAAGTAATAAAACGTTCGTGACCCCGCCCCCTGATGAAGTCCACCGAGCAAGACATCACTACCGATAGCATCTCGTTCGGCTTGCCTTCGATTTCCGACAAGAGCGAGGAACGGGGCGCGAGGAGGAGCAAAATTCCCTGCCCCGCTCCACGGCAATCACCACGCTGGTCGTGCGCAGCTCGACGAGAAATATCGTAAAACCAGGCGACCCGCCGCGCAACCTCCTCCGCCAAAAACAGATCATGTCTTTCGTCACCTCACCGACCGAACTTTCCACCAGCGTCACCGATGCCATGCTGGCGATCGAGTGCGTTCTGATCATCGCTTGGCTCGCGCGCACCGCGACGGCAAATTCATGGCGAGCCAAGCTCTGGTGCTGGGTGTTTGGCCTGCTCGCGTTTACCGCCGCGCTGGGGGCGCTGGCGCACGGCATCGAGCTGTCTGCCGCCGTCCGCACGGCACTCTGGAAACCGCTCTACCTGAGCCTCGGCGTACTCGTGGCGCTCTTTGTCATCGGAGCCGTTTATGATTGGCAGGGGCAAGCCGTGGCGAAACGCCTCGTGCCTTGGGGCATCGCCATGGGCGCGGTTTTCTTCGTCATCACAGAACTGCTGCGCGGCGCCTTTATCATTTTTGTTCTCTATGAGGCGTTGGCGCTGCTGAGCGCCCTAACGATCTACACCTTTCTAGCCGCCAAACGGCGCACAAAAGGCGCTGCAATCATCGCTCTCGCCATCGTGCTCAATCTGGCTGCCGCCGGCGTGCAAGCGAGCCACGTTTCGCTGCGCGTCTTTTCGTATCCCTTGGATCACAATGGTGTGTTTCATTTGGTTCAAGTACTGGGCACCGCAACGCTCGCCCTCGGCGTCCGCCGAGGAATGAACCGGTCTGCTAATAACGCCGCATCTACGCAACTGAAACACCAAGCAGACATCGCGTAGATCTCCCTGACCAGGCAACTCGTTTTAGACCCCGTACAGGGCCACGCATTCGTGGAGCGTTTTGCCACCACAGAACAAGGAAGAGCGCGTGACAAAAACCTGCGCCCCGGCCACCGTGAGCAACGTGCCGGTGGCGAGTCGTTCGGCAAGCCCCGGCTCCTTTTCAAGCGTCGTGACAAAACCACCGTCCTGCGCCAAGACCACCAGTCCCGCCGTCGGCGCGGAAACCAAAATGAAGAACGGCACCGCATGAGCGCCAGCTTTGAGCGGCGTCGCGATCAGTGCGGCGGCCGCCGGGAGGAGCGGCTCGGTCTGCGCGTGGCGGACTTCCAGCTTGATCATGCGGGCAACCGCTTCCGGACCCGCGTCGCCAAGTCCTTCGCTCACCCAATCAAGGAGAAGATTGCGCACCACGTTGAGATCGGTCGCCTTCGCGATGGGATCGATGCCACCGGTCTTGCGAATCGCTTTTACCAGCGTGGAGATTTCCTTTAGGTAAACATTTTTCTGCGCGCCAGGGATGTAGTACATCACCACCAAATGCACGGGCTTACTATCAGCCGCGCCGTACTCGACGCCTTGCGGCGACCAGCCAATGGCGCAGAAGAGCTCGCCTTCCTCACGGCGCGCGCGGATGTGCGGCACGCCAACACCGAGACCGATGCCGGTGTTGCACTCTTCCTCGCGGCGGTTGACTTCCTCGATCGTGTCGGTGCCAACTTCGATGTCGGGATTGGCATCGAGAATGCGGGCGAGAAAGCCGAGAGCGCGCGGTTTGCCGCCGACTTCGGGCAGTTCGAAAAGGCGGCCTTCCTGGAGAGCGGTCAATATGCTGCGCATGAAAAATTATCCTGAGCGTTGAAGGGAAAATAAAAACCTGCGCGCACCCGACGCATCAATCCAGCCCGAACCGTCGCATAAACCACATTTTCACCGTGTGCGTGAGCACGCCGTAGGTGAGCAGGAAGCCCACGAGCCAGAGGAAAAACACCTTCGGCAGCGGCACGAAGCCGAGGAAATCGGCCAGCGGCGAAAACGGCAGCCAGCAGCCGATGGCCATCACCGTGAGCGTGGTGAACAACATCGTGCGCGACGGCCAGCTCTGGATAAAGGGAATGCGCTGCGTGCGGATAATGTGCACGATCAGCGTCTGCGTGAGCAGCGATTCCACAAACCATCCAGTATGGAACAATTTCTCCAAGGTCTCGTTCGACGCATCGGTGGAGCCCGCCGCACCGAAGGCGGCACAACCAAAGCCATACAACATCAGGAAAAATGTTGCGTAGTCGAAGATCGAGCTGATCGGCCCGACGTAGAACATGAATTTCTGGATACTCTTGATGTTCCAGCGGCGCGGCTTCGCGAGGTACTCTTCGTCGACGTTGTCGAGCGGGATGCCCAGCTGCGAAACATCATAGAGTAGATTATTCACCAAGACCTGGATCGGCGCCATCGGCAGGAACGGCAGGAAATAGGCGCCACCGACCACGGAGAACATGTTTCCGAAGTTGGAGCTCGCGCCCATTTTTATGTATTTGATGATGTTTCCGAAAACTTTCCGTCCTTCCATGATGCCGTCTTCCAGCACGAGGAGGCTCTTTTCCAAGAGGATGATGTCGGCGGATTCCTTGGCCACGTCGACCGCGGTGTCGACCGAGATGCCGACGTCGGCGGCTTTCATCGCGAGCACATCGTTGATGCCGTCGCCCATGAAACCGACGACGTGGCCGGCGGCGCGGAGCGTCTTGATGACCTCCTCTTTCTGATCGGGCGTGAGGCGAGCGAGCACGTTGGCCTCCTCGACTTCTTTCGCGAAAGCGGTTTCGTCGAGCAGCGCGAGCTGCGGGCCGGTGACGACGCGGGTGATAACCATGCGCACGTCGTGACAAACCTTGCGGGTGACGAGCTCGTTGTCGCCGGTGAGAATCTTCACGCTGACACCCGCGCGCGTGAGCGCTTCGATGGCCTTGGCGGAGGTTTCCTTGGCAGGATCAAAAAACGCGATGTAGCCGAGCAGCGTGAGTTCGCCTTCATCGGCGACGGAGAACGTCGTCTTAGTGCGGTCAAACTCGCGGTAGGCGATGGCGAGCACGCGATAGCCTTCAGAGCTCAGGCTGCGGTACTCATCCATCAAATCATCGCGGATGAGTTTGATCAGCGGATTGATGTCCTCGTCGACCTGGTAGTTTTCGCAGGCGGCGGCGACTTCCTCGACCGCGCCTTTGCAGATGAGCACATGGCGGTCCTCGTAATCGATCACGACGGACATGCGGCGGCGTTTGAAGTCGAAGGGGATTTCATCAACCTTCCGACAGTTGCGTTCCACGTCGAGGTCGCTGTGCGCGAGGATAGCGCGGTCGAGTAGGTTGCGCAGACCCGTCTGATAAAAACTGTTCATGTACGCGTAGCGCAGCACGTCATCGCTCTGGCGGCCGGCGACGTCGACGTAGCGCTCCAGCACCACGTGGTCCTGCGTGAGTGTACCCGTTTTGTCAGTACAGAGCACATCCATCGCGCCAAAGTTTTGGATCGCGTGAAGGTGTTTCACGATGACCTTCTTGCGGGACATCATCAACGCGCCCTTCGAGAGGCACACGGTGATGATCATCGGCAGCATCTCGGGCGTGAGGCCGACGGCGACCGAAAGCGAAAAGAGCAGCGCCGCAGACCAGTCGTGCTTGGTCAGGCCGACGATGAGGAATGTCGCCGAAACCATGACGAGCATGAACCGAATCATCAGCCAGGTGAAACCCTGCACGCCCTTGTCGAAGCTGGTGGCCTCGCGCTTCGAGAGCATTTTTTCGGCAATCGAGCCGAAGTAAGTCTTCGCTCCGGTGGCGATGACGATGGCGCGAGCCGAACCACTCAGGACATTACTGCCCATGAAGCAGGCGTTGGTGAACTCAAACGCCGCGCGACCCGCGGGCTGATTGGCATCGGCATTTTTCTCAACCGGCATCGATTCGCCGGTGAGCGCGGATTGCGTGACGAAGAAATCTTTCGCCGAAAGGATGCGTACGTCGGCCGGGATGAGGCTACCTGCGGCGAGGATCACGATGTCGCCAGGCACGATGTCTTCGAGCGGCACGTCGATCTCTTTGCCCTCGCGCAGGACGGTCGCGGTGGTTTTGACGAGCTTCTGGAGTTTTTCCACCGCGCGGGACGAACGCGCTTCTTGAATATAGGAAAGAAAAACGCTCAGGAAAAGCATGCCGCCCACCACGACCGCCGCACGCAGATCGCCCATGAAATAGGAGACCGTGGCGATGATGAGCAGCTGGATGACGAGTGGGTTGCGACAGCGATGAAGCAGGTCCATCAACATCGACTGGCGGCCACCCGCCGCGACGGTGTTGGGGCCAGCCTCGTCGGCGCTGCGCGTGACTTGTTCGGCGGATAGACCGTTGGAGGAACAGCCGAGCTGACGGTAGAGTTCAGCTTCGGAAACCGTGTAAGAGCTGGCGTTATCGTTCGGCACCAAGACAACTCATCGTTGCTTGATCGACCTCGTGCAAGGCCGATCACCGCAGAAAATATCCACGTTTCAGGCGACGTGACGTTTGCGTAAAACCATCAGTACTTCGCCTTAAAAGCGTTTGGCGGCATCGCACGTTTCGGAAGCGCCGAATCAAACCGAGACGTACCAAAAAACTCGGCTCCGCCGACCAAAATCAACGGAAATGCGCGGAGGCCGAGCTAGGTGATGACGTTCGCCTCGCTGTCTGCCTCGAGGGCGACTGACCCAGTGTTTTACTAGGAGCAACGGCAACCCCATTAAAGCGCGGGGCCGACTCGGTGGCCATCTGCGCCACGGCTAATTCTCCACCCTTGGCCAGCACGGTGAATGCGTCCGCGACCGCGCGTAGGCGCACCGTCTGACCATGCAGCGATGCGGCGGAAGTCGAAGTCTCGTCGGCAAGCGTGGCGTTGTGCTGCGTATGCCCGTCCAACTGCCGTAACGAACCAGAGATTTGATCCACGCCGAGACTTTGCTCTTGGGACGCGGTCGCGATCTGGACAATCAAGTCGTCAACTTCACGCACGCGGGCCGTGATCTCGCCGAGATGAGCCGCCACTTTTTCACTAAATTGAGCGCCCTGCTGGCTACTGCTGGTGGCCTGCGCGATTTTGTCGGAGGTATCCTTGGCGGCTTGCGCGGAACGTTGGGCCAGCGCGCGGACCTCCTCGGCGACGACGGCAAACCCCGCGCCAGATTCGCCCGCGCGGGCGGCTTCGACGGCGGCATTGAGGGCGAGGATATTGGTCTGAAAAGCAATCTCATTGATCGTCTTGATGATGGCGCCGATATTCATCGAAGCGGCCTGGATGGCCCTCATGGCCTCCTGCAAATTGGCCATACCGACGGACCCGGAATCAGCGGCTTGCCGAGCGCGACCGGCTAGTTGCTTGGCCTCTTGGGCCCGGTTGGCGTTGGCACGCGTGCCGCTGGAGATTTCTTCCAATGCCGCGGAACTACTCTCCAGGGTGGCGGCGGATTCAGCCGCACCTTTCGTCAAAGAGTCGCTGGCCGAGCCAAATTCTTCTGCCGCCTTGTTGACTCCATCGGTTTCCTCCCCGAGCTGACGCGAAAGATCGAGCAAGGGATTGACCACGGACCGGCGCACGATCAGCGCCGCAGTCACCATTCCCGCGGATACGACAACAATAAATACCACCAAACCGGACACGCGTTGCTGGCGCGTCTGTGCCTCGAGTTGATCGAGCTCGGCGCGCAGGGAGTCTGATTGTCCTTTTGCCAAGGTGGTGAGGGCGGTGCGGCAGGACTCGACCCGTTTATGGAAGGCGACGAGTTCGGCCTGCACCCGGACATCGCTCATGCCGCGCGCCGCGATACTACGAAAGAGCGGTTCGGCGTCGCTGCGCAACTGCCCCACCTCCTTACGTATCATAGGCAGTGTACCATCGCCGGAGCCGAGGCGCTCCTGCAGTGTTCCGAGCACATTGCCGAGACGATCTAATGCCTTGTTTACATTGGGCAACGCCTCGGCCTCGCCTGTGAGCAGGGCGTCATCATAACGTTTCATCGCCTCTTCAAAGGCAAACAGCGCCGCCTGGCTATCCAGAGCCGACGGCACGGCTAAACTCGACAACCGGGCCAAGCGCTGCTCCGCCTGCTGACCACGCCACGTCGCAGTGAGAATCGAAATGGCATAGCCAGCGATCAGCACCGCCACCGAAAACACTATCTTGGTACTAAGGCTGAAATGACTTTTCATGAGTCAACGGCTCACTTAACGAGGAGAACTTTCACGGCTGCCGTCGCCGAGACAGAAGCGACATAGCCAATCGCTCCAGTATGTTTCGCTACATAGTCGATCACCTCGGCATCAGTTTTGGCCACAGCGGGCGCCATGCCCTTGCCGGTGAATACCTGTTTTTTCCAATACTTATCGAACTGATCGGTAGAGCGCTGTGTATAGGTGCGAATCACCAACTCGTGCAACGTACCTTCGGTTTGCACCACGAGTTTGAGATTGCCGGATTCCCAGCTGGTTTTGTTGCCGAGGAGAATGCCGCGCACCGATTCGGTACTGAGCTCGGTTTCTTTGACCGAGGGGTTGACCACAAAGACGGCCTCTTCCGCAAATACGGCGCAGGCAGAACTAGCCAAAACGATCAGGAGCAAAAAGAATGTTTTCATAGTAGTAGGCTCCTTCGGTTAAAAGCTAAGGGTGGTTTTGAGCATGAACACGGTGAAGCGCGGATCATCGATCGTCCGGTTGATCTCCCCCGCACGACCCACGAGCATAAGTCCGTCGATGGCGTGCACCTCCGCTTTGACCAGCCACCACGGTGTCACGGCGTAGCTCACGGCGGCCGCGGCGTCTTTCATTGTGGTATACTTGCTTGGCCGGGGGTCCGTATTCTTAGGATCGCTGTCGGAGAAGGCATAATAAACACCGAGTCCGATGCGCTTTGTCACCTGATACGTGAGCTGGCCATAAACATCATCCTGATAGACCTTCAAAGACATATTGGGGCCCAGCGCGGGCATCGACATCTCCAATAATTGATCCGCATGCGAATACTCCACCGTGGCGATCCATTCGCCAATCGTGTACTCAGCCGAAAACACATGGCCCTTGAGACGATTACTCGACCAAGCGGACGTGCCGGCAAAAAGACCTGAATTATCCCAAGCTCCCGGCCCCATCATCGCATCCACCATGACGGCAGGCGGCGCGTCAATCGCCCGCGCCGCCAGTCCCGCGCGGGTGTCGATCGTCTGCTCCATCTTAATCTCCGGCAAAAAACTAAAACTATAACCAACGCGCAGGCCATCGACCGGCGTGTTCCAAACCAGAGAGGCGCCATAGAGCCAGTTCCCCTTCATCGACTGCACTCGGGTCATGCCGGCCAGACTGCGAGCAAACGGAGCATCGCGCCCGATGCTCGGCGCATAACCAGCGGAAAGGGTGTAATCAAAACTGCCCGCTTTCGGCGTACTGACCGAACCGTAAAACGAAAGCCCGTCCGAACCGCTACGCAAAGCGCGAAACGCACGCGGATAAAAGGCGAGCGGCAGTGAGGCGAAGACGCGGACCTGATCCAGATCCTGCACGTCATTATAGAAACCGTGCATTACTTTATTTCGTCCCGCCCGCACACCGAATTCCGGCACGACCGAATAATCGACATTGGCAAAGTCGATCGTGAGGTCGCGATAACCTTGAAAATCGTAGGCGTAGAGCTGTGCACTGGTGCGAAGCCCGTTTTCAAAACGATAAGCGCCGTTAAGCGTCATCTCGCGCTGGATCAGATCGAACTTGCCATCGTTATGGCCGAGAAAATTGTATTTATCCGAATAAGCCTCCGTCGCGCTGACCGAACCGTGGATGACGATCGGGCTGGCGATGGAGTACTCTACAATGGCTCCGACCGAAAGAGTCGCGCTGCCCGAACCGTGGTTGGCGATCGGGTCGGCATCGGCGGCATGGAGTGAAGAAGGAAGGTTCAAAATACCAACGAGTGCCAATGATATCGCGAAGGCACGTTGCGGCGGATGATGGATTTTCATAGGAGCTTGGATGCGGTGTAGTACTTAGGGTATCTATCCCCGTTTCGTCGTATCCAGATAGGCTGGATGACTTCCCCCCCCTATCGGCGCGAAAGACTAAAAACTTTAAGGCAAATCCCCCTCCCCCATGCCGACAAACCTGATCTAAATGGCAGACCCAAAGCCTCAGAAGCAAATCATCACGCAAAATTTTAATGGCACGCCCAGCCCGCCGCTAATAAACGAACGCCCCAGCCAAATATGAATAAAGCGTGGCGAAAGTCATGCGTCAGCTTGACCACAACAAATAATGCCAAGCAAGGCGCGCACAGCCTACTTTACGTAGGCAGCGAGCTTGCTCGCGCTTGGTCCGAAGCGCGCTTTACGTAGGCAGCGAGCGCTTAGCCCGAAGCGCGCCCGCAAGCGGGCGGCCTACCCGGCTACGCGGTTTAAGCAGGCCAAAACGCGACACCATCGCCCGCGTTTCACCGCATGAGCTTGCGGTATTTGAGGCGATGAGGCTGGTCGGCTTCCTTGCCCTTGCGGCGGCGGAAATCCTCCAGATAGCTGGAATAGTTGCCCGCAAACCACTGCACCGTACTGTCGCCCTCGAAGGCGAGGATGTGCGTGGCCACGCGGTCAAGAAACCAGCGGTCATGCGAAACGACCACGGCGCAACCGGCAAAATTCTCCAAGCCTTCCTCCAGCGCACGAATCGAGTTCACATCAAGATCATTGGTCGGTTCATCGAGCAAGATCAGGTTCGCACCGCTCTTAAGCAGACGCGCCAGATGCACGCGGTTGCGTTCGCCGCCGGAAAGGATGCCAACTTTTTTCTGTTGGTCCGCACCGGTAAAACCGAACTGAGCGCAGTAGGCACGGGCGTTGACCTCGCGTCCGCCGAACCGGAGGATTTCCTCGCCGCCACTGATCACCTGGAAAATCGTCTCGGTCGAAGGCAGCGAGTCACGCGACTGATCGACGTGAGCGATCTGCACGGTCGGGCCCACGCGGAGTTCGCCGCCATCGGCTTTTTCCAGGCCAGTGATGAGGCGGAAGAGCGTGGTTTTGCCCGCGCCATTCGGTCCGATCACACCGACAATGCCGCCGGGGGGAAGGGAGAATGTCACGTTTTCGAAAAGCACGTTGTCACCATAACTCTTCGCCAGCTTGTTCGCCTCAACCACGAGTGTGCCGAGCCGCGGACCAGGCGGGATCATGAGCTCAAATTCCTTTTCCTTCTCGGCGACGTTTTCCTTCAGCATCGACTCGTAGGCGCTGATGCGGGCCTGCGATTTTGCGACGCGGGCCTTCGCGGATTTACGGATCCATTCGAGTTCGCGCGCCATCGCTTTCTGGCGGCGGTCCTCGGTGCGCTGCTCAACGGCGAGGCGGCGCTGCTTTTGTTCTAACCATGAGGAATAGTTCCCCTTCCACGGAATGCCGTGGCCGTGGGCAAGCTCGAGAATCCAGCCAGCGACGTTATCGAGAAAGTAGCGATCGTGCGTGACGGCAATGACCGTGCCCTCATAGCGAGCGAGATGCTGCTCCAACCACCCCACACTCTCCGCATCGAGATGGTTCGTCGGTTCGTCAAGGAGGAGAATCGAAGGTTTTTGCAGGAGAAGGCGCGCGAGGGCGACTCGTCGGCGTTCGCCACCAGAGAGTTTGTCGACGACTTGTTCGGGTGGCGGACAACGCAAAGCGTCCATCGCCATATCGACCTGCGAGGCCACATCCCAGGCGCCGAGTTGCTCGATTTTGTCCTGAAGCTCGCCCTGACGCTGCATAATTTTGTCTTTGGCTGCATCATCCGGTGCGTCATTTATCTCGTCCCAAGTCGCGTCATAAGCACCCACAAGATCGGTTAGGGTTTTCACTCCCTCCTCGACGCACTCACGCACCGTTTTGCCGGTAGCGAGCTGGGGTTCTTGCTCAAGCAGCCCCACGGTGTAGCCCGGTTCGAAGTGCACGCGGCCGTCAAAATCCGTATCCCGCCCAGCGAGAATGCGCATCAGGGACGATTTCCCCGAACCATTAAAACCAAGGACACCAATCTTTGCCCCGTAGTAAAAGGATAGGGAAATCTCCCGGAGGATTTCCTTACGCTCGATCTTTTTCGATACACCTAGCATGGAAAAGATAATTTTGGGCTCGTCTGGTTTTGCCATGAGGCTAAGAAAAGCGTCTGTGCCGACTGAGGCAATGAGAAGGAAACGAAACATTTGGGGCTGACAATCCGGTCAAGATGCTAGTTACATCCATCTCTCATAACTAAAATAATGCCGCACAAGCTGGCAAAACCAGCCGATACCGTTTACGATAATCTTCATTATGCCACGTACCAAAAAAACTAAGTTCCCCTACGTCTACCGTGCCCTCTACCCCAAAGAGTACATCGACGGTTACATCGCCAAGATCGTCCGCAAGAGCGGCCGGTTGTTCACTGTTTTCCAACTCGCCGATTACGATGGTAACCACGAGAAGTGCCAAAAGGCCGCTGGAAAAATCGCCGCCGCCTTCGACAAAACTCATCCGAAGCTGCCGCGTTGGCAGGTCGCCCAGCTCCGTCGCGACAAGAAGGATAAGGATCTTCCCGCTGGCATTCGCCGCGTGGTGAAGGTCGTCAACGGCAAGAAATACAAATTCATCGAAGCCTCCTGGTCGCCCAAGCCCAACGTCCAGAAAAAGCGCCACTTCGCGGTGCACAAGTACGGACTAAAAGAAGCGCTGGCCCTCGCTCTCGCCGAGCGCAAGACCGGTCTGGCCGAAATGGCCAAACGCTCGTAAGCTCATTTCGCCCGTCGCCTTGACTTTGGCGGCGGGTGAAGTTTTTTCTCTGTTTAATTCATGAACCTTCCCGGCACGACAAAATTGCTTTCACCTCTCGGCCTCGTCCTTGCGGTTGTAGTCGTCGTCGTCGTAGCGCTCACACGCGCGCCGAGAGGGGCTTGATCTAACCAAAGACTTTGCCCCTCCGGTGTCGCACCGGAGGGGCTTTTTTATGCCCTGACGGAGGCGACACGGGAACGGGCATCACCCAAACCCATCATGAAAACCAACGGTGCCAACCTCCTCCGCATCCTGCTCGAACGACAGGGCATCCGCACACTCCCGGGCATTCCCGGCGGCGCGATTCTGCCCTTTTACGACGCGCTCCACGGCAGCGCCATTCGCCACGTCCTCGCCCGCCACGAACAAGGCGCGGGCTTCATCGCCCAAGGCATGGCCCGCGTCACCGGCCGCGCCGCCGCCTGCCTCGCCACCTCCGGTCCCGGCGCGACCAACCTGCTCACCGCCATCGCCGACGCGCGCCTCGACTCCATCCCGCTCGTCGCCATCACCGGCCAGGTCTCTCAAGCCTTGATCGGCACCGACGCGTTCCAAGAAGTGGATACCTACGGCCTCACCCTGCCGATCACCAAGCACAACTTTCTCGTGCGCACCGCCGCCGAACTACTCGACGTCGTCCCGCTCGCCTTCCAACTCGCCGAGTCCGGGCGTCCCGGCCCCGTCGCCATCGACGTGCCAAGGACGTGCAAAACGCCGCCATCGAGATCGGCGCTTTGCCCGAACCCGGCCGACGCCAACCTCCCGCCAGCTGCCCCGACGAGCCGATCACGGCCCTCGCCCACCTGCTCGCCCACGCCCAACGCCCCGTCCTTTACCTCGGTGGCGGCGTCATGGCAGCCAACGCCTGCGCTCTCGCCCGCACGCTCGCCCACCGCGCGTCCGCACCGGTCGTGTCCACCCTCATGGCGCTCGGTACGCTGCCGCCGGAGGATCCGCTTTTCATGGGCATGCTCGGCATGCACGGCACCCAGGGCACCAACTTTCTCCTCGAAGAAGCCGATCTCGTACTCGCCATCGGCGCGCGCTTCGACGACCGCGCCACCGGCAAAGTCGCCGAGTTCTGCCCCCGCGCCACCATCGCGCACATCGATATTGACCCAGCTGAAATCGGTAAAATTAAAACCGCCTTTCTCGGTCTCGTGGGCGACGCCGCCGACATCCTGCGCCGCCTGCTCGACCGCCTGCCGCCGCAGTCGCGCCCCGCCTGGCTTGCCCGCGCCGCCGAGCTGCGCGCCGCATATCCACTCCAGCACCCGCCGCGCAGCGAAGACCCGCTGCACCCGATCAACCTCTGCCGTTTCCTCGGCGAACAACTGCCCGCCGACGCGATCATCACCACCGACGTGGGCCAGCACCAGATGTGGGTCGCCCAAGCCTACCCCTTCCGCCAACCGCGCACACTTCTCACTTCGGGTGGACTCGGCACCATGGGCTTCGGTCTGCCCGCCGCCATCGGTGCCGCCCTCGCCGCGCCCGGTCGACGCGTGGCCTGCGTGAGCGGCGACGGCTCGATCCTGATGAACATCCAAGAACTCGCCACGCTCGCCGAGGAAAACCTCCCCGTCGCCGTGCTGATTTTTAACAACACCCACCTCGGCCTCGTGCGCCAGCAGCAGGAGTTATTCTACCGCCAGCGCTACGAAGCCTCGCGCTTCCACGCCAGCCCCGACTTCGCCGCCATTGCCCGAGGCTTCGGCGTGCGCGGCATCCGCATCGACCCGCGCGCCGATCCCCTCGCACAACTCGCCGACGCTCTCGCCGGCGAAGGCCCCTGCGTCATTGATATTCCAATACACACCACGGCCAACGTCTATCCCATGGTGCCCCCCGGTGCCGCCAACCGCCAGATGATGACCGCCCAACCGGAGCCCACCCATGTCTAATCCCATTGTCGCCTCCACCATTCTCGACCTCATCGTGCGCAACCACCCCGGCACGATGTCGCACATCACCGGCCTCTTCGCCCGCCGCGCCTTCAACCTCGAAGCCATCGTCGTCGTTCCGCTGCCCGGCGGCGACACGAGCCGCATCCTCCTGCACATGGCCAACGAACCAAAGCTCGAACAAGTCGAACGCCAGCTAGAAAAACTTCACGACGTGCTCGCGGTCCGCCACCGCCCCGACCTCACGTCGGAGTTTTTCACCCGGCTGCTTGACCAGATTCCGGCAGCGTCATCCGCTCCAACCAGTTAATATTCACCAACGCCTCCGCCTGTGTCGTTCCGCACATGTCCTCGGTCGGCCGCAGCCCCGCGCAAAACGCGGGCCGCTCGGGTCGGCCGAAGAGCGCGCATCGCGCGTCCTCAAGCAACTGCACGCAACGCACGCCCGCCGGTTTTCCATTGGGCATGCCCGGAATCGGCGAGGTGATCGAGGGCGCGATGCAGCACGCGCCGCACTTTGCGCGGCAGTCCATAGGGAGTGGTTCGGCTGTTATTTCAGTCGCAACTCCACGCGGGTTCCCAGAGCCAGCGGCGCGTCGGCCGTCGCAGCCACGAGCGAAATCCGCTCGGCGGGCACCTGGCCTTGGGTGACGAGGTATTCGCGCACCGCGCTGGCCCGCTCGGCCGCGAGCTGCCGAAACGCCTCCTCATCGACAACCGCCTTTTCGAGCAACCGAGCCTTCATGCCCTCCACCGTCAGGGTCTTCGGACCCGGCGTCGGCGTAACGGTTTCTCCAGGTTCGGGCGCCGTGGGTTTTTTTGGCGTGGGCGGCGGCAGGCTGACTTTCGCTTTTGCCCGGCGGGTGAGTGAGCCGAGGTCGCCGCGCTGTGCGCTGACTGAGGAACGCCCCGAGTCGTCGGCAGCGGCGTTGAACCAAGTGCGTCGCGGCGCTTCCTTGGGAAAGGTCTTGTAATAAAACCGTCGCACCATGCCCGCCTTCTGCACTGGATCGAGCTGGATCTGATCGAGCGTAATCTCGGGTTCCATCTGACGCCGGTCGGCCCAGACGAGGTTGCGCATCTGTTTTTCAAGCGCCAGCTCGCGCAACGCCGGACCGTCGGCCACGCGGTCATAACCACCGGCAAGCTCCAGCTGCAACGTGGGACGTCCCAGTAGTGCCTTTGCCACGACATCGAGTTTTTTGACCTCCTCCTCGTTGACAGGTTCGGCTTCACCCGCGGCAAACAGGAGGAAGGAAAGATCCTGGTCTTTCTCCGCGCCAAACAGCGAGCCGATGAGTGAAAACGGCGAAGTTGCAGCCTTCGCCAACAGATTCGTGAACACACGCAGCACGACCCGGCCAACTCGAAAATCCGGATCATTCAATCGGCCCCGCACGGGCACGTCGATCATGATGCGGCCCGAGGTGTCGCGCAACAAGGCGACGGCGAGCCGAACCGGCAGCTTGGTGGCATCGGGACTGCCGGTCGTGTTTCCAAAAGTAAACTGGTCGATGGTGACGACGTTGGCACAGTCGATTTTTTGCTGCGCGACGCGGCATTTGACGTCGAGGCTCAGGCTACCGCGCGCGAGTTCATAGCCCGCAAATTTACCGACATACGGACCGGCCGGCAGAAGCTCGATTTTTTTCATCGACACTTTCAGATCAGTGAACGCCTGCGCGGCGAGCGGATTGATTTTACCCGTCACCGCGACCGGCGCCACGCCATCGACCTTGCCATGCAAATCGACAGTGGCGCGGGCGAGTTCCGACGAAGCGAGCCCGTCGATCTGGCCGGACAATTTGCTCAACGCCATGCGAACATTCGGCTGGAGCGTGCGGTCGACGAAATCAAACGCCGCGTCCTCCAAGACGAACCGCTCGAGAGCGATAAAAATTGGTTCATCCGCGTGTGCTTTGGCTGCCACTGCGGTGGCGGCGGCGGGCATGGCCACGGAAGGCGCCCCAACGGCAGCGCCTTGCGGCTGCAGCGCGAGCGAGAGGTTGTTCGTGCCGTCCGCATTCACGATCAGATGTCCGGAAGGCTCGGTCCAAATAATCTCGCCGATCATCAGTTTTGCCGGGGCGGACTGGTAGTCGATGCCCTTGATTGCGAGCGAACGCCAACCAGCAAGTTCGTCGATGGACGCCGCATCATAGGCGGCGAAATCCGCGACGCTCACTTCGCCCTGCGCACCGAGTACGGGGGCCTCTTCTTTAGGCAACACAACGCGGAGATTCAGCGCCGCAGAAAGACGGCCTTTGCCGATGCGCAGATTCACAAACGATTCGGCGTACGGGCTGATATTGGACAGCATGATATTACCGAGCTCGACGCCGAGCTCGGCCTTGAGCGGAGCAAGAGCGAGCGTGCCCGCGACTTTGATTAAGCCGGCCGGTGCGAGCCTTGCCGAAAAACCAAACGGCATCGGCACCTCCGGGTTCGCGAAGGAAAAATTATGCAGGTTGCAATTGAGCTCACTCAACTCGTGCCGGGCCAGACGCGGCGTGGTGCGATCCTCCACCGTTACCACGAGATCGCGCACCGCGATTTCCGCGATCTTCGCATCGAGCGGTGCCGGGGCCAAACGTGCGACAGGCGCGGCAGAGGGAAGCGTCACTGCCACCGCCGGAGGAGCCTCGGTCGCAGCCGCAACCGGCGTGAGCAGACGGACGAGGTCGATGCCGTCCGGGTCGCGGCGCACGATAATCGAACCACCTGTCACCGCCACACGAGCGACCTCGGCGGAAAGCTTCGGGTAAGTCGCGGCCAAGCCGGTGAGTTCGATTTCATTCAACGCGATGACCGGATCGCTCTCACCGCGGCGGGCGATTTGCAGCGCGTGCAGACCGACATGGCCATTGGAAACACGCAGCGCGGGCGCGCCGTTCTCGATTGAGAAATCATAGTGCAGCGCCACATCGAGCCGTCCGTCACGGAGGTCGAACCGCACGCGATCGGCATAAAAGGGCGCGTATTTTTTGAGCGCAATTTTCCCGAAAGCGACATCGCCACTGGAGCGCAAGGGAGCAAGGGAAAGCGCACCGCGCCAAGAAAACGTCTCGCCGGACTCCGTCGTGGCAGTGAATTCACCCGGTGCCTGCTTGGGCCGACCGGTTGAAAAATTCAGCAGCGAGACGTTGGTCGGGCCGATGTCGGTGGAGAAAGGTTCGGCCCGGCTGGCGTCGGCATACGTGAGCTGCGAGCCGTTGATCGCAAGACGTCGCACGAGCAGCGGCCATGCCTTGGACGTAGACGGCTTCGCCCCGGGCGCGCCGCTGGAAGACTCCATCAGATCAGCGAAGTTGAGCCGACCTTCCTTCGCCACCGCGACGTTGGCAAAGAAGCCATCGAGCGCGATGTCCTGAAAACGCCATTCGCGCAGTAGAAAGGAGAAGGCGTCGAAATTAACGAACAGCCGCTGCCAACCGATGAAAGGCGCACCGGACGGCTCAGTAATGGCAAACGATTCTACCGTGACGGAAAGCGTGAGCGGGTTCAGGCGGATTTCCCCGACCGCGACCGGCCGGTGCAGCGTGGCGGACAATTTTTTTTCCAGTTGCCCGCGCAGGATCGGCGGCGCGAGGAAAAAGCCCACGACGATCCAGAAAACAAATACGCCCGCACCCCAGAGGCACCACCGCTGCCAACGCCTACTATCCTGCTCCGCCTGCTGACGCAATTCACTGAGAGTTGGGTTCTTCACAATAAAAGAGTCACTAAAAGAAACTTCATCCCCACCGCAAGCCGACCGACCGGCTTCTTTTACAAAGCTTTTACTCGCTTACAGAGCTTTGACGGTTAAAGAAATAGCCTCCACGTTCGAATGTATTGTGAAGATGGAAGTCAAAGCACCCGGTTTGGAAGCGTTTTTGCACGAGATGATCCCGCTCGCGCGCGCCATGGGCGTGCGCATTGATGTGAGCGACCAAAACAAGCTGGAGTTAACGGCGCCCCACGAGCTGAACCGCAATTCGCTCAACACCGCTTTCGGCGGTAGCCTTGTCTCACTCGCGACGCTGGCCGGATACGGCGTGGTGTGGGAACTGATGCGCAATGAAAAAGCCGAGTGGAAAATCGTGGTGAAAGACAGCAAGGCCGCATACCGCCGTCCAGTGATGGGCGATCTACGCGCTATCTGCGAACGCCCGACCAAAGTCGCCATCGAAGAATTTAAAGCCGCCCTCGCCCGCTATGGGCAGGCGAAGCTCAAAGTCCGCGCCGCCGTCGTTGAAAAAGGTGCCGTCGCCGTGGATTTCCAAGCCGCATTCGTCGTCTCCGCCATGCGGAGTTGAACGAAGCGCGACGGCTCGGCCCTCGTGGCAGGGCAACTAAATCGTGCAGGGCCATTAACCTGCTCAAACGCGGGCGAATCGAAAAACTTCCCCTGCGGTTTTCGGATTGCTGCGCGGGCGATTTGGCTTTCGCCTGAACGCTCAATTCCGAACTCGAACTCGAACGCCTTCACCATGTCCCTGAACGCCACGCCGCTCCAAGCCCTCGATCCTGAAATCTACGCCGCCATCTCCGCGGAGTTCTCCCGTCAGCAGAGCCACCTCGAGCTCATCGCCTCGGAAAACTTCACCTACCCGGCCGTCATGGAGGCCCAGGGCAGCGTGCTCACCAACAAGTACGCCGAAGGCTACCCAACCAAGCGCTGGTACGGCGGCTGCGAATTCATCGACAAAGTCGAACAACTCGCCATCGACCGCGCGAAAAAACTCTTCGGGGCCGAACACGCCAATGTGCAGCCACACTCCGGCTCGCAGGCCAACTTCGCTGTCTACACCTCCGTCCTCCAGCCTGGCGACAAACTGCTCGGCATGAACCTCAGCCACGGCGGCCACCTCACTCACGGCAACCCCGCAAACTTCTCCGGCAAACTGTACCAATTTGTCCAATACGGCGTCCGCGAGGACACCGGCCTGATCGACTATGACGAACTCGCCGCCATCGCCCAGCGCGAGAAGCCCAAGATGATCACCGTCGGCGCCAGCGCCTACTCCCGCGTGATCGACTTCGCCCGCATGGGTGAAATCGCCCGCTCGGTCGGCGCGCTCCTCTTCGCCGACATCGCGCACATCGCCGGCCTCGTCGCCGCGGGCGTGCATCCGTCGCCCTTCCCCCACGCCGATTTCGTCACCACCACCACGCACAAAACCCTGCGCGGTCCCCGTGGCGGCCTCGTCCTCTGCAAAGCCGTTCACGCCAAGGCCATCGACTCCGCCGTTTTCCCCGGCGCGCAGGGCGGCCCGCTCGAACACGTCATCGCCGCCAAGGCCGTGTGCTTCGGCGAGGCGCTCAAGCCCGAGTTCAAGACTTATTCGGAGCAGATCGTGAAAAACTCCCGCGCCCTCGCCGCCGCCTTCGTTACGCGCGGCTACAAGCTCGTTTCCGGCGGCACCGACAATCATCTCTTCCTGATCGACCTCCGCGCCAACCTGCCCGAGCTCACCGCCAAGAAAGCTCAGGAGACGCTCGATCTCGCCAACATCACCTGCAACAAGAACACGGTGCCGTTCGAGACGCGCTCGCCGTTCCAGGCCTCCGGCATCCGCCTCGGCACACCAGCCGTGACAACCCGCGGCCTCGTTGAAAAAGACATGGACGAAATTGCCGCCTGCATCGACACCGTGCTCAAGGCCATTGGCACACCGACGGAAGCTGACGCCATCGCCGCCACCCAGCAGCGCGTCGTCGCACTCACCGGCCGCTATCCGCTGCCGTACAAACTCTGACGCGGGAAGCAGAGATTTTTTCTAAAACCTTAGGCGCTCTCCCGTGAGAGCGCCTTTTTCGCATCTCCCTTCAGAAGCTTAAAACGTTGCGTCCGCATTGGATGCAATCTTACTAGCAGCTCCTTTGTACCACGCATGAAGGCGAGCCCCCCCATCGACTCTTTGACCGAAAAAAAAGCCCGCCGCCTATATATACCGTGGATCATCGTCGTGCTTGGCCTCGCTGCGGCCCTCGCCGCGTTCATGATCCTACGCAAACGGGAAACCCGGAACCTCGACCTGGAGTTCAACCGACGCGCCTCCATCATCGCAAACCTGCTAACCGAAACCCTTCGCAACCGCCAAGAAACACTGCTCACCTTGCGCGAGTTGTTTCATTATTCGGAGGAGGTCACCCGCGCCGAATTTGAACACGCCGCGCGCGACCTGCTCACGCGCCACCCCGGCGTGATCGCCCTGAAATGGGCACCGCGGATTCCCGCCGTTCAACGCACTGCGTTCGAAGCCGCCGCGCGTGCCAGTCACCTGCCAAACTTCACCATTTTCGCAGCCCCAGCCCCACCCATTGCGAACGACAGCGAGCCGAGTACAACGGTGGCCACCACCCCAGACGCCTTCCCGCTCTACTTTCAAATCACCCACGAGAAAGCCCCTCCCTTTCTCGGCCTTGATCTTGCGACCACCACCGCGTGGCCGGACTTCGCACAAGCCGCTGCCACAGGCAACCTGCGCGCCTCGGGCTTAATCGCACCACTCACCACCGACGCCAGCCTGATCGAGGTGGCCGTTTACCGCGACGCCGTGCCTGCCACCGAGCCGAAGCGATTGGCGCAGTTGCGTGGTTTTGTCCTCGGTATTTTTCAGCCCTCTGCGATTCTGGAAGACCTATTAACGCACTTCGCGCGCCCAGGCATCGACGTGCTGATGATCGAACGCAGCAACGCTGGCACCGCGCAGCCGCTGCATTATCACCCCGCGAATCCGGCTAACCTCCACCAACGCCCGTCCGACCTCGACGCCTTTGCCGCCGGCCAGCACACCAGCATCGGCATCCCCTTCGCCGGTGGCCGCTGGGAAATGTGGTTCCGCCCCGACGACGACTGGCTCACAAGTCAGCGCACCGCCTCCCCCTTCGCCGTCGCATTCTTCACCCTGATCGTCACCGGCCTGCTCGCCCTTTCCTTGCGCAACCTCTTCCAGCAGGCCCTCGCCGTCGAAGCGCTCGTCGCCCAACGCACCGCCGAACTCACCGCCACCCAGAAAACCCTGCAGGAGGACATCCAGCGGCGCACCCGGATCGAACAAGCCCTCAAAGCCAGCGAGGAACGCTACCGCACCCTCATCACCCAGAGCTCCGACGCCATCTGGCGCCTCGAGCTACCAGAACCTTTTCCCATCGGCCTTCCACTCGACGAACAAGTGCAGCGCATCCTCGACACCGGTCTCATCGCCGAGTGCAACAATCTCACCGCCCAGCTCTACGGCCGCCACGAAGCCGGGGAAATCTTTGGACAAAAACTCACCCTTCTCACCAGCAGCAATACGAAACGCCACGAGGCCCTGTTCAACGCCTTTGTACGCGGCGGCTACAAGCTCTCCGAGCACGAATCCGCCGAAACCACCACCGGAGGCGAGACAAGGATCTTCACCCATCACCTCATCGGCGTGCTCGAAAACCATCGCCTCGCCCGCATCTGGGTGACCGAGCGCGAGCTCACCCAGCAGCGCCTCATCGAGCAGGAAAAACAAGCCTTCGAACGCCGCCTCGGCGACACCCAACGGCTCGAAAGCCTCGGCGTACTCGCCGGCGGCATCGCCCACGATTTCAACAACCTGCTCACCGGCATCCTCGGGCATGCCAGCCTCGGCCGCACCACCATCGACGCCGATTCGCCGCTCAATTCCCACCTCGAGGAAATCGAAGCGGCCTCCCTCAGCGCCGCGAGCCTCTGCCAGCAGATGCTCGCCTACGCTGGCAAAGGCCGCTTCGTGGTCAAACCCTACGACCTCACACAGATCGTCACCCAGACCGCGCACCTCCTTCACGTCTCCATCAGCAAACAAGCCGAGCTGCGCTTCCAGCTCGCCGACGACCTGCCTCCCGTGATGGCCGACGCCACCCAGATCCAGCAGATCGTGATGAACCTCGTGATCAACGCCTCCGAAGCCATCGGCCAGCGCCAAGGCCTCGTGCGCATCACCACCGGCCTGATCCACCCCGACACCACCACCTTCACCAGCTGCCCCTACGCCCCGGAAAAACCAGCCCCCGCCTACGTCTTCCTCGAAGTCAGCGACAACGGGACTGGCATGAGCCCCGACGTGCTCACCCGCATCTTCGAACCGTTCTTTACCACCAAATTCGCCGGACGCGGACTCGGCCTCGCCGCCGCGCTCGGTATCGTACGCAGCCACTCCGGCGCCCTTCGCGTCGAAAGTAAACTCGGCGAAGGCACCACCTTCACCCTCTTCCTGCCTGCCACCCAGCAGCGGCCCGGCGAAGAAAAAAACAATCCGAGCAACAGCCCCTGGATCGCCGAGGGCACCCTTCTCGTCATCGACGACGAAGCACCCGTGCGCAGCATCGCCCAACGCATGGGCCAATCGCTTGGTTTCAGCGCGCTCAGCGCCGCCAACGGCACCGACGGCATCGAGCTTTTCAAACGCTACACCCCGAGCATCACCGTCGTGCTACTCGACCTCTCGATGCCCGGTCTCTCCGGCGAGGAAACGCTGGAACGCCTCCGCGCCGCCGCCCCCGATGTCCGCGTCGTGATGATGAGCGGTTATAACCAACCTAATCTCGCCCTCTCAAAAAGCGGCAAGCTGCCGGTCTTCCTCTCGAAACCTTTCAGCATGGCCCAGTTTCAATCCGCCCTCCGCCAAGCGATCAAACACGGTTGAGCCGCGACCGTTCGCGCACGGCGAGACCAGTCGCTCCACAAAGCAGCGCAGGCCGTTCGTTCGCGAGCGCGTTCGAGACGGCTCACTTCGCCCCTGGCCTCGCGCTAATTCGCTCTTCGCCAGCCGCAGTCCGTTTTCGGGTTAAATGCTGCCAATTTATGCCTTAAGCCCGCGCGGATGCGGGACGATGCAGCGGTAGACACCTTTGGTGCCTGCACTTTTCGGCGGCTTTCCTCAACTGTCTCTGCTGCCCGCGACCACCCCCCTCTGCGGTTGCCGCGGTCAGTCCAGCGGACGCGGTCTGAGTAACTCCGTCAGAAGCCGCGGGCATCGTCATTACCCGGCCACCTCCATGCTACTCCCGGTATCACCGCGCAGACGTTACCTCCATCCCAGCCTTGTGCTGTTGGGCGTGGCGGGGACGTGGGCGTTATCTCAGCATTCCATCAACCACTTCACGCCCAACCTGCTGCTGGCCTCCGGCCTCACGATCACCTTGCTCGCCAGCCTCCTCTTGCGCAGCTGGCTGCGACGCGCAGATTTTATCGAACGCGAGGTGCGCCTCCGCACGGCGACACTGCTCGCCCGACAAGCGGAAATGGAGGAGCAAATCTGCCGCCACGAACAGACCGAAGTCCAGCTCCGTGCGAGCGAACACCAGCTCTTCAGCCTGATGGAAAACAGCCCCGGCGCCATTTCCGTCAAAGACGTCGACGGCCGCTACCTCGCCGTCAACCGCCGCTTTTCAGAACTGCACGGCCGCCTCCGCGATGAGTTTATTGGCAAAAGCGATTTCGAACTCTTTCCGCCCGAGCTCGCCGCCCGCGTGCGCAAGAGCGACGCCCAAGTCATGGCCGGTGCCGAACCGATCGAACTCGAAGAAACGCTCCAACTCGCCGACGGCCCGCGCGTCAACCTCGTGCACAAAGCACCACTGATCGACGACAGCGGCGCGATCCACGGCGTCTGCGCCATCGCCACCGACATCACCGAACGCAAACGCGCCGAAGCTGAAATACGCGAAAGCCGCCGCCAACTCGAAAGCCTGCTCGGCCAACTCCCTGGCATGGCCTTCCGCTACGCCAACGACGGCCAGCTCACCCCCGTCTACGTCAGCCGCGGCGCCGCCGGCCTGACCGGTCACACCGCCCGCGATTTCCTCGAAAAACACATCGCCCTCGAGACGATCATCCACCCCGACGATCGCCGTCGCGTGCGCGCGGCCGTCGCCGCCGCAGTAAAAAAACACCGCAGCTTCGAAATCGAGTACCGCATCATCAGCCGCACCGGCGGAGAAAAATGGGTGCTCGAACGCGGCCAAGGCATCCACGACGAGACGGGCGCGCTGATCTTTATCGAAGGCCTCGCCATCGACATCACCCAACGCAAAGACGCCGAAGCCGAAAAACTCCTCGTCGAGCGCCGCCTACTCGAAGGCCAGAAACTCGAAAGCATCGGCGTGCTCGCGGGCGGCATAGCCCACGATTTCAACAACCTGCTCACCGGCATCATCGGCAACGCCAACCTCGCCACGCTCAGCCTCTCGCCGCTCTCACCCGTCCGTCAAAACCTCAAGCAGATCGAGCAGGCCTCGCACCGCGCCGCCGAGCTCTGCCAGCAAATCCTCGCTTACGCAGGCAAAGGCCGCTTCGTCGTCAACCCCGTGGAAATCGGCGCGCTCGTCACAAACACGCTCCCACTCTTGCAGGCCTCGATCAGCAAACGCGCCAAACTACACTACGATCTCCAGCCCGACCTGCCCGCCGTGATGGCCGACCCCACGCAACTGCGGCAGATCATCATGAACCTCGTCATCAACGCCTCCGAAGCACTCGGCGAACACGACGGCGAGATCACCCTCTGCACCGAACTCGTGCGCCCCATGCCCGACGAGTTCAACCTCGCCACGCTCACCCCACCGGAGACGCACCTCGATTTCGTGCGCTTTGAAATTCGCGACACCGGTTGCGGTATGTCCGAGGAAACCCTCGCGAAAATTTTCGACCCCTTCTTCACCACCAAATTCACCGGCCGCGGCCTCGGCCTGGCCGCCGTGCTCGGCATCATCCGCGGTCACCAAGGTGGCCTCGTCGTGCGCAGCACCGTCGGTCAAGGCTCCCGTTTTTCGCTCTATTTTCCAGTGACCTCGCTCACCGACATCGAAACACCCGCCACGCGCAACCCGAGCAACTCCCCGTGGAAACATGCCGCCCACATCCTCATCGTCGATGATGAAGACCGTGTGCTCAAACTCGTCGCCAGCATGCTCATCGCCCTCGGCCTAACCGTGCAGACGGCCAGTGATGGCTATGAAGCACTCGATCTTTTTCGCGTCGATCCCTCCGGTTTTGATCTGGTGCTGCTCGACATGACAATGCCGCGCCTCAGCGGTGAGGAAACCCTCGCCCAGCTCCGCGAAATCCGCCCCAGCGTGAGCGTGCTCTTTATGAGCGGCTACAACCGCCGCGAAGTCGTCGATTCCATGCCGGGCCACGCCTCACTCGGCTTCATGCAAAAACCTTTCACGCTACAAATTCTCCGCGACCACTTAAAAACCATGCTGCCCAGCACGGACGACCAAGGAGCTCAATCAAAACAGGTGATTGTTTAACGCCAAAGATTGGTTCCCGAACAGCCAACACATTGCCGGGCTTTAGCCGCGCAAAAAAACCGAACCGCTCGCCACGCCCCACTACCGCACATCGGCAGCCTCAAGCCCTCTGCTGCTTCTGGACCCGCGCCGCCGCCAGCGCGCCAGCAATCCCGCAGTCGGGCTAAACACCCAGGCCAGCACAAAACCCGTCGCGCCCATCACCACCATCGCCGGGCCGATCTGGCAATTTAACGCCAACGCCAAGTGCACGCCGCCCACCGCACTCCACAACGCGTGCACCAGAGACAAGCCATGCACCCAAGGCAGCCGCTCCGTGAGCAACGACGCCGTCGCCCCGGGCAGGATCAACATCGCCACCACTAAAATCGACCCCACTGCCTCAAACGCGCTGACCACCACAACAGACAACATCACCATGATCGCGTAATGCACGAACACCGGGTTGACCCCAAGCGACCGCGCCAACCCCGCGTCGAATGAACTCACTAAAAGTTCCTTGTAGAAACAGAGGATCAACGCCGCGAGCGCGCCCAACACCACCAGCATGCGCACCAGCGGCGCCGGCCAGTGCGCCCAACCCGCGATCGGCTCCATCAAACCAATCTCCCCATACAAAACGCATTCCGCATCGAGATCCACCTGGCTCGAGTAAAGCGAGACCAGCACCACCCCAAACGCGAACAGAGTCGTGAACGTCACGCCGATCGCCGCATCCTGCTTCACCCGCGTTTTCCGATGAATCGTTTCCACGATGACCGTCGTGGCGACCCCCGCGAGCAACGCCCCCAGCATCATCGCCCCCGTGCCCCGGCTTCCCGTGGCTAAAAACGCGATCACCAGCCCGGGCAAAACGCTGTGGCTCACCGCATCCCCCATCAACGCCATACGCCGCAGGATCAGATAATTTCCAATCAAGCCACACGCCGCCGTAACGAGAAAGCCCATCGCCATCACCGTGCCAAACACCGCCAACCCGTCGGTCCACGGCATGACAAAAATATTGCGCGCATCAAAGGCAGGCAGAAGTCCGTTCATTTTCGTCCCTTCGCTTCATCACACAGACCCGCGCCCGCATGAATCGTCCCCACACTCGGTATCGCCCGGCCGTGCGGGTCCACCGATGCATGGTTCAGCCGACGTTCCAACTGACGCACCAGTTCATCACCCAACACATGTTCGATCTTCTCTGCGTCATCGTGCACATGATCCGGCGCGATATTCACCCGCTGTGTGAGGTACAGTTCCCAAAGCCGGTGATTGCGCACAATCTCCGCCGCGCGCCGGTGGCCCGCGGGCGTGAAAGACACGGTCTCGCCCGCCAGCGTCGCCAGCCCGTGACGAACCAATTCATTGGCCTCATTCCTCGCGGCCGCCCTGCTGACCCGGCGTTTCGCTGCCAAGTCCGCAAAGGCAGTCGCCTCGCGCATCCCCTGATGTTGCTCCCATAAATGATAAACCGCTTTGAGCGTATTCTCCCGCCTCGTGCGCCCCGCCGTCTCCCGCCGCCGCCACCAGCGCGCCAACACACCATGCCGCGGTGCAAAGAAAAACGCCGAGACAAAAATTCCGCTCGCTGCCAGCACCATCAGCGGACCAGTCGGCAAATTTTTGCCCACAAACGAAACAAACGCCCCCGCCACACCGGCCGCCACGCCAAACAGCGCCGCCAGCGCCAGCATGCGATGCAGCCGGTCGGTCAGCAGGTACGCGGCGGCCGCCGGCGTGATCAACATCGCCGAAACCAGCACCACCCCCACCGCCTGGAGCGAGATCACGATCGTCATCGCCAGCAACAGCATTAACGCATGGTGTATCCAGCGTGTGGGCACACCGGCTGACCGCGCGAAACCTTCGTCGAAACTCGTTACCAACAGTTCCTTGTAGAGCGACGTCACCAGCGCCACCGCCGCTGTGGTGACCACTGCCATCAAGACCACGTCGTCGCGGCCGATGGCCGCAGCCTGGCCGAACATGAACTTATCCAGCCCGCTTTTATTTCCCGTCGGCAGCTGCTGGATCATCGATTGCAGGCAAAGGCCCGCGCCAAAAAACGAGGCGAGCACGAGCCCAAGCGCTGCATCCTCCTTAATACGCGTGGTGCGCACGATCGCATTCACCGCCGCCGTGCCCAGCATGCCCGCGACCGTCGCGCCGATAAAAATCGCCACGGGGTCCTTGCTCGAATTCCACAAAAAACCAGCCGCCACCCCCGGCAGCACCGCATGCGACAACGCATCGCCCATCAGCGCCATCTTGCGCACGACGATGAAGCTGCCGAGCAATCCGCAGCTCAAGCCGAGCAGAACCACTCCCACCAGCGCGTAACGCAGAGACGGGTCCTGCAACGTCAGGAATCGAAAAAACTGCCCCGTATAAGTCGACTCCGTCAGATCGCCCACCCGGGCCGCGTGGACCGGTGCGAACAGGAAACCGAACAATCCGGCTGAAACAAAAGTCCTTATGCTCACACGCAAGGCGCTCATCCTTTTGTCCGCTCCGCGACCACCGCCTCCCCCGCGCCGAGCGTGGCCGCCACTTCCGTGAGTATATTGAGGCGCCCGCCATAGGTCTTCTGCAAAAGCTCGCCGGTAAAAACGGATTCCGTTTTGCCGAACGCGACCAAACGCATATTCAAAAGCAGCAGCATGTCGAAGTACTGCCGCGCCGTCGGCAAGTCATGATGCACCACCAGCAGGGTTTTACCGCGATCGCGCAGTTCGCGCAGCACCGTGATGACCGCCGCCTCTGTCGCCGCGTCCACGCCGGCAAAGGGCTCGTCCATGAAATAAAAATCCGCCTCCTGCGCGAGCGCCCGCGCCAAGAAAACCCGCTGCTGCTGCCCCCCCGACAAATTGGAAATTTGCCGCTCCGCGAAAGGCAACATCTGCACCTTCTCGAGACAGGCGCGCGCCACCTCGCGATCCGCCTTGCCCGGACGCCGCAGCAGCCCCAACCGCCCGTAACGCCCCATCAACACGACATCCATCACGTTAACCGGAAAATCCCAGTCCACCGATTCGCGCTGCGGCACGTAGCCCACGCGCGTGGCCACCCGGTGAAAAGGCTCGCCAAAAAACTTCACATAACCACTCGCCAAGGGCATCAGTCCCATGCACGCCTTGATCAAGGTCGACTTCCCCGCCCCGTTCGGCCCCACGATGCCGACCAGCTGCCCGCGCGGCACCGCCAAATCGATGCCCCAGAGCACGGGAGTCTTGTGATACGCGACGGTGAGATCGTGGATCTCGAGCGGGATGGGGCTGCTACGGGCCGAGGAGGGGTTCATCGCAGTTCAAAAACGTTTCACAAAACCCGTGAACAAAGTCAGGTCGTCAGCCGACCGCGTGAGCCCCATATTCACACCCACATCGAGCTGCAAATCCTCGTTTACCGCCCAGGTGAAACCCGAGTTTGCGCCCCACACCGGCCTGCCCTCGCCCACCTCACACGCCAGTTCGACAAACATGCCCAGCCGCCGGGTGAGTTCGCGGCTGAGCGTCGCCGTGTTGATCCATGCCGCAGTATGACCATCGTCGGCGCGGTTACGGATTACGTCGAGTTCGGTCATCGCACCGAACCCCCAGCCTCCCCCAAAATCCGCAGCAAACGGCAGGATCACGCCGCCTTCCAGCGCATCGTTGCCCAGTCCGCGTTTCGCCGTGGGCAGCTTCACAAAAGGCATCACGCCAAATGCCGTCGTTCCGCCGTCGTTGCCCCAGAAATTCCATTTCGCGCGCAAGGTGACGTCGCCAAATCCGCGCACACGCTCCTGCCCGCCCGCGATGCGTTCATCAATCTTCGTCTCAGTAAAACTGTCCACCATCACCTGCACCTCGGCGCGCGGCGTGAGGCCGACGCGGAGATTAACCGGCGCATAGGACCAGGTCGTCACGAGGATGTCCTCGCGCTCCGGGTTGTGCCGGTCTTGCGTGTACGCCGCAAAACTCGCCTCAAGCTGAGCGCGGCCGGGCTCAACCGTAAACGGACTTTCCGTCGCGTCCGGCCGGTCCGAGGTCAGCTCACGCCCGGCGTAAAGCGGGGAACCGCAAGCCACAGCCAAAACGAGCAGGGCTTTGATAAGTGCTCTCATTTCAACGCCTCCACGATCGTGATCAGGTTGTGTTTGAACATGCCTTCGTAGGTGCCGAGGTCGTAGCCATTCTCAATCTGACCCGCCGTGCCCATGGCGTCCGAGAACAGTTCTCCGCCGATGCGCACGCCCGAGTCTTTTGCGATGCGCTCGATCGTCGCGTGCGGCACACTCGACTCGACAAAGATCGCCTTGAGGCGGCGTTCCTTGATGAAGTCCACCAGCTTGGCCATGTCGGAAAGCGCCGCCTCGCTCACCGTGGAAATCCCCTGCAAGCCGACCACTTGGAACCCATACGCACGCCCAAAATAATTATAGGCATCATGACTGGTGACCAACACCCTTTGCTCGGCCGACAGCTCCGCCGCCTTAACTTTGGCCCACGCGTGTAGTTCCGCAAGGGCGACTTTTAGGTTTGCCGCGTTGCCCTCAAAAACCGCCCGCGCCTCCGGCCGCGCTTCCGTCAACCGCTGCGCAATGGGATCGACGCACCCCACCCATAACGCGATGTCGAACCAGACATGCGGGTCCGGGTGGCCATCAAAAGCCGGGGGCTGCAACAAGGACGCCGGGTCCAGACGCTCAGTGATCGCATGCACCCTTTTTTTCTGCCGCGCCATGCGTTCGAAAACCTCAGTCATCTTGCCCTCAAGCATGAAGCCGCTGTAGAAAATCACCTCGGCGCGCTGCAGTTTAACAATGTCTGTCGCCGTCGCTTTGTATAAATGCGGATCCACCCCCGCGCCCATCAACGGCTGCGTTGTGATTTGGTCGCCTCCGACGCGAGCGACGAGGTCGTTCACCATGCCAGTGGTCGTCACGACTTGGAGCGGGGCCAGTGCCGCCACGGCCGAGCCGCCCAGCCATCCCGTCAACCAAACCATGCCAAAGAGAAATTTAAAAACAGTACCTTGTTGCTTCATCGCCGCACAACGAATGCCACTTAAGTATTTGGTCAAATAATATTCTTAGGTTAACCTAATCTTCATAGATGAGACGCCGCTTCACCTTCTAAGCCAAATAATTATAGATCCTTACCGCTAATCGTAAAAGTTCTAATCCAACACGCTGACGCGCGGAAACGTTTGTATGAGTCCGGCGGAGGACCTCATTAACGGAGGGTAATGGTGACGATGCTGAAGCGATCTCTGAACGAGATCGTTCGTAATGGTCACGATTACGAAGCGAATGGATTGGTCATGGTGACCATTACGATTCGCTGATGACGATGAAGAGCGTAGGTTTTTTGGAGGCTGCCAGTTGATCGGTAGCAGTGGGATGAGGTCGTCTTGGTTGCTCATTGCGGGGAGCCGGGTGAGCACGTCTTTGATATAGACGTGAGGATCTTTGCCGTGTCGCTGACAGGAAACGACGATCGAGTAGATGATGGCCGAGCGTTGACCAGCGTCAGGGTGGCCGATGAACAACCCGTTTTTCTTCCCAATCGCCGAGGGCCTGACCGCATTTTCAACGAGATTGTTATCTAGTATACTGCATCTCCGCATTTTTCGGATTAGCCACAGAGCCAAGCCGGAGCCCAGACACAGAGTCCACAGAGGAAAAGCAGAACGGATTTCATTCCTCGGTGTTCTCTGTGTCGGAGCTCGGTGTTCTCTGTGACAAAAAAATCGTCGAGGGGACGGCTAAGGCGTCCCGAAGTTTCTCGTGTTACTGCATACTAGGCGGGTCTCGCCGTGTTCCAGATGCGCGGTGAGCGGCGTCCAGTGCCCAAGCAGCTAGTCGCAGGCTTTGCCCAGGCCGGATTTGGGCAGCACACGTTCGCGCAGGCCGAGCACGACCTTGCGCAACCAAAAGAGTCGCCGGGTAAAATGTCGTTGGCGTAGATCTCGTCGTTGGGCGTTGGATACACCAGAGGCGTCCCCTTCGCGCTCTTTTGCGTAGAGGCGGCCGATCTGGCGCAGGATAAACTCCACGACCGCGGGCCGCTCGGCCTGGGCTTCAAAAAACTTCCGACGGGCATACCACCCAGCAGACAACCTAGGTGCCGCCGGGATTGGCTTTGGCGTGCGCTTCGTAGGCGGCGTAGCCGTCCGACTGCAAGACGCCTTCGTATCCATCAATCAAAGACGTGAGTTCGCCGTGGCGCCGGGACATGCGCCAGTCAAAAACCACGTCCCCGCCGGGGCGACTGATTACCCACAGCCAGTCTTGGGTGGTGGCGCCTTTTTCTCATCTGGGTCGTTACAGCGGATGGGTGTTTCATCCGCCTGGAGATAACTGCCAGCGAGCAGCCGCTGGTGCATGGTTTTGTAGATCGGCTCCAGCCACTCGGCGGTGATGCCGATCCAGTCAACCATGGTCTGCCGCGAGAGCGACGCGCCCCAGCGGGCGGACATCTTCTCCAGACGAAAAAGCGGCAGGTGATCGACGTACTTGGAGAGCGCGACCCAGGCGAGCAGTCCGGCCGAGGTATAACCTCCCGCCACCGGCCGAGCCGGTGCGGGGGCGATGACCGGCGCAAGCTCGCGGTTGAGCTTGTGGCGATACTTCGAGCGCACGATCACGCGCTTCACCCGCTGCGGCGCGATGATGTCGACTTGTTCGTGTCGCTGCCCGATAGGCGACCGCTCGAACGCGGCCAGTTGGTTCGGGGTGTTTCCGCGCACGATCATTCCGGCGGGCAAACCTACTTCTAGGGTCGCCGCAGGCTCCGGCGCGGTCATCGGTGCTGGCACCAGCAATCGCAACTGGGCAAATTGAATCGGCTGCTTTGTTGCCTGCGCCCTCGTCGACTGCAACACCCAGCCCACAAACGTCGAGTAGTTTGGCGCCACGCAAATGCCGCCTGTGTCAGGCCGCTCGCCCGATACTCGCGGATCAACTCCGCACGACATGTCGCAGGCGTCATCCGACGTCCTCGTTGGTCTCGCTTCTCTCCGACCTCGATCAGTTCCATTGTGATTGCACCCATCCGCCCAGCTTACCTCAACCCGTCCGACTCGCCTAGGGGGACGTCGGGCGGACGCTTACGTTTAAGTCATGTTGTGACAGTTTCCGGTAGGGTGTTCCGAGCAAAGCGACAGTCCGTCACCGCCCCCGGTGAGCCATGTTTGCATCGGTTCGGCAGGGCCGCCTCGCTACCAAGTACGCTTCGCGAGCCTGACGCGGCTGAAAAAATGCTTTAACCCTGCATTCCCGCTAACCGAACCTTACGCCACCGCCACGCGCTCGCGGCAGAATTCGTCGAACAGCGCGTAAATTTCCTTCGGCGACTCCAGCTCTAACGCCTTCTTCGCCAGCTTGCGGGCGTCCTCGATCTTCATCGCCCGCACGAGAAACTTCACCGCCGGCAGCAGCGTTGGCGACATGCTCAACTCGTCCACGCCGAGGCCGAGCAGCATCGGCGCGTACACCGGATCACCTGCCATCTCACCGCACACGCTGACCGGGATATTCTGCTTATGCGCCTCGTCGACGATTCTTTTGATCGTGCGCAGGATCGCGGGGTGCGTCGGTTCGTAGAGGTGCGCGATGCGGTCGTTCACCCGGTCGATCGCCAGCATGTACTGAATCAAGTCGTTGGTTCCGATACTAAAGAAATCACACTTCTTCGCCAAAATATCGGCCGTCGTGGCGGCGCTGGGAATCTCGATCATCGCGCCGACCGGCATTTTCTCGTCGAAGGCCACGCCTTTTGCGCGCAGCTCCACACGGCATTCCTCAAGAATGGCATTCGCGCGCGCCAGCTCCTCCGAACCACTGATCATCGGGTACATCAGCTTGACCTTGCCGTGGGCGCTCGCGCGCAAGATAGCGCGCAGCTGGTCCTTGAAAAGATCGCTATGTTCGAGGCAAAAGCGGATGGCGCGGAAGCCGAGGAACGGATTCGACTCATGCTGGAACAGCTCGGGGTTGCCCGCCATCGGCTTGTCGCCGCCGAGATCAAGCGTGCGGATGGTGACGGACGCGGGCGTGAAGGACTCGGCCAAAGTTTTGTAGGTGGAGTATTGTTCTGCCTCGGATGGGACGAGATTCGAATAGAGAAAAAGAAACTCGGAGCGAAATAGGCCGACGCCTTCGCCCATGTAGTCCTTTACCGTCGAGATTTCGTCAGCCTTCTCGATGTTGGCGCGCAGGATGACGCTAGACCCGTCGAGCGTGACGGCGGGCAGGCGGGTCGCCTCCATCAGCCGCTGTTCGAAATTCCGTTTCTGTAGCTGGATTTTCCCGTAACGGAAAAGCGTCTGCTCGCACGGATTGAGGATAATGATGCCCTCGTAACCGTCGACAAGAGCCCAGTCGCCACTCTTGATGCGCTTGGAAAGATCGCGCGTGCCAACCACGGCAGGGACTTTCATTGAGCGCGCGACGATGACGGCGTGACTGGTCTTGCTGCCGGAATCGGTGACGATCGCGATGGCTTGACGACGGTCGATCGTGGCGGCGTCGGACGGAGTGATGTCGTTGGCGATAACGACCCGTTTGTCAGCCAGCTTACTCAGGTTCTGCCCGGCCTGACCGAGCAGATTATTCAACACGCGTTGCGCGACGTCGCGAATGTCGCCCGCGCGTTCCCGCAAGTACTCGTCGTCGATTTCGTCGAAGGCTTTGATGTAGCGCTGCGAAACGCTGTTGAAACAGGTCTCGATGTTGATGCCCGTATCCTCGAAGTCCTTGATCGTCTCCGAAATCAATGCCTGATCTTCGAGCACCAACAAGTGCGCGTCAAAAATCCGTCCCTCATCCACGCCGAGATTTTTCTCCACCTCGTTCTGGATTTTTTGGATCTGCTGGCGGGTGATCAGCAGCGCATGATCGAAGCGCGCGATTTCATCGATCCGTTTCTCAACATCTACCTCGTAAGCAGGGATTTCCACATCGCTCTGGATGTACAGAAATATCGGTCCATAGGCGATCCCCTGCGAAGCGGAAATGCCTGTAACAACGACTTCATTCTGAGAGCGGGGTTCCATGAAGGAAAAAAGTCTGCCAGATAGCCACCGGCAGCACGCGAGGATAACCTCGTAACGCTACCTTGGGTCAACCGATTTCTGTAGTTACGATGAAAGTATGCGCGCCCCACGCCTCCAGAATGCGCACCACCACCGCGTCCACTCGCGAATCTTCGCGCAGCACAGCATAGCACGCACTCCCACTTCCACTCATCGCCACCGCCAAGCCAAACTCCGCCCGCAACTGTTCGAGCAAGGTCGGCAATGCGACAAACTTCGCGAACGCCGGTGCCTCCATGTTATTAAAAAGCAACTTCTCTAACGGCTCCACGCCGCCCAACCAGCCCGCGAGCCGCGTCTCCGCCGCCGCCTCGGGCAAATAACTCGCCGGCGATCCTGCCGCCATCCGCCCGTAAGCCCACGCCGTGGCGATGCCGAAATCCGGTTTAAAAATCAACACGCGCCGCCCGCGCAATCGCTCGCACGCCGCCGCCGCGAGCGGCTCAACACGTTCGCCGCGTCCGCGCATCACCACCGGCGCGCCTGCCCAAAAAAGCGCGCAATCCGAACCAAGCTTCACCGCCAACTCCAGCAACGCCTCACGGCCCAGCGGCCGCGCCGCCAGCCGATTCAATCCAAGTAAAGCCGCCACGGCATTACTGCTCCCGCCGCCCAAACCCGCGCCCATCGGTATTCGTTTCTCCAACACAAAACGCGCGCCCGCCGCCGCGCCTGTTTTTTCCGCAAACAGTTTGGCCGCCCGCAAAATCAGATTTGTCCCATCCACCGGCACCGCCGGATCATCGCACACGAGCGAAAACGCCCCGGCCGCCGTCGGCTCAATCCAGAGCGTGTCACCAAAAGTCACCGGCGCCGCCACCGAAACCAGATCGTGAAAACCATCCGCCCGCCGCCCCGTGATGGCGAGGAACAGGTTGAGCTTAGCAGGGGAAAAGACGGCGATGATGGACACGTTGCACCACTCATCGCCGGGATTGCCCCGCGTGGAAAGCGCGAAAATACCCTGCCACCGCCACCCGGCCACTTCGGACTATTTGCGGCCCGCCCCTGAGTTTTTCACTTCCGCTTGGCCGGATTTAGTGTGCATTAGAGTCATTCTATGTCCTGCGACCTCATTCTAGCCCTCGACGTCCCCACCCGCGAGCAAGCCGCTCCGATCCTTCGCCAACTGCGCGGATCGCTGCACTGGGTGAAAATCGGCCTGCAAATGTTCACCGCCTACGGCCCGGACTACGTGCGCTCAATCGCCGACGACGGCTTTAACATTTTCCTCGATCTTAAACTACACGACATCCCTAATACCGTCGCCAAAGCCATCGAAGCACTCGCGCCCCTGCCCATCGGCATGCTCACGATTCACACCGGCGGCGGACGCGAGATGATGGTCGCCGCAAAAAAAGCCCAAGAGGACACCAAGCCCGACCTCACCCTCCTCGGCGTCACGGTTCTCACTTCATTCGACACCCTCGGCCTGCGTGAAATCGGCGTCAGCGACACGCCCGATGTACAGGTCGCCCGCCTCGCCCGTCTCGCCGTCGACTCCGGCCTGCGCGGCCTTGTCTGCTCGCCGCTCGAGGTCAAGGCCCTGCGCTACAACCTCAATCTTCCCCGCGAGGTGAAACTTGTCACCCCCGGCATCCGCCCCTCCTCCGACCTGGGCAACGACGACCAAAAACGCGTCATGAGCCCCGCCGAAGCCTCCGCCGCCGGTGCCAGCTACATCGTCGTCGGCCGCCCGATCCTGAAAGCCCAGGACCCCGCCACCGCCGCCCGCGCCATTCTCGCCGAACTCAAAGCCTGAACCAAAATACACCATGAGAAACGCCGCCATCCTTCTCGCCGCTGGCAATAGCCGCCGGATGTTGGGCCAGGTCGCCGACAAAGTGCTCGCCCCCCTGGGAGACAGGCCGGTCTTCGCCCACTCCGTCGCCGCGTTTCTAGAAAGCGGTGTCGCCGATTTCTACGCCATCGTCTACCGCGACCAGCGCCAGATGACCGAACTCTCCGCCTTCGCCCCCACGCCGTCCGTCTTCGTGCGCGGCGGACGCGAACGTCAGGACTCCGTCGCCAACGCCCTCGAAGCACTGCCCTCCGATATCACTCACGTCTTCATCCACGATTGCGCGCGCCCCTTCATCCAGGCCGACCAACTCGTCGCCCTCCTGAAAATCGTGCAGAAAGAACACGCCGCCGCGCTCGCCCACCGCGTCACCGACACGATCAAACAGCACAGCGGCGAAGGCCGACTTAAGACACTCGACCGCGCCAAACTCTGGGCCATGGAAACCCCGCAGGCCTTCACCCGCGAACTCATCACCCAAGCCTACGCCCGCGTGATCGACCGCGAACTCTCTATTACCGACGACGTCGCCGCAGTCGAACTCCTCAAGCACTCCGTCGCCCTGCTGGAAAACGACCGCCCGAATCCCAAGCTCACCACCCCCGCCGACCTCGCGTACATGGAGTTTCTCCTCACGCGCAACCGCCAGCCCTCGACCTGAGTCATGCCCTCGCTCCGCATCGGTCACGGCTACGACATCCACCGCCTCGTCAGCGGTCGACCGCTCGTCCTCGGCGGCGTGAAATTCGACACCGACTACGGACTCGACGGCCACTCCGACGCCGACTGCCTCACCCACGCCATCTGCGACGCCCTGCTCGGTGCCGCCGGCCTGCCCGACATCGGCCACTTTTTCCCGAACCACGATCCCGCCTACAAAAATATCGACTCGCAGATCCTCCTGCGCCGCGTCATCGCCGCCCTGCTCGAACGCGGCTACGCCCCGGTCAACATCGATGCCTCCCTCATCGCGGAAAAACCAAAGATCTTCCCGCGCCTCGCCGAGATGAAGGCCGCCCTCGCCGCCTCCACCGGCCTCGCCGTCGACAGCGTCGGACTCAAAGCCACCACCAACGAGGGCGTCGACGACATCGGCCAGGGGCTCGCCATCGCCGCGCACGCCGTTTGCCTGATCGAAAGAACTGAATCGTATTGATGAAAAGCCTACCCATCCTTCCGCGCTCCGCCCTCTCCCGCCGCCTTTCCGCTCCTTTTCTTCGCTCTGCCTTAATCCTTCTCGGCCTCAACGTCGTCCTCCTCTTCTCCGCCTGCGACCGCCGCGAAACCGCCGTCCAACGAGGTGACCGTGAACAAATTCTCCATCGCGGCATCAGTCCCGACATCGGCGACCTCGATCCCCAACTCTCCACCGTAGCCAACGACTACGCCGCGCTCCACGCGCTCTTCGAAGGCCTCGTCACTGAAGACCCCGTCAACCTCCACCCCGTGCCCGGCGTCGCCGAGAGCTGGGATATCTCGCCCGACGGCCTGCGCTACACCTTCCACCTCCGCGCCAACGCCCGCTGGTCCAACGGTGCCCGCGTCACCGCCGACGATTTTGTCTCCTCCTACCAGCGGATGCTCTCGCCGTCATTGGGCGCTGAATACGCGCCGCTCCTCTACATTTTCGAACAAGCCGAAGCCTACCACAAAGGCCGCTTGGCAGATTTCAACCAGGTCGGCGTCGTCGCGCGCGATCCCCGCACGCTTCAGTTCAAACTCGAACACCCCGAGCCCGCCTTTCTTTCGATGCTCACACTCGCGCCGTTCATGCCGGTGCCCCTCTCCATCATCGAGAAAAACGGCCGTTACGCCGATCGCGCCAACCCCTGGACCAAACCCGGCAACTTCGTCGGCAACGGCCCCTTCACGCTCAAAAACTGGCGCCTCGGCCAGCGCATGATCCTCGTCAAATCCCCCACCTACTGGGACGCCAAAACCGTTCGCCTGAAGGCAATCCACCTCCACGCCACCGAAAGCCGCGACGCCGAGGAACGCGCCTTCCGCTCCGGCCAGCTGCACCTGACCGAAGCACTCCCTCCCGCCAAAGTCGACGCTTGGCGCGACGATCCCGCCCACCGGCTCCGCATCGACGCCTACCTCGGCACCGAGTTTTACCGCATCAACGTCAACCGCCCCTTCCTCAACGACCGCCGCGTGCGCCGCGCCCTCGCGCTCGGCATCAACCGCGACGCCATCGTCACCCAAGTCCTCCGCGGCGGCCAGCGCCCCGCCCACGCCTTCACCCCGCCCGGCACGGCCGGTTACACGCCCGCCGCGCAGCTCAAGACCGATTTCGCCGCCGCTCGCGCCCTGCTCGCGGAAGCCGGTTACCCCGGTGGAAAAGGCGCGCCCCCAATCGAACTTCTCTTCAACACCTCCGAAAGCCACCGCGCCGTCGCCGAAGCCGCGCAGGAAATGTGGCGACGCGAACTCGGCCTCGACGTCCGCCTCACCAACCAGGAAAATACCAGCCTGCGCGCCACCCGCCGCAGCGGCCAGTTCGACCTCCTCCGCTCCGTCTGGATCGGCGACTACGTCGACCCATTGAGTTTCCTCTCCATCTGGACCTCCGACAGCGGCAACAACTATACCGGCTGGAAAAATCCGCTCTTCGACCAACTCCTCTTCCAAGCCTCTCGCACCGCCGAACCAACGGCTAGAAACGCGCTCTTCCAACGCGCCGAAGCGCTCCTCCTCGAAGACGCGCCGCTGATTCCGATTTATAACTACAATCACATTTTCCTGATTCAGCCCTCGGTGAAAGGCTGGCACCCGACCCTCCTCGATCACCACCCGTACAAATACGTCTACCTCGAAAACGAGTAGACCGTTTGCTGCGGCGCGCCACCTGCTTCCCCTTAGAACCATGCGCCTTCGCTCCGTCCTCGCCTCGCTCCTGCTCGCGCTCAGCGCCAGCACCGCCCTCGCCAAGCCGATGATCTTCCGCGTCGGCAACGGCGCCGAACCACAAGACCTCGATCCACAGTCCGTCACCGGCGTCCCCGAACATAAAATCATCATGGGCCTCTTCGAAGGACTCGTGACCGAAGACCCCAAAGACCTGCATCCCCTCCCCGGCCTTGCCGAATCGTGGAATATCTCCGAGGACCGCCTGATTTACACCTTCCACCTGCGCGCCAATTTGAAATGGTCCAACGGCGAGCCGCTCACTGCCGCTGACTTCGTGCAATCCTACCGGCGCATGCTCACACCGGAATTCGCCGCTGAGTACGCGTATCTGATTTTCAACTTTGTCAAAGGCGCCGAAGAATTTTACAAGGGACAGCTCAAAGACTTCGATCAGGTCGGCTTCAAAGCCATCGACGCACGCACGCTTCAGGTCACCCTAAAAAACCCGACGCCCTACCTGCTCAAACTGATCGCCAGCCACTACGCCTGGCACGCCGTTCCGGTCAAAGTCCTCGAAAAATTCGCCCCGCTCAAACAACGCCGCTCGGACTGGACCAAGCCCGGCAACCTCGTCTCCAGCGGACCTTTTCTGCTCAAGCAATGGCTGCCGAACCAAAAAATCGTGCTCGTGCGCAACCCAAACTACTGGGACGCCGCCAATGTGAAGCTGGACCAGATAGAGTTCTTTGCCACCGAGGATATCAACAGCGAAGAACGTATGTACCGCGCTGGCCAACTCGACCTCACCAACGAACTCCCCAGCTCGAAAATCGACATCTACCGAAAGAAGTATCCTGAGTCCCTCCAGATCGGCCCCAATCTCGCCGTCTATTTCTACCGCTGCAACGTCACCCGTCCTCCGCTCAACGACAAACGCGTGCGACGCGCCCTCGCGCTCGCCATCAACCGCGAAAGCATCGTCAAAAACATCACCCGCGGCGGCCAGATTCCGGCCTACGCCGTCAGCTATCCAGGAACCTCTGGCTATGTGCCGCGCGCCAAGCTCGAAGGTGGCGTCGCCGAAGCCAAACGCCTGCTCGCCGAAGCCGGATATCCGGACGGCAAGGGCCTGCCGCCCATCGAATTTTTATACAACACTCACGACGGCCATCGCGCCATCGCCGAAGCTATCCAAGCCATGTGGCGCACCCATCTCGGCGTGGAAATCGTGCTGCGCAACCAAGAGTGGAAAGTGTATTTGGATTCCCAGCACTCGCATAATTTCCAGATGATGCGCGCGGGCTGGCTGGCTGATTACGTCGACCCAAATGTTTTCCTCGAAACATGGACCACCGGCAACGGCAACAACGACACCCTCTGGTCCAACGCCGAATACGACCGCCTTTTCCAAGCCTCCCTCGCCGCCAAAAACGACGACGAGCGCTATGAACTCTACCAAAAAATGGACGCCATCCTCATCGATGAATGCCCGATCATACCAATCTATCATTACACCCGCGTCTACGCCCTGAGCCCCAAAGTGAAAGGCATCTACCCGACGCTGCTCGATAACCATCCCTACAAATACATCTGGATCGAAGACTGAGCCGACGCAGCCTTTGCACCGACGGCGGCAAAGAAAGCGAAGCGTGTTCTCCTTATCTGCATCCATCCGTGTTCATCTGCGGTTTCCCTCCCGCAGGGCTTCAACCGACGCCGTTCACTCCACGTTCACGATCTGTTCGCGGACGCGTTCCAACTCGTTTTTAAGTTCGATCACATTGCGTGAGATCACGAGGTCGTTGGCCTTGCTGCCGATAGTGTGAACCTCGCGGCCCATCTCTTGCAAAATAAACTCCGACTTGCGGCCCATCTCGCCGCCGCTCTTCAGCAGCGCGGTGAATTGCTCGAAATGACTGCGCAGCCGCGTGAGCTCCTCCGCGATGTCGCAGCGGTCGGCAAAGAGCGCGATCTCGCGCAGCACGCGTTCGTCGTTGAGATCGAGTTCGAGCCCGGCCTGACGCAGGCGTTGCAGCAATTGCTCGCGGTAATTCTTCGGCACCTGCGGCGCGCGCTCCGCGATGGTCGTCGCGTGATTTTGCAGAATGGCCAGACGCGCCAGAAAATCCGTGAGCAGCGTCGCGCCCTCACGCGCACGCATCTCGGCAAAACTCTTCAGCGCCGTCTCGAGCGTCGCCAACACGATAAACTGCGCCACCTCCACCGTGGGCAGCGAGTTGGATTTGCGCTGCGAATTCGCGACCTGCCAGAGCAACTCCGGCGTGGGCTGAAACACCACGCCCTGCTTCGCGGCAAACGCCGCCAGCCGCGCGAGACTTTCCGCCGCCGCCGCTTCGTCCCACGACGCGGCCTGCTCGCCGTTGGCACCGGTCAATTCGAGATCGACATGCACCTTGCCGCGCACGGCGTACTTGCGCACGAGGTCATTGATGAGCGGTTCGAGCGATTCCCACTCCCCGGGCAGCGACACGGTGAGATCAAGCGTCTTGCGGTTCACCGAACTGACTTGTGCGGTGAGCGAGTGTGTGCCAATCGAAGCCGAGGCGCGTCCATAACCGGTCATGCTTTTCATAAATGAAGTAACAAGGGACAGGCCCCAAGTGACAAGACCACAGAAACTCTGCCCCATCAATTTAGAGCATTTAATGAAAAACTGTCGCCGTTTTTTGCTGATAACATTTTGCGTGGACAGCGAACAGGCTCGCACTCAGCTCGAAGCGCACCTGTGAGCAGGCGGCCGACGCTCCCTCCCTCATCAGCCCAACCATCCAAGAAGGAGCAAGCATCAAAACATTAAACACAAAGGGAATACATAACACCACATATGAGCGCGATACGTGCTTGTCAGCCCTCACTCTCTCGTTTTCTGATAAAGAATGATCATGTCTTTGCTCTCAAAGCAATTCGCGGGAAAACGAGTACTTGTCACGGGCGGGCTGGGATTCATTGGCTCCAATCTCGTTCACAAACTTTTGGACTTCGGTGCTGATATCACCGTGGTCGACTCACTGATCCCCGAGTACGGCGGCAATTACCAAAACCTTGCCGGCCTCACCAACAAGGTTCGCCTCAACATCTCCGACGTCCGCGACCACCACAGCCTGCCTCATTTCGTCCGCGGCCAAGATTATCTCTTCAATCTCGCCGGCCAAACGAGCCACATGGACTCGATGACTGATCCACAGACGGACCTCCAGATCAACGCCCGCGCTCAGCTCTCCATCCTCGAAGCCTGCCGTGTCCACAACCCCGGCATCCGTATTGTATTTGCCAGTACACGCCAGATCTACGGCAAGCCCGACTACCTGCCTGTCGATGAAAAACACCCGCTGCGCCCCGTCGACGTCAACGGCATCAACAAACAAGCCGGCGAATCCTACCACCTGCTTTACCACCGCGTCCACGGCATCCAAAGCACTGTCCTACGCCTCACCAACACCATCGGCCCCCGCATGCGCGTGAAGGACGCCCGCCAAACCTTCGTCGGTATCTGGATCAAAAAAATTCTCGCGGGCGAACCCATCGAGGTCTGGGGCGGCGAACAACTGCGCGACTTCACCTACGTGGATGACGCCGTCGACGCCTTTCTCCTTGCCGCATGCAAACCCGAGGCACTCGGAGAAATCTTCAACGTCGGCGGCACCGCCCCCGTCAACCTGAAGGAACTGGCCGAACTTCTCATCAAGGCCAACAACGGCGAAGGCAGCTACACCCTTCACCACTTCCCCGGCGACCGAAAGAAAATCGACATCGGCGACTTCTATGCCGACTACCGCCTGATCACCGAAAAGCTGGGCTGGAAACCAAATTTCACGCTAGCCATGGCACTCAGTGAAACGCTCACCTTCTATCGCAAAGAACTAAAACACTACCTTTAATCTCCTTACCCATGCTACTGCCCGCCGACCCCAAAGCCAACTACCTGGCCCATGCCGAAGAAATCCGTTCCGCCATCGACCGCGTACTCGCCAGTGGCCACTACATCCTCGGCCCTGAAGTTGAGAACTTCGAAAAGGAATTTTCCGCGTATCAAGACGGCGGCTACACGATCAGTGTGGCCAACGGCACCGAGGCCATCGAGATCGCCTTGCGCGCTCTCGGCCTCCGGCACGGCGATGCCGTCGCCACCGTCGCCAACACCGTCACCGCCACGATCTCCGCCATCGAGCAGATCGGCGCGAAGCCGGTCTTCGTCGAAATCGACCCCGCGACCATGACTATGAGCCCGGCCGCCCTCGACGCCGTGCTCGCTCGCACACCGTCGATCAAAGCCGTCGTGCCCGTGCATCTCTACGGACAAATGGCCGACATGCCGACCCTCCTCGCCATCGCCAAAAAGCACGGCGTGAAGGTCGTCGAGGATTGCGCCCAGTCCCACGGCGCCGCGATTGGCGAACGCAAGGCAGGCACCTTTGGCGATATCGCCGCGTTCAGTTTTTATCCGACCAAAAACCTCGGCGCGCTCGGCGACGGCGGCGGCGTTTTCACCCGCGATGAAGCACTCGCCGGACAAGTGCGCCTGATCCGCCAATACGGCTGGCGCGAACGCTACAAGGCCGAAATCCCTGGCCGCAACTCACGCCTCGACGAGCTGCAGGCCGCCATTTTGCGCGTGAAGTTGAAATACCTCGAAGCGGAGAACACCGTCCGTCGTTCTCTCGCCGCGCGCTATTTGGAGCGACTAAAAGGTTCCGCTCTGCGCCTGCCCGTCCCCGCCACCGAAACCACCCACGCCGTCCACCAATTCACCGTGCGCACGCCGAAACGCGAGGCGCTGCGCGTGTATCTGCAGGAACGCGACATCGCCTGCGGAATTCTGTATCCCGTGCCGATCCACCACCAACCTGCCTACGCCGACGCCACGCTTTCGCTGCCCGAAACCGAACGCGCCTGCGCCGAGGTGCTCTGCCTGCCCTGCCACCCCGCCGTGACAATGGCGGACGTTGACAGAGTGAGCGACGCGATCCTTCGTTGGTCGTCGTAAATATGAGTGAGCAGCCGCCCCAGCCCGCGCTGAGTTTTGTCATACCGCTCTACAACAGCGCGGACACCCTCCGTCCGCTGGTTAAGGAGATCGAACAGCTCACGGTTGAGGGCGGTCACGAAATCGTACTGGTCAACGACGGCAGCCGCGACACCACCTCGGCTGTTTGTCGCGAACTCATTAAAGAAGCCCGCGTGCCGATCACGCTGATCGAGCACGCCCGTAACTTCGGCGAACACAACGCCGTACTCACCGGCTGGCGTCATGCCCACGGCGCGCACGTCGTGAACCTCGACGACGACGGCCAGAACCCACCGCCAGAGGCCTTGCGCCTCTGGCAACACGCCCAACAAGAAAACCTCGACGTCGTTTACGGTCACTACGCCGCCAAACAACACGCCACTTGGCGCAACGCTGGCAGCTGGTTCACCAACCGGATGACAGACTGGGCACTCGACAAACCCGCCGGTTTTTATCTTTCCAGTTTTCGTTGTGTCAGCGGTTTCGTAGCACACTCCGTCACGGCCAACCAAGGCCCGTTTCCATATATCGACGGCCTCCTGCTGCAAATCACGCAGCGCATCGGCTCGCTGCAAGTGCGCCATGTGCCGCGCGTCACCGGAGCCAGCGGCTACACCATGCGAAAATTGCTCCGCCTCTGGGCGAGCACCTTCGTCAATTTTTCCGTGATGCCTCTGCGCATCGCCACCGTGCTCGGCTTGTTCATGGCGTTCGCCGGATTCGCCGCGATCGGCGTCGTCTTCTACTGGCACTTTATTAACGACCGCACGCCCTGGGGCTGGGGCTCGCTCATGGCCGCGCTGCTGCTCTTTTCCGGCGTGCAACTTCTCTTGCTCGGCGTGATCGGCGAATACCTCGGCCGCATGTTCATGACCGTAAACCAACGCCCCCAGTCCATCGTGCGTGAAGTCGTGAGGGCCCATCAGACAAAGTAACCTAATAGGTTACTTTGTGCCAGGTCAGCGGTTTTGGTTTCCGAACTTGGGCGTCCAGATGCCGAGGCTGTGGTCGATGTTTTTCTCCACGCCACGCAACGCCGCCGCGGGTGGCGTGCGACGAAGTACGGCGAGGTACAACAGGATCGCGGGCAGTGACAGCAGCTCCAAATACGGCGTGCGCCGAACATGATGCCTGCACCAAGCCCGCGCACCGAGTTGAATGAGTTCCTTTTTCCAGCGCAGCGTGAGGAGGTAGGCGTTGCGCTCGTCGTGTTGCTTGCGGCCCGGTGACGCGCTGATGTGATGGCGGATAACGCTTCGTAGCGCCACGGCGTTGATGTGGCCTTTTGCACTAGCGCGAAAACAAAGGTCAACGTCCTCGCCGCCATTCATAAATTCGTCGTCAAAACCACCGAGCTCCTGCCAGAGCGCATGGCCGATCAGCAGGCAGGCAGCGGTGATGGCCGGCGATGGGCGCGAGGCAGCGTGCGGCTTTCGAGCGAGGGAATAGGAGGCGATGTCGTGCTCGGGCTTGCCCTTGACCGTCACATAAATGCCAGCATGATCCACTTCACCGGTGTCGGCGCGCAACTGAACGTTACCGATGGCGCCTGGCTTCGGCAATGTCGCGTGCAGATCCAACATCGGCTCCAGCCAGCCGGGCGTCAGCACAAGATCGTTATTGAGCAGGACGAGCAGTTCGCCGCGGGCGACGGCGGCGGCGCGGTTGTTGGACCCGGCATAGCCGAGATTCTTTTCATTCAGCAGGATGGTGAACGGTGGCTGAACCAGTGACTTGAGCCAGTCGCGGGTGCCGTCCGTGCTGCCATCGTCGATCAGGATGATTTCGTGTTCGAGCGTAGCGGGAACCGTCGCCTGCAAACTCGCCAGCATTGCCTGCGTGAGCGGCAGGCAATTGTAGAGCGGGATGATAAAGGAAACGCGCAAAAGGAGCAGAAGGGTTAAACCGCTAATGAACGCTAAGGGCCGCTAATTTCGAAGAATGAAATGAGCGTTGAATTTTAGAGGACGCGCAGAGCGGTCGCGCCGCTACCTTTAAACGAGTTTTTTGAGGTATTCGCCGTAGGTGGACTTGCCGAGGAATTTGATCTGGGCGTCGAGTCGGGCGCGATCAATCCAGCCTTGGCGGAATGCGATTTCTTCGAGACAGGCGATTTTCAAACCTTGGCGGTTTTGGATAACCTCGACGAACTGCGCGGCATCGAGCAGCGAATCGTGCGTGCCAGTGTCGAGCCAGGCGGTGCCGCGTCCGATGAGCTCGACGCGGAGTTTGCCGGCTTCGAGGTAGAGGCGGTTGAGATCGGTGATCTCTAGTTCGCCGCGCTTGGAAGGCTTGAGCGCGCGGGCGATGGCGACGACGTCGTTATCGTAATAGTAGAGTCCCGGGACGGCGTAGTTGGATTTCGGTTGCGCGGGTTTTTCTTCGAGCGACAGCACGCGGCCGTCGGCGGAAAACTCGACAACGCCATACGACGTGGGATCAGAAACGTGGTAGCCGAAAATCGTCGCGCCTTCGGTGCGGGCGGTGGCGCTTTGCAGCGAAGCAGCGAAATCGTTGCCGTAGAAAAGGTTGTCACCCAGCACGAGCGCGGCAGTTTCGTTACCGGTGAGAAACCCGGTGTCGCCCGCGATGTGAAACGCCTGAGCGAGTCCATCGGGGCTGGGCTGTTCGGCAAAGGAAAGCGTCAAACCGAACTGCGAGCCATCACCAAGCAGGCGTTTAAACAAAGGGAGATCCTGCGGCGTCGAGATGACCAGAATCTCGCGGATGCCCGAGAGCATGAGCACCGACAGCGGATAATAGATCATCGGCTTGTCGTACACCGGCATGAGCTGTTTGGAGACGGCGATGGTGAGCGGGTAAAGCCGGGTGCCGGAGCCGCCAGCGAGAATCATGCCTTTGCGTTTCATAAGTTTTAAGGTGTAAGGGATAAGTTGTAAGATTCGGAAGAGAAGGCCGCCTTGGGCTTATCGCTTAAACCTTACCACTTTCCACCGCCATGCCGAGACGTTCGCGGGCGTATTTCTGGGAGGTGATGTCGGCGGCCCAGGCGCGGTTTTTCAGGTACCAGTCGACGGTTTTTTCAATGCCGGTGACGAAGTTTTCGCGGGGCGACCAGCCGAGTTCGCGTTGGAGCTTGGCGCAGTCGATCGCATAGCGGCGGTCGTGGCCGGGGCGGTCGGCGACGTAGGTGATCTGCTCGACGTAGGCCTTGCCGTCAGTGCGCGGGGATTTTTTGTCGAGGAGGGCGCAGATCGTTTTTACGATTTCGATGTTCGGCTTTTCGTTCAGGCCACCGACGTTGTAGGTCTCACCGACGCGGCCTTTGTTCAACACGAGCCAGATCGCAGCGGCGTGGTCCTCGACGTAGAGCCAATCGCGGATTTGCATACCGTCACCGTAAACCGGAAGCGGTTTGCCTTCGAGGGCGTTCAATATGACGAGCGGAATCAACTTTTCCGGGAAATGGAACGGGCCATAGTTATTGGAGCAATTGGTCGTCAGCGTGGGAAATTTGTAGGTGTGCTGATAGGCGCGGACGAGGTGGTCGCTGGCTGCTTTCGAGGCAGCGTAAGGGCTGTTGGGCGCGAAGGGCGTTTCCTCAGTGAAGGCCGGATCGGTGAGCGAGAGCGTGCCGTAGACCTCGTCGGTCGAGACGTGGAGGAAGCGGAAAGCGGTTTTCTTTGGTTCGGCCAGCTTGCTCCAGTAAAGGCGGGAAGCGTTGAGCAGGCGGAGCGTGCCAACGACGTTGGTCTGGACAAAAGGTTCGGGCGAATCGATGGAGCGGTCGACATGGGATTCGGCGGCGAAATTGACCACGGCGTCGATCTGGTGCTCGTCGAGCAGGCGGGCGACGAGGGCGGTGTCGCCGATGTCACCCTGGGCGAAAACATAGCGCGGATCGCTGGCGAGGTCGGCGAGATTGGCGGGATTGCCCGCGTAAGTGAGCGCATCGAGATTGACGAGTTTCTTGAGCGACGACCCCGCCTCAGTGAGGCGCTGCCGGACAAAGTTGGAACCGATAAAACCGCAACCGCCAGTGACAAGTAAGTTCATAAGGTTTATGTGATAAGTTTTAAGCTCGGAGCGACCGAAGCAAGGCGTTGGTCATTTTTGAAACTTCCATGTAGGCCGACTCAAGCTCATCGTGGATCAAGGGCGAGAGGTAACCCAAATCACGCGCGAGAAGGATGAGATAGCGCGTCTCCTCAATGGAGCCACGCGCAATGATAAGAAACTGGCAAAATTCGGCCGTCGTGCCGAGGCCCTTACCCTCGGCGATATTCGTGGGGACAGAAGACGCCGCACGGCAGAGCTGATCAACAAGTCGAAAGCGTTCATCGGAAGGAAAGCCTTTAGTTAACTGATAAACCGAGAGGGTGAGAGCGTGCGCTTTCTGCCAAACAGCAGATCGCGCCAACTCTCAATTTTCGTCTCGGGCATCATCGTCCGGGCTTATCGCTTATCGCTGAAACCTTATCACTCAGGCTTTGCGCCACGTGCGCAAAGCCTGCTCGATGGAGGCGTGGACCTCGGTCATCTGAATGCCGGCTTGGGCGAGCTTGGCGGAGGACATCACGCAATTCGAGCGCGGGGTTTTGGCGGCGATTTTCATGAATTCGGCCTCGCTGGCGAAGAATTCGTAGCTCTTCGGATGCACGCCGCTTTTCTCGATCATGGCGACAACTTCGCGCGTGGTGACGTGGCCGGGATTGGTGATGTTGTATTTGCCGAACGGGATGCGTTTCTCCCAGCAAGCGAAGGTGGCGGCGACGAATTCGTGGAGTTGCGAAATCGAATTGGCGGCTTCGAGTAGTTTGGCGTACCGCATCAGCTTCGTGAGGTAGTTGCGCGGGCTGTCGACGTTGTCGAACGGGATGCGCAGGCGCCAAACGTAGCAGTTAGCATCATCGGCCAGGACTTCTTCGCCGAGGGCTTTGGTGCCGCTGTAAAACGAACAGTTGTTTTGGCGGAATGTGAAATTCGGCGCGTCATCCTCGGTGAAGCCGGTGCCATCAGCACGGGCGCCGGTGTAGATGCAGCCGGAGGAAACATGGCCCCAAGGCACGCCGGCTTCGGCGCAGGCTTTGGCGATGACGCCGGGCAACACGGCGTTGCCCATGAGGCATTCGTCTTTGTGGATTTCGCAGGCATCGACGTTGGGTTTGCCGGTGTAACCCGCGGAGTTGATCAGAAACTCGGGCTTGTCGGCCTTCAGCGCGGCAGTGAGGACTGCGCCATTGGCGTAATCGAGTTCAGAGCGCCGCAAATTGCGAAAAGGGATGCCCTTTTGGGTGAGAAGCGCTTGATAGGCTTGGCCGACGTAACCAGAACCGCCGAGTAAATAAATCATGTAGAGATGCGTTGAGACCAAAGAAGAATAGAACGCTTCAACAAGGAACAAGGTTTTTCCCTCGGCAAAGAGCGCAAATACGAGTCTAAGAGCGCATCGCACGGAACATGAGTCGCGCCAACGGCCTTTGCCGGTTGACGCTAGAGACGTACAGCTAAGGCGTAAGGTTATTTAAACAACGCCTCGATGCGATGCTTCGAGCGTTTCACGCCGTTGACGGAAACACGCGGGCTGAGTTCCAGCACGAGCAGATGATGCGGTTTCCAAAACGAGCTAATCATCTTGAAATCGATGCGACCGTCGCCAACGGGCTGGTGATCGTGACCTCGCTCATCCACGTCATGCAGGTGGAAACCGATCAGGCGCGATGCCATTTTTTCAAGGTGCTCGCGGTGCTTGAGCAAACCCATGCGCTGTTTCAACTCGGCGTGTCCGGTATCGTGCCAGTAGCCCGCGGTGTTGGGCTGCTTGAGGTGGCTAATGAGATCGTCGAAATCGCCGTCCATCGGCAGCTCTTCGAATCTTTCGCGATTCTCGAAACCCAAGGCCACGCCGCGCTCGGCCGCGTAGGCACGGATTTTTTCGATGCTCAATTTCACGCGCCCCCAGTAGGACGGCATCCGCTTGCGAAGTTTGCGCAACGACTGCGCGAGCAGCTTCCGATAAACGGGGTCATCCGCCAGCGCTTCGCCCGGATGGCTGTCGGCGTAGGCTTCGAGCTTTTCCGCAGGATTGCCGATGAAAAACTGCACGCTGCCGAGGTGCATCACGAGCACGCGGGCGTTCATTTGCGCGCCAAAGTCGATCGAGCGCTTCGTCTGGCGCACCCACTGGTCGTGCTCGCGACGATCTTCGGCGGTGGGCTCGAAAATATTAGGCGCCGCCTGCGTGATCCCCGTCGGCAACGGACAAAAATTATGCGTCGAGCCGATCTTGATCACGCCTTCCTCCACCGCCTTAAGGATGCCCGGCACGAGCGTGATGCGGATGCCATGACTGAGTTCGGCGTGCGTGAAACCCAGCTCCGCCATCTCGCACAGCATCGCGTAGCCGTCGGTGTGACGGGCCGAACACCAGCAAGTGGAAAGTGAAAGTGTGGGTTTCAAGCGGTTACTACCAATCCTTTACGCAGGATCTGATTCAACACAAGACCCCGGCCCCAGCCCGCAACGTCAAAAACAAAAAAGACCGCGCTCCGTTAGCCAGAGGCGGTCGTGAGGAAATGGGGCGTAACGAGCAGGCTCGCTCAGCTCGCGTGACGACGGCGCAGCATCGCGGTGAAGGCCATGACCTTCTCTTTGCGACGGCGCTTTTCGCACGGTTTTTCGTAGTAACGCTTCGCGCGAACTCCCTTGATGATGTTCTCGCGATCGAGCTTCTTCTTCATGCGACGGATCGCACGATCAACCGGCTCATTCTTGCGGATTTTGATTTCGATGGACATGTTTCAGACGTAGTGGTGAACGGAAAAAGGGGACGACTAGGCAGAATTCGATTGTCATCGTCAACCGTAATTTACCCTGTGAAAAACATACCGCTCATCCCCGCCTAATTCGCCGTGTCTTCCACCGACAAAAATTTCGTCCATCTCCACGTCCACACTGACTACAGTTTGCTCGACGGCGCCTGCCGCATCGACCGCCTCATGGACCGCGCCGCCGACCTCGGCATGAAGGCCCTCGCGCTCACCGACCACGGCAATCTCTACGGCGCCATCGAATTCTATAACGCAGCCAAGGCCAAGAGCATAAAGCCACTCATCGGTTGCGAGATCTACCTCGTCGAAAACTCCCGCCTTGAAAAAAATGGCCGCGCCGAAGACGGCAAAAGTTACTACCACCTCGGCCTCCTCGCCCGCAATCTTCAAGGCTACCAAAACCTGCTCAAACTCGTTTCCGACGCCCACCTCCGCGGCTTCTATTATAAACCGCGCGCCGATTGGGAAACCCTCACAAAATATTCCAGCGGCCTCATCGCTTTCAGCGGCTGCCTCGCCGCCATCGTCCCCCAACACCTCCTCCACGACCGCGAAGAAGACGCCCGCAAAGCCACCGCACGCTTCGTCGAGGTCTTCGGCCGCGAAAACTTTTTCATCGAAATCCAGGACCACGGGCTCGCCGAACAGCAAAAAATCATCCCCGGCCTCCTGAAACTCGCCGAGGAATTCAACCTCAAAGTCATCTGCACAAACGACGTTCACTACGTCCGCGCCGAGGATTCCGGCCCGCACGACGCCATGCTCTGCATCCAGACCGGCTCAAAAATCGCCGAGCAGAACCGCATGCGTTTCGACAGCACGCAGTTTTACCTCAAATCGCGCGACGAGATGGCCAAGCTCTTCGGCGAAATCCCCGAATCGCTCACCAACACCCAGCTCGTCGCCGAAATGTGCGACCTCGCCATCCCGTTCCCCAAGGGCAGCGAGCGCTACCCGAAGTATCCACTTCCCCCCGACATCACCATCGACCGCGAGGCCTACCTGCACAGGCTCTGCGTCGACGGACTCAAGCGCCGCTACAACGTCGACTTTGCCGAAACAGCCGCCAAGCCCAGCGCCGCCGAGCGCCTGGCCAAACTCGTCAACCTCCCCGCCGGCCAGAAGCCGCAGCCGCCCAACTACAGCGGTCTCGCCCCTGACGAACTCCTCGCCGTACGCATGGGCTACGAGCTGGCGATCATCGGCGTCACCGGCTTCGTCGACTACTTCCTCGTCGTCTGGGATTTCATCGCGTGGGCCAAACAGCACGACATCCCCGTCGGCCCCGGCCGCGGTTCCGGCGCCGGCTGTCTCATCGCGTACCTACTCGCCATCACCAATATCGACCCGATTCGCTTCGGCCTGCTGTTCGAGCGCTTCCTCAACCCCGAACGCGTTTCCCCGCCCGACTTCGATATCGACTTCTGCATGCGCCGCCGCGTCGAGGTCATCGACTACGTCCGCCAAAAATACGGCAACGACTGCGTCGCCAACATCATCACCTACGGCACGCTCGGCGCGAAAATGGTCATCCGCGACGTCTCACGCGTGCACGATCTGCCCTACGCCGAGGCCGACCGCCTCGCCAAGATGATCCCCGACGAAATCAGCATCTCGCTCGAAGACTCGATCACCAAATCCGCCGACCTGCGCAACGAGATCGCCCGCAACCCCGTCGCTAAAAAAATCATCGACGAGGCCCGCGTCCTCGAAGGCATGGTGCGCAACACCGGCAAACACGCCGCCGGCATCATCATCACCGACCGACCGCTCGACGAATTCGTCCCGCTCACCCTGCAAGAAGGCGACGTCACCGTGCAGTACGACATGAGCGCCGTCGGCAAACTCGGCCTGCTGAAGATGGACTTCCTCGGCCTGAAGACGCTCACCGTCATCGACGACGCCGTCAAAAACGTCCGCCTCACCGCCACCCCGAAATTCGACATCGAGTCCATTTCACTCGAAGACCCGAAAACCTACGAACTCCTCAACATCGGCAAAACCGTCGGCGTCTTCCAGCTCGAGTCCGGCGGCATGCAAAACGCCTCCAAACTCGTCGGCATCTCCAACATCGACGACATCAACGCCATCTCCGCGCTCTACCGCCCGGGCCCGATGCAGTTCATCCCCGACTACGCCCGCGGCAAAAAAGATCCCGACACCATCGTCTACCCCCACAAGCTCCTCGAAAACGTCCTCAAGGAAACCTACGGCATTATCGTCTATCAGGAACAAGTCATGGAGTGCGCCCGCGTCATTGCCGGCTACACTCTCGGCGGCGCCGACATGCTCCGCCGCGCCATGGGCAAAAAAGACGTCGAGGGCATGGCCAAGGAGCGCGTCAAATTCGTCGCCGGCGCCAAGGAGCACCACGCCATCGAAGAAAAGAAGGCCAACGAGATCTTCGACCTGCTCAACAAATTCGCCCAGTACGGTTTCAATAAATCGCACTCCGCCGCCTACGCCATGGTCGCCTACCAGACGGCGTATCTGAAAGCCAACTACCCGGTGCAGTTCATGGCCGCCGTGCTCACCGCCGAACTCGGCAACGCCGAAAAAGTCGCCCACTTCATCGCCGAGTGCGAGGCGATGAGCCTCGTCGTGCTCGGCCCCGACGTGAATGAGTCACGCGAAAACTTCACCCCCGTCCTTCGGATAATTCAGAATTCAGAGTTCACCGCTCACAGTTCCGACACTGCAACCGTGAACCGTGCACCGACAACGGATAACCCAAACCAAAACGTATCGTCGATCCGTTTCGGCCTTGCTGGCATCAAGGGCGTCGGCGAACAAGCCGCGCAAAAGATCATCGAGGAACGCGAGAAAAACGGCCCGTACCGCGACTTCGACGACCTCGTCCAACGCGTCGACGGCCGCGCCATCAACAAGCGCGTACTCGAACACCTCGCGAAAACCGGCGCCTTCGACTACAGCGGCGCCTCACGCAAAAAACTCGTTGACGGCATCGACGCCGCCCTCGCCGGCGCCGCCGCTCAAGCCCGCGACCGCGCCGCCGGTCAGTTCAGCCTGCTCGACATGCTGGAAGATCCCGCGCCCAAGGCGCAGGCTCTCAAAGCTCAAACTTCGAAGCTCAAATCCGGCGGCCAGACCGCCGCACCCGCCGCCCAGACCGAGACCGCCGCCGATTTCACCTCGGCCGAACGCCTCACCTTCGAAAAAGAACTCCTCGGTTTCTACGTCTCCGGCCACCCGCTCAACGCCTTCACCGGCCTCACCGAGGCCATCGACACGTTTCCCGTCGGCGAATTGCTCAGCCAGCCCGACCGCACTGAATTCCGCCTCTGCGGCATCGTCGGCACCATCGCGAAAAAACTCTCAAAGAAGGACAACCGCCCCTGGGCCGCCTTCACCCTCGGCACCAAACGCGCCGCCGTCGCGCTCAACATGTTTGCCGACGCCTACGCCGCCTACTCGCTCAACCTCGTCGAAAACACAGCCGTGCTCGTACAGGGCAACATCATCGTCGGCCAGGACGGCGCCCGCATTAACGTCAAGGAGTGTTACCCGTTGGAGAACTTCGTCTCCGGCAGCGTCCGCCGCGTCACTTGGTTGGTGAACCCGCAGCACCCGCAGCTCAACGATTTCTTGCGCCTCCTCCGCGAGACCTTGGACAAAGCCACCGGCGACACGAAAATCTCCCTCGGCTTCGTCTTCGACCAACGCGCCACCGCGCTCTCCGACACCAGCACCGCGCTCGGATGGAAACTCAGCTCCGCAAAATTCCACGCCCTGCGCGCCCACCCCGCCGTCGTCGGCGTCGAACTCGAAACCAAGCGCCTCGAACTCAAGCAGGACAAACGCTGGGCCAAACGCAGCTGATCCACGCCGCGCCGAAAAACCTCGGCGAAGGCTTAAGCATTTTAGCATTAACGCTTACCGGGCACACTTGGCCGTCCGCTTGCAGGCGCGCTTCGGGCCAAGCGCGTGCAAGCTCACCGCCTACGCAAACGCCATCAGCAAAGAACTCCGGCCTTCGTTTCTTCGCTTCGTTGTAGTTCAAAATCCCCCGCCCTCGCCCGGGATTTATCCGCTCAAGACACCCCCGCCGCGTGTCGATATGCAGCTGTTAATCGTCGGTCTATACAGTTTAACCTAAACCTATTTACTTTCAGGACCCAAAAGTCCTAAGAATAGAGGCACTTAGGACTGCCTGAGAACGACGCAAACACTCCTCCTCCCAAGCCGCCATCCAACGCCCCCTGCTTTCCCGAACCCATGGTTTCGGAGCGCATTATCCCACCCCCCTCCCCGATGAATCGCCTCTCCCCTCGAATCGTCCGCTGCCCACGCCTGACCTCAGTCGCGTTGTTTCTCTCCGCCCTCGCGTTCGCCCAAGGCGCTGAACCTCTCGTCGACAACGCCGTCCCTCCCCCCTCCGTGGGTGATCGCGTGATGTCGCTCGACGACTGCCTCGCTGCCGCGCTGCAAAACAACCACGCGCGCCCCGCCTCGCTCTTCGCCGTCGCCATCGCCGAGGCCCAGCACCGCCAGGCCCTCTCCGGCTATTGGCCGCAACTCAAGATCCAGGGCGGCTTCCAGCGCGACGACCAGGCCCAGAACAACATCAACCCCGCGATGTACCTGCCCATCCCGGCGCAGACCATCACGACGCCAGCCTCCACCGCTCTGATTAGTATTCCCGCCGGCGTCCTCGGGCCAACCCCCGTTCAACTTCCAGTCAGTATTCCCGCGCAAACCAGCACGACCGCCGCCTCCACCTTCGTCGTCCCCGAGCAAAACATTAAGCTCCGCGACCGCGACTCCGTCTCCGCCTCCGCCAACCTCGAGTGGCTCCTCTACGACGGCGGCATGCGCGCCGGTTACAAGCAGCAGGCCCAAGGCGCCATCAACGCCATGAAGCAGGCCGCCCGCCGCACCGATCTCGAAATCACCGACAGCGTCCGCCGCATGTACTACGGCGCGATCCTCGGACGCCAGCTCCGCCAACTCGGCGCCGACACCCTCACCCGCATGGAGGCCACGCTCAACCTCACCGAAACCATGTACCAAGGCGGTGGCGGCAAAGTCACCAAGGCCGACTACCTCGACAACAAAATCATGGTCGAGAGCATCCGCGGCCTGGTCGCCCAGCTCGATAAAAACGAAGCCATGGCCCGAGCCGCCCTCGCCAACACCATGGGCCTGCCCTGGCAGACCAGCATCACGCCAAAAGACACCGAGATCCCGTACGCGCCGCTCGCCGCCGATCTCACCGCCCTCGTCAGCGACGCCTACGAATTCAGCCCCGATTGGAAACGCCTCGAAGCCGGCCTCCACGCCCTCGAAGGCTCCGTGAAAACCGCCCGCAGCGGCCACTCACCCAAACTCGCCTTTACCGGCAAATTGCACAAATGGTGGAATAGCTACGACGCCGGCCTCGCCACCAAGGACAACAAAGAGGGCTGGTCCGTGGGCCTCGGCGTGGAAATCCCCGTCTTCGACGGCTTCCTCACTCGCAATAAAGTCGCCGAAGCCAAAGCCCGCCTTAACCAGCTCAAGGAGCAACGCTTCCTCCTGCGCGAGGGCCTCGGCCTCCAGATCAAAGACATCGTCCTCTCCATCGAGGCCACGCGCAAAGCCACCGACGCCACCCTCGCCGCGATGAGCGCCGCCACCGAAAACCGCGACCTCAACACCCGCGCCTACCAAAACGAACTGGTCGACACCGAGAAAGTCATTCGCGCCCAGATCACCGAAGCCCTCACCACCGCCCAATTCTACAAAAACCGCTACGACTACATCACCCTCCAATCCCAGCTCACCTACGTCGTCGGCACCGAGTTCGCCCGCCAGCTGGGAGGCACCCGCTGAGCGCCTAGGATACGCATGCCGTCATCCTCCTTCCCGCAACCCAAGATCAGCCGCGGTGCCCTCGCCAGGGCCACCGCGGTTTTTGCGTTGTTAGCCGGGGCCCTGGCCTCCTTTGCGCAGGAAAACACCTTGCCCGCCGCGGCCCCGCCACCGGTACGCATGGCCTACAGTTTATCGGTCTTCATCGGTCTCAACCCCGCCGATGCCCGTAACGCCATCGCCATCGTGACCAAAAACTTCGCCCAGGAAAGCACGCTGGGCATGGACGTCGCCCACCTGATCTACGAAAACACCGAAGAACTCGCCCAACTCATCGACGGCGGCACCGTCTACGCCGTCAACATGAACACGCCGGAGTACTGGCTCCTGCGCGAAAAAGCACGCCTCGACCGGTTCCTCGTCAACATCCGCAACGGCACCGAAACCGAGACCTATCTCCTCCTCACCCGCGCCGACGGCCCGCTCAAATCCCTCGCCGAATTGCAGGGCAAACGCCTCAACGTGCTGACCAACTCCGCCATGGTCCTCGCCACCGTGTGGCTTGATGTCGAGCTCGCCAAAGCGACCCTTCCCACCACGACAAAGTTTTTCGCCCCACCGTCGGATTTCTTCAAACCCGCCAAGGTCGTACTGCCCGTTTTTTTCGGCCAGGCCGACGCCTGCCTCACCACCCGCAGCAGCTACGCCCTCATGGTCGAGCTCAACCCCCAAGTCGGCAAACAGCTGCGCATCATCGCCAGCTCCCCGCCCTTGATCCCCCTGCTCTATGGCTTCCGCGACAACTGCGAACCCAAGGCCAAGGAAGGTGCCATTCACACCATGGTCACGATGCATAACACCATCAGCGGCCGCCAAACCCTCGCGCTCTCCCAAATTGAAGAAATCGCCGAACGACCCGCCACCACCTTCGACGCCTCCCTCGCCCTGCTCGACGAACACGCCCGCCTCTGCCCCGAGGCCAGCGCCCGTCTGCTCGCGACCCTGCGCGGAAAAATCCGCGTCTCCGCGCCATGAGCATGAAGCGCCCAAGCCCAGTAACCCCTTTCCTGCGGTTCTTCTCGTGGATCGCCGCGTTGCTGGCCCTGCTTGCCGCTTCCGCTTTAGCCGAGGAAACCGCGCCCGCCACCGCGGCGAAACGCATGGGCTACTCCTCGCTCTTTTTTATCGGCGTCAATCCCTCCGACGCCCGCAACGCCCTCATCGCCATCACCAACGACTTTGTCCGCGAAAGCGGTGTCACCCCTGATGGCGACCCCATCATCTACGAAAACGTCACCGAGATCGGCGGCCTGCTCGACCGCAACCAGCTCAGCGTCGTCTGCATGGCCACCTCCGAGTACTGGCTGTTGCGCCCCCGCATCGCCTTCGACCTATTTCTCACCAACATCAAGAACGGCACGACCGATCAAGTCTACGTCGTCCTCGCTCGTGAAGACGGCCCCATCCGCACCCTCGCCGATCTGCGCGGCAAACGCCTCGGCGAACTGACCAACTCCGACATGAATCTGGCCGACGTCTGGCTCGACGTGGAGCTCGCCCGCCAGCACCTACCGCCCACCGCCAAACTCGTGGCCAACATCGCCCGCTCCAACAAGCCCGCGAAAGTCGTCCTGCCGGTGTTTTTCAAGCAGCTCGATGCCTGCCTCGTCACCCGCGCCAGCTACAACCTCATGGTCGAGCTCAATCCCCAGGTCGGCCGCCAACTGCGCATCGTCACCACCTCGCCCAGCTACATCACCGTGTTTTATGGCTTTCGCCCCGATACCCCCGCCATCCCCAAGGCGAAAGTCATCCGCACGATGCTGGATTTGCACAAATCCATCAACGGCCGCCAAACCCTATCCCTCTTTCAAATCGAAAAAATCGTCGAAATCCCGGCCACCGCACTCGACTCCACCCTCGCCCTGCTCGACGAACACGCCCGCCTCTGCCCCGAAGCCAGCGCCGAACTCATCGCCACCCTCCGCGGACAAGAGCAAAGCTCTCTCTCCACCCGATGAGCCCGCAGCGCCCCACCATAAATCGCCCTAGCCCACGCACTTTCCGGCTGGTAGCGCTGCTCCTCGCCCTGCTCGGCCCCCTCGCGCACGCACAAGAAACACCGGCCCTCCCCACCCCAGCCGTACGCATGGCCTACACATCCATCTTCTTCAACGGCGTAAACCTGACCGATGCCCGCAATGGCATCACCGCCATGACGAACAACATCTGCCGGGAAAACGACATCACCCTCGATGGCCCCGCCATCATCTACGAAAACTCCACCGAAGTCGCCACCCTCCTCGAGCGAAACATCATCAGCGCCGTTTGCATGGCCACCCCAGAATACTGGTTATTACGCCCCAAAGTGCAATTCAACCTACTCTGCGCCAACGTCATGAGCGGCAGCGAGGAAACCGTCTACGTCGTCCTCACCCAAAAAGGAAGCCCCTTGCGCACCCTCGCCGATCTCAAAGGCAAACACCTCGCCCTACTCACCCACTCGACCATGAACCTCGCCACCGCCTGGCTCGACGTCGCACTCGCCAAACAAAACCAGCCACAAACCACACGCCACCTCGCCACCATCACCCGCTCCAACAAACCCGCCAAAGTCGTCCTCCCCATCTTTTTTGGCCAAATCGACGCCTGCCTCACCACCCGCCGCAGCTACGACATGATGGTCGAGCTCAACCCCCAAGTCGGACGCCAACTCCAAATCATCGCCTCCTCCCCAGGCTACCTCGCCTTCTTTTACGGCTTTCGGCCCGACGCCCCACCCATCCCCATAGCAAAAGCCCACCACGGCCTCGTCTCCATGGATAAAACCATCAGCGGCCTTCAAACCCTCGCCCTCTTTCAAGTCGATAAAATCATCCAAATCCCCGACAACGCCCTCGACCCCACCTTCGCCCTGCTCGACGAACACGCCCGCCTCTGCCCCGAAGCCAGCGCCGAACTCATCGCCACCCTCCGCGGCCAAGCCGCGACGCCCACGCCATGAACCCGCAGCGCGCCACCCACTTTACCACTGCTCTGCGGTTCACCTTCCGAATCGCCGTCGGCCTCGCTCTGGCGGTGGCGTCAGCTGCCGCGCAGCCAGAAACCCCGCGCGCCGAAACCGCGATCCGCATGGGCTTCAGCTCCGCCATTTTCATCGGCTACAACGCCGACGACGTCCGCCAGTCGGTCAAAATCATCTCCGACACCTTTACCCAGGAACACGGCATCAACGCCGACACCACCCCCTATATCTACGACAACGCCGACGAGGCCGCCCGCGTGCTCGAACAACGCGAGATCGGTGGCGTCAACATGACCCTCTCCGAATACTGGCTCATCCGTCACCGCGCCGGCCTCGACCTCTTCTGCACCTACATCCGCAATCATTCCTCCGGCGAAAGCTACGTCCTGCTCGTCCGCGAAGGCGGCCCCGTCAAAGCGCTCGCCGACCTCAAGGGCAAACGCCTCACGCTGTTCTCTCACCCCTCGATGGACCTCGCCACCTCCTGGCTCGATGTGGAACTCGCCAAAGCCGAACTCCCTGCCACGACCAAATTATTGCACGACATCTCCACCTCCAACAAACCCGCCAAAGCCGTGCTCCCGGTCTTCTTCGGTCAGGTTGATGCCTGCCTCACCACCCGCCGCAGCTACGACACCATGGTCGAGCTCAACCCCCAAGTCGGTCGCCAACTGCGCATCCTCGCCGCCTCCCCCGCCTACATCCCTATCCTCTACGGCTTCCGCTCGGATCTCACGCCCGAGATCAAAAAGAAAGCCATCGAATCCCTGACCAGCATGCACCAGACGGTCTCCGGCCTGCAGACCCTCTCCCTCTTTCAAATCGACCAGATCGCCGAATGCCCCGCGAGCGACTTCGCCCCCTCGCTCGCCCTGCTCGACGAACACGCCCGCCTCTACCCCAAAACCGCGTCAGCTGCGGTCCCCACTCCCCCCGTCGTCGTCACCCCTTCCCCATGAAAACCTCGATCAAAATCACCACCCGCACCGCCCTGCTGGCCTGGCTGGTCACGATCGTCACCCTCGCGATTTTCGCCCTCGCCATCATCCCGCAACAAAACCGAACCTTCCAAGAGAACCTAAAATCCAAAGCCTACGGCACCACCGTCGCCCTACGCGACGTCGTCTCCACCGCCGTCGTCAACGAGGACTTCAGCAGCGTCATCGACCACTGCACCGAGATGCTCAAGGGCGACCCCAGCATCGACTTCATCGTGCTCACCCGCAACGACGGCTTCTCCCTCATCCACGAACGCAACGGCTGGCGCAACGTCCCTCTCGACGACTCCTGGCGCCCCGCCGACCGCAAACCCGTCAGCGGCATCGAAAACATTCCCTTCTTCAACCGTCGCGTCTACCACCTCGCCCAACCCTTCGATTATTCTGGCATCAGCTGGGGCTGGATTCACGTCGGCCTCTCCCTCGACGCCTACGAACGCAGCGCCGCCAGCCTCTACCACCGCACTGCCCTCCTCGCCCTCGTCTGCACCGTCCTCGGCCTCGCCGCCTCCATCTTTTATGCGAAATACCTCGTCCGACCCATTCTCGACCTCCAACGCGTCGTGCGCCAGATTGCCGATGGCGACTTGACCGTACGCGCCAGCACTAGCCAGAGCGACGAGCTCGGCCAGCTCGCTGCCTCCATCAACACCATGACCGAGGCCCTCCTCCTGCGCGACTGCACCCTCAAACAAGCTAACGAAACCCTCGAACAACGCGTCGCTGAACGCACCCGCGAACTCAGCAAACAAGTCGCCGCCCGCGAACTCGCCCACCACGAACTCGAACAAGCCCAACGCCGCCTCATGCAGCTCTCCCGCGAAGCCGGCATGGCCGAAGTCGCCACCGGCGTCCTCCACAACGTCGGCAACGTCCTCACCAGTATCAATATCTCTGCCAACCTCCTCCGCGATACCCTCACCAACAGCCCTAACCTCGCCCTCCTCAAACAAGTCACCGACCTCATGCGCGCTCAAGCTGGCGACCTTTCGCGCTTCCTCGCCAGCGACACCCGCGGCCAACTCGTCCCCGCCCTCATCATCGAACTCGTCGACCAAATCCTCACCGCCAACACCGCCAACGCCAAGGAAACCAGCTACCTCATCGAAAACATCGACCACATCAAACAGATCGTCGCCACCCAGCAAAGTTACGCAAAACCCTCCGGCGTCATCCAAAGCATCGCCCCCGCCGAACTCTTCGAAGAGGCCATCCGCATCGCCAAAGCCTCCGCCAACCGCCACGGCATCACCGTCACCCGCCACTTTAGCGACACGGCCAATATCGAAACCGACCGCCACCAGGTCCTCCAAATCCTCGTCAACTTCCTCACCAACGCCATCCAGGCCGTCAAACTCCGCCCCCCCGGCCAGCGCGCCATCACCTTCCATCTCGCCACCGCCAAAGACCAGGTCCGCTTCACCGTCGAAGACAACGGCGTCGGCATCCCCGCCGAAAACCTCCAGAAAATCTTCCGCCACGGCTTCACCACTCGCAAAGACGGTCACGGCTTCGGCCTCCACTCCGGAGCCCTCGCCGCCCGCTCCCTCGGCGGCCGCGTCGATGTCCACAGCGACGGAACCGACCTCGGCTCACGTTTCACGCTCGAACTCCCCGCGCAATCCACCAACCTCGGCATCGCAACGCCCGCCGACAAAACCTCCGAAAGCCCATGAACCCCATGCCCATCTCCCGGTTCATCGTGATCGACGACACCCCGTCGATCCACGACGTCTTTCGCAAAATCTTCAGCTCCCCCAAGGCCACCCAAGCCGACGCCCAGATCAACAGCCTCGCCGCCGCCATCTTCAACGTCAGCTCGAAAAGCCCCGCCCTCAGCCACCCCCAAGCCTCCCTCGACTTCGCCACCCAAGGCCAAGAAGGCCTCGCCCTCGTCCAAGCCGCCGCCGCCAGCAACCACCCCTACGCTATCGCCTTTGTCGACATGCGCATGCCCCCAGGCTGGGACGGACTCGAAACCATCCCCCACCTCTGGGCCGCCGACCCCCGCCTCCAAATCGTCATCTGCACCGCCTACTCCGACCACGGCTGGTCCACCATCTCCCAACGCCTCGGCCGCTCCGACAACCTCCTCATCCTCAAAAAACCCTTCGACGAAATCGAAGTCCTCCAACTCGTCCAGTCCCTCACCGAGAAATGGCGCCTCGCCCGCTCCGCCGCTCTCAAACTCGACGAACTCGAAACCATGGTTGGCCACCGCACCGCCGAACTCGAACGCGCCAAAGAACTCGCCGAACACTCCAACCGCGCCAAAAACATCTTCCTCGCCACCATCAGCCACGAAATCCGCACCCCCCTCAACGGCGTCCTCGGCATGGCCAGCCTCCTCCTCGACTCCCCCCTCTCCGCCGAACAACGCGACAACGCCAAAACCCTCGCCGAATCCGGCGAACACCTCCGCAGCGTCCTCAACGACATCCTCGACACCTCCCGCATCGAAAGCGGCCAGCTCGCCATCGAAGACACCCCCTTCCCCCCCGCCGACGTCGTCACCAGCACCCTCCGCATCCTCGCCCCCAAAGCCGCCGAAAAAAAACTCGTCTTCACTCACACCCTCGACCCCACCATCCCCGCCACCCTCCTCGGCGACCCCGTCCGCCTCCGCCAAATCCTCTTCAACCTCTTGGGCAACGCCATCAAGTTCACCGAAACCGGCACCATCCACCTCCAAGCCCGCCTCCTCGACGACACCGCCTCCTCCGCCCGCCTCGAATTCAACATCAGCGACACCGGCATCGGCATCTCCCCCGCCGACCAACCCCGCCTCTTCCAATCCTTCGTCCAACTCGACGGCACCAGCACCCGCCACCACAGCGGCGCCGGCCTCGGCCTCTCCATCTGCCACCACCTCGTCGAACTCATGCACGGCACGCTCGCCGTGCAAAGCCAGCTCGGCCAAGGCAGCACCTTCACCGTCACGCTCGACTTCCCCCGCGTCCTCGCCGCCCCCGCCCCCCCCCTGGCCTGCACCAACTCGCGCCACCTCTTCCCGGCGGAATACGCCACCACCCGCCTCCTCGTCGCCGAAGACAACGCCGTTAACCAAAAGGTCATCCTCCAACACCTCAAACGCCTCGGCCTCCAAGCCGACGCCGTCACCAACGGCCGCGAGGCCCTCGCCGCCCTCGCCCAACACGCCTACAACCTCGTCCTCATGGATTGCCACATGCCCGAGCTCGACGGCCTCGACACCACCCGCCTGATTCGCAAAAAGGAAAAAAACCTCGGCAGCCCCCGCATCCCCATCGTCGCCCTCACCGCCGGCCTCCTCGACAGCGAAGCCTGCCTCGCCGCCGGCATGGATGACTACCTCGCCAAACCCCTCCGCCCCGACCAACTGCGCCACACACTCTTGCGCCTCCTCAAAACCACCCAGCCACTCCACTAACCTTCAACCTCCAAAAAAGCTTTCCCCGCGCACACCCCATCCCCCAAGGAAACATCCAGATCAGCCAAAACACGCCCCCGGATCATCTCCCCCCTTAACGCCTACCCCAAAATGCTTTCACCCCTGAAACGAAACCATTGAAACCACAGATGAACCCTCCTTACGCCTTTTTACCCGCGTTTATCTGCGTCCAGCTGCGGTTCCTTTCTGAACACCTCCACCTGACCGAACCGCGTCCGACCACTAACAGGTCTCAATGACCTCTGAAACAACTACTTCCGTCTCGGTGCGCCCCCTCCGATCGCCGTGGCTTGGTTTCGAACATGCCCGGAATTTTGGGCATAGCCCCCCTCAAGCTACCCGATCACCTCCACCTTAGCGCCTTCATTTCTTCGCAGCTCCCCCTGCGCTCTTTAGGATGAATACCCCCGTCGCCCACCACCGCATCCTCGTCATCGACGACACCCCATCGATCCATGAGGACTTCCGCAAAATCCTCGTCCCTGCCTCCACCGTCACCGAAGACAGCATACGCCTCAGCCACCTCGCCGACGCCATCTTCGGCCAAGCCAACCCCGCCCCAGCCCCCGTCAAGTTCACCCTCGACTGCGCCCTCCAAGGCGAAGAAGGCCTCGCCCGCGTCATCGACGCCCTCGCCCAAAACCAGCCCTACGCCCTCGCCTTTGTCGACATGCGCATCCCCCCCGGCTGGGACGGACTCGAAACCATCCGCCACCTCTGGGCCACCGACCCCGCCCTCCAAGTCGTCATCTGCACCGCCTACTCCGACCACACCTGGTCCGCCATCTCCGAAAGCGTCGGCCACACCGATAACCTCCTCATCCTAAAAAAACCTTTCGACCCCGTCGAAGTCCTCCAACTCACCCACGCCCTCACCCGCAAGTGGCAACTCGCCCGCGACAACATCGAACACCTCCGCCAACTCGACAACCTCGTCACAGAACGCACCCACCAACTCGACGAAGCCGAAGCCCGCTTCACCGAAGCCTTCAACGCCAGCCCCCTCGCCCAAGCCATCCTCGACCTCGACGACAACCGCTTCCTCGACCTCAACACCGCCTTCGAAAACCAATTCAACCTCCCCCTCGCCTCGCTCGCCAGCCTCACCCCCGGCGTCATTCCGCCGGACTTTGACCTCGACGCCTGGACCGGCCTCCTCGCCCTCCTCCAATCCGGCCAGCCCGCTGACGAACACCCCCTCACCGCCAGAAATGCCCGCGGCAAAGAACGCCACCTCCGCTGCTCCGCCCGCACCATCGCCCTCACCACCACCGCCCACACCTGCGCCATTCTCGTCCTCCGCGACATCACCGAACAACTCGAAACCGAGCAACAACTCCGCCAGTCGCAAAAACTCGAAGCCATCGGCCAACTCACCGCCGGCATCGCCCACGACTTCAACAACCTCCTCACCGTCATCCACAGCTACACCTCCGAGCTCCTCATCGACCACTCCGACCCGAAAACCCGGGCCATGCTCGAACCCGTGCAAACCGCCGCCATGCGCGCGGCCAGCCTCATCCGCCAACTCCTCATCTTCAGCCGCAAAGAAAACATCCAACTCCAAAACCTCGACCTCAACACCCTCTTCACCGGCCTCCACGCCCTCCTCCGCCGCCTCATCGACGCCCACATCACCCTCGAATGGGCCATCCCGCCCCAGCTCCCCCGCATCATCGCAGACCCCGGCAGCCTCGAACAGATCATCGTCAACCTCATCGTCAACGCCCGCGACGCCATGCCCAACGGCGGCCGCGTCCGCATCGAAGCCACCCCCTGCGAAATCCTCGCCAGCAAACTCCCGCACCCCGAAGCCAAACCCGGCCACTACATCGCCATCAGCATCGCCGACACCGGCACCGGCATCCCCCCCGAAGTCCTCCCCCGCATTTTCGAACCCTTCTTTACCACCAAATCCGCCGGCAAAGGCACCGGCCTCGGCCTCTCCACCGTCTACTCCATTGTCAAACAACACGGCGGCTGGATCCAAGTCCGTTCCCAACCCAACACCGGCACCACCTTCACCTTCTACCACCCCGTCGCCTCCAGCGGCAGCCAGACAAAAATCGACTCGCCCCTCCCCACCACCAGCAGCACACCCCACCTCCCCCACCACGTCCTCCTCGTCGAAGACGACCCCGCCATCCAAAAAATGCTCAGCAGCGTCCTCACCCGCCGAAACATCAAACACCGCATCGCCTCCGACGGCGTCGCCGCCCTCTCCCTCTGGGTCAACAGCCCCACCCCCTTCGACCTCCTCATCACCGACATCATCATGCCCAACGGCGTCAGCGGCCTCCGCCTCGCCCGCAACCTCCGCGAGCAAAACCCCGGCCTCCACATCATCCTCATGTCCGGCCACGCCGACGCGCAGACCGACCCCAAATACCTCGATATGCCCGGCCCCCGCCCGAAGTTTTTGAACAAACCCTTCTCCCCCGAACAACTCTTCGCCGCCATCGCCGAAACCACCGCCCCCCTGCAAGACTGACCTCACCACCAGAACGGAAAGGAGGGCCCGCCGCCGTGCCCGCCGCACACTCCCGCAACTTCCTCCTTTGAATTCCCCCCACACTCTGCCTCTCTGGACCTGATCCATGTCCGACTCACTCACGCTCAACCACGCCGCCCGCATCCTCGCCACCCTCTCCGCCGAACAACGCGCGGACACCGCCCTGCGCTTCTACTTCGAAAGCCACCGCTACCTCCAGCCACCGGCCAAGCGCGAGATCAGCCGCACCATCTTCACCTACTTCCGCTGGCTCTCCTGGCTCAACACCAAGGACTCCGCCCAGAAACGCCTTGAGCAAGCCCTCGACCTCCAGGCCGCCTTCAACGCCGACCCCAAAGCCATCAAAGCCGAAGCCCTCGCCGCCCGCGCCGTCCCCGCCTGGCTCGCCGCCGAGATGGAAACCCCCGGCGACTACCTCCGCCAACTCCAGCGCGACCCCGCCCTCTGGCTCCGCGCCCGCCCCAGCCAGGCCGCCGCCCTCGCCAAATCCCTCTTCGCCGCCGAAACCACGCCCCACGCCCCAGACGCCGTCCGCTTCACCGGCGTGCAAGACCTCTTCAAAACCGAACAATTCAAAACCGGCGAATTCGAAATCCAAGACCTCGCCTCCCAACTCGTCAGCCACGCCGCCGCCCCCCAACCCGGCGAAACCTGGTGGGACGCCTGCGCCGGCGAAGGCGGCAAAACCCTGCACCTCGCCGACCTCATGCAAAACAAAGGCCTCGTCTGGTGTTCCGACCGCAACGCCAAACGCCTCGACACCCTCAAACGCCGCGCCGCCCGCGCCAAACTCTTCAACTACCGCGCCGCCCTCTGGGAAGGCACCGCCAAGCTCCCCACCAAAGCAAAATTTGACGGCATCCTCCTCGACGCCCCCTGCAGCGGCGTCGGCACCTGGCAGCGCAACCCCCACGCCCGCTGGACCACCACCCCGGCAGACGTGGCCGAACTCGCCACCATCCAACGCCAACTCCTCGACCACATCTGCGGCTCCCTCAAACCCGGCGGCCGCCTCGTCTACGCCGTCTGCACGCTCACCCGAAGCGAAACCACCGCCATCGCCAACGCCTTCACCGAAGCGCACCCCGAGCTCACCCCCTCGCCGATTACGCTGCCCACCACCGCGACGGCTCCCGCAACCTCCCTCCACCTCTGGCCGCAAGACTACAACGCCAACGGCATGTTCCTCGCCGCCTGGACCAAGAACAAATAACCACCCGGTAGGGCGAGGCGTCCCCGCCGAGCCGCCTCCCCGCCGCTCCCTGCCTTTTCAACTTCCGACCTCCTCTCTCCGTGCCCTCTGTGCCCCCTCTCGTGCCCTCGGTGTAACGGATCGAAATCCCTCCGACACCCGACCTCCGCACCCCGTTGACCCCCGCTGAAAAAATCTCCGCCGACACCGTCCGCGCCGACTTCAACGATCCACTCGCTGTCGTCCACTACACCCGCGCCGCACACTTCCTCGGCCTGTGGAAATCCGAGCAACTCCTGATCGAACGCTTCTTTCCCGACAAAACCGCCGCGCTCCTCGAAGCCGGCTGCGGCTCCGGCCGCGTAACCCTCGGCCTCTGGCACCAAGGTTATACCAACCTCACCGCCTTCGACTTCGCCGAAGAACTCGTCGAACAAGCCCGCAGCCTCGCTACCGAACGCTCCGCCACCGCCATCCGCTTCCACCACGCCGACGCCACCCGCCTAGGCCAAAGTAACCTATTAGGTTACTTTCCCCCTCCCAACGTCGGCCACTCCACCGTGCCTGCCGCCGCAACACCCGCCGCCCCCGCTTCCCCTCCCGCCGGAGCCCCCACGCCCGGCGAATCCCCCAATCCCGTTTGTAACGCATTACGTTACAAACCATCAACACAGGGACAAAACAGTAATCCCGACGGCCGACCACAAAGTAACCTATTAGGTTACTTTGTCCCGCCCCCGCCGTTCGATGGCGCGCTCTTCATGTTCAACGGCCTCATGCAAATCCCCGGCCGCGAAAACCGCCGCGCCGCCCTGCACGAACTCCACGCCGTCTGCCGCCCCGGCGCGCCACTCCTCTTCACCACCCACGACCGCGACAGCTCGCCCACCGAGCAAGCCCTCTGGCGCTTGGAAAAACTCCGCTGGGAAAAAGGCACACAAGACCCGCGCCTCGTCGATTTTGGCGACCGCTATTTCGCCGACGAATGCGGCCGCATCTTTATGCACCTGCCCGACCGCGCCGAGATTCTCGCCGACCTCGCCGCGACCGGCTGGCAACACACCTTCGACGCTATGCGCCGTGACCTCGCCCGCGAATCCCGCGCCGTCCTCGACTTCTCCGACGAGTGCCGCTTCTGGTCCGCCGTGCGCGTCTGATTCCCCTGCGGAGTTTAGAGAAACTGTAGCAGCGTCAGTCTCGTGAAATGGATTTGGCGGGGCGAGTCATCCCCGCCGAACCGATTCAAACACGGCCACCGGGGACAGTTGACCTACATCAAACGATAGCACCAGGTTCGAAACCGCTCTAGGCAGTCGTGCTTCTAGAAACCGGTTCGTGTGACAGCGTCAGATGGCGGGCCGGGGCGCGGTTTCCCGCGAGCCGCTTGACGATGATCTCCACCGCACTCGCCACATAGTCGGTCCACGGAAGGCCGATCGTGCTCAATCCAACTTTCTCGGCGACAGGAGCGTTATCAAAACCGACTATCCTCGGCTTTGCGTCAGGATTGCAGACGCTGAGGACCGCGTGAGCCAAGCGGTCGTTGCAACAAAAAATACCGGCCGCCCCGCTCTTGATCGCGAGCCGGGCGCGCGGCAGCGCTTCCGTATAAAACCAGGTGCGCCCTTCGATGACTGTGGCGCTGGGTTCGACCGAAAGGAAACCTGCGGTGCGATTGCGGCTGCGAGGATCTTCAGCCGGTCCGGTGAACACCGCCAATCGTCCCTTCGGCCCCACTAACCTACGGAGCCATTGTGCAGCCCAGGCACCACCGGAAAAATCGTCGGCAGCCACAGAATCGATGTAATAGGCTGCGGATCCTGGAGGTGGAGGCTGGTTTAAGACAAGGGCGAAGCGGTGCGCTTCAGCCAAAGCGTCAAGTAGGTCAGAGCGCTCCCACACGACCGGGTAGGCACGCGAGTTCGGTGAGCCCAACCAAGAGCAGGAGAAGGGAATACTTTGCCGGGCAAGCTCGTTTGACAGTTCGGCCAGCAAGCGTGCCCCAAAGCTGTCCGGCCGGCGGGCGCGGGAATTGAACAGAAGCTGCACGCGGCCCGGCGTCACAATCTTGCCCTCCAAAAACGTGCCGGCCGCCGCGCGGCGTTCGATCAGACCCTCCTTCGCCAACTCACTCAGCAGGCGATGCGCCGTCACGTAACTCACTTCATGTTTTCGCGCCAGCGCCCGAGCCGAGAGAAACTGTGCGCCAGGCAGCCGAAAAGCATCGGCCAGGCTGCGGCGCAGCAACTCCTTGATTTCAAGAATACGTGATGAACGAGGACGGGCCATAGAAGGGGAAAAGCGCGAAGGATCAGTGTTTCGCGTGGGCGAAATATTGAGCGAAAGAGACGGTTTCAAGTAACGGTTGCATCATGCAGTCACCAACCCGGGTTGCAGCTCTTGATCAACGCAGAAGAAAACCCCTCATTTTGCGGCAGGTCAATTAGTATATCGGAAACCATATTCATGATACACTTTGAAATTCACACCCGTTTAAAATAAGGGCACTGTCATATCCATGCCTCAGCTCGCATCAAAAATCATCGTTATAATCGGCGGCACCACCGGTCTGGGCCTTTCGGCCGCGCGCGCTTTCGTTGCCGAAGGAGCGCGACGTCGTCGTGGGCCGCTCTTCCGAGAGCGCGGAGGCGGCTCAAACGACCTTGGGGGCCGCGGCTCGCGCGTTGGTTGGCGACGCCACGGACTCGGCCACCGCGGTCAATGCGATCAAAACGGCACACAAAACATTCGGTGGTTTTGACGGGCTCTACCACGTTGCCGGCGGTAGCGGTCGCAAGCAGGGCGACGGGCCGTTGCACGAAATCACCGACGAGGGCTGGGAGTACACGCTGCGGCTGAATCTCACCTCAATAATGAACTCAAACCGGGCGGCCGTTCGTGATTTTTTGACGCGTGGCACGGGAGGGACGATTCTCAACATGGGCTCGGTGCTAGGATGGTCCCCATCGCCAAAGTTCTTCTCCACACATACGTACGCCGCGACGAAGGCGGCGATCGTAGGCTTCACGCGTTCCACCGCCGCCTATTATGCTTCGGCCAACATTCGCCTGAATGTCTTGGCGCCTGCGTTGGTGGAGACGCCCATGGCGCAACGTGCGGCGCACGATGTCGTCATCAGCAAATTTATAGAATCGAAACAACCGCTCGCAGGCGGACGCATCGGCCAGCCCGAGGATCTCGACGGCGCGGCCGTATACTTCATGTCCGACGCCTCTCGTTTCACCACTGGCCAGGTTTTAGCGGTGGACGGCGGTTTGGATGTGAGCGAAGGCCAAATCCCTTTGAAGGACCTATGAAGTACGTCCTCGGTGTCGATATCGGCGGCACCAACATCAAGGCACTCGCCTTAAATTCTGCCGGGGAAGTGCTGGCAGAGATCAACACGCCGACAGCCGACGTGGGCGACAAGCACTGGCTTGCCAACGTGGAACTCGCCCGTGAACGCGCCTGCGATTTTTGCAACCATGCGCCGACCTAGATCGGCCTCGCCGCCCCCGGCCTGGCCGCGCAGGATCTGCGTTCGATCCGCTACATGCCTGGACGGCTCAAGGGACTCGCGGGGCTCGACTGGCAAAAGACCTTTCGCGTGAAGCATCCGGTGCCTGTGCTCAACGACGCCCACGCAGCTTTGCTGGGCGAAGTCTGGCGCGGTGCCGCACAAGGGAAAACCAATGCGATTCTCCTGACTCTCGGCACCGGCGTTGGCGGGGCGGCTTGGATCGACGGACGTCTATTACGCGGTCATCTGGGACGTGCCGGACATCTTGGGCACATCTCGCTCAATTCCGCGGGCAGGCCCGACATCGTGAACACACCCGGCAGTCTAGAAGACGCCATTGGCGAATGCACCGTGCGGGCTCGAACCGGCGGACGCTTTGCCTCGACGAAAGAGCTTGTCGCTGCGGTTAAGAAAAAAGATCCCGCAGCCCAAACAATCTGGCTCGAATCGATTCAATCACTCGCCGCCAGCATCGCTTCGCTGATCAACGTGATCGACCCCGAAGTGGTCGTCATCGGTGGAGGAATCACAAAAGCTGGCTCGCTTCTTTTTCGTCCACTCGCCAGCCAACTCGCCCGCATGGAATGGCGGCCGGGCCGCGCGAAGGTCCGGATTATCCCAGCCAAACTCGGTGACTGTGCCGGCGCGTTTGGCGCTGCCTACCAAGCCCTCTCTTTATCATCATGACTCCCACCCAAACCTATCTAGACTGCTGCACCGAAATCTTGGCGCAGGTACAAACTCAATTGCCCGCGATCGAAAAAGCCGCCGATCTCTTCACCAGCACCATTCTTGCCGGCCGTATGGTGCATGTGTTTGGTTCCGGCCACTCGCGCATGATGGTTGAGGAAATGTGGCCGCGTTACGGCTCGTTCCCTGGCTGGAATCCCATCGTCGAACTCTCGCTCTCGTTCCACAACCTCGTCGTCGGTGCCAACGGCCAGCGTCAGGCCATGTTCCTCGAAAACGTGTCCGGCCTCGCGCCGCGCATCCTGCGCAATTTCGCCCTCACATCCGTCGACACGGCGCTCATTATCTCCTCCAGTGGCTGCAATGTCGTGCCGATTGAAATGGCCGAGGAATTCCAAAAACGCGGCATCAAAGTCGTCGCCCTCATCAGTCAGCGCCACCTCGATGCCTCAACCACACGCCATGCGGGCGGGAAGAAACTCACTGACTTTGCGGACATCATCCTCGACACCGGCGCGCCCATCGGTGACGCGATGGTTTACGTGCCTGGCCTCGACACACCCGTCGCACCCGGCTCCACCGTCGGCGGGTGCTTGCTCATCAATTCACTCAAAGCTGAAGTCGCCGCCCGCCTCACCGCCGCCGGCCAGCCGCCGAAAGTCCTCAGCAGTGCCGTCGTCGTCGGCGCCGAACGCGCCGTGCAACTCTTCGAGTCCGCCTACGACGAACACGCCCACCGCTTGGCAAAACTCTACGCCACCGTTGGACCGAATGCCTGAGCAAACCTACCATCAACGCCAACCTTAGCCGAACCGCCCGCCATGTCATTGCTCCTCCTCGACCGCATCCCCATCCTCGCCGAGACTGATGTGCTTGTCATCGGCGGCGGCTCAGCCGGCTGCTGTGCCGCGCTCGCCGCCCGCGAAAACGGTCAACACCGCGTGCTCCTCCTCGAACGCTACGGCTTTCTCGGCGGCTCCAGCACCCAGATGCTCGACACGTTCTACGGCTTCTTCACGCCCGGCGAGCAACCGCGCAAAGTCGCCGGCGGCATCCCCGACCGCGTGGTCGATGCGCTCGACGCCGCGGGCGCGATTTTTCTTTGCCCCAACACCTACGGCGCCGGCACCGGCGTGAACTATAATCCCGAACGACTCAAACTCGTCTGGGACGAACTTCTCGCCAAGGCCAAAGTCCGTGTGCTCCTCCACGTCACGCTGGTCGCCGCTGAAACCGATGCCGCCGGTCGCGTGATCGGCGCGGTCATCTCGACCAAGCGAGGCTTCTTCCGCATCGCGGCCCGACGTTTTATCGACGCCTCCGGCGATGCCGATCTCTGCCATCTCGCCGGTGTCCCCTTCGAAAAGGCCGGCGAGCTCGAACCCGCGCAAACCCTCACGACCACCTTCCGCATGAGCAATGTCGACCTCGCCGCCTACAAAGCTGCGGGCGGCAAAAAGATGCTCATGCAACGCATGACCGCCGCCGTCGACGAAGGCACTCACGCTCTCCCGCGCAAGGGCAGCAGTCTGCATCGGATGAACGCCGAGTGCTGCATCTCCACTGTCGCCGTGCGCGTCGCCCATATCGACGCCACCGACTTCGAACAACTCACCGTCGCCGAACAAGAAGGTCGCCGCCAAGCCTTCATCTTCGAGCAGTTTTTTCGCGACCGCGTGCCGGGCTTCGCCGCCTCGCACATCATCGGCCTCTCGCACCAGATCGGCGTCCGCGAAACCCGCCGCGTTTACGGCGAATATCGCCTCACCCGCGAAGACTGTTTCCGCGTCGCCCGCTTCGACGACGCCGGTGCTCCTCTACGGCGCGCCCATCGAAGACCACCGCGCCGCACCCGATGGCAAGAGCGAAGAAACCGTCTGGGGCTACATCCCCGGCGGCGCGGCCTATGACGTGCCGTACCGCACGCTCGTCCCAAAAAACCGCGACGAACTCTGGGTCGCGGGCCGCTGTTTCAGCGCCACGCACGACGCCCACGCCTCCTGCCGCTCGATGGCACAAACCATGAGCATGGGTGCTGCCGCCGGCCTCGCCGCCGCCCTCTCGATCGACCTTAACTGCGGCGCGAGAGATCTCCCCGTTGCCAAGCTCCGTGAAAGCCTCCGCGCCACCGGCGCCGTGCTCGAAACACCCACCGCCGTCGCCCACACGGGCGCGGCCGACTGGACCAACAACCGTTCATAACATGTCCTTCGTCCGCACCGTCCTCGGCGACATCCCCGCAGCCCAACTCGGCGTCTGCTACGCGCACGAACATCTCATCATCGACACGAGTTTCACCACACAAGCCACTCCGGATTTCCTGCTCGATTCGGTCGACGTCGGCATCGCGGAATTGAAGCAATTCTACGCCGACGGAGGCCGCGCGATGGTTGACTCGATGCCGTGCGACTCCGGGCGCAACGTTCTAAAACTCGCTGCCATCGCCAAAGGCACAGGCGTCCACATCGTCTGCCCGACCGGCCTGCATCTGGCGAAGTACTACGACGCCGGCCATTGGGGTAATTTTTATTCGGCAGCGGAGTTAACCGAACTTTTTGTCTCCGACATCGAAACCGGCATCGATGCGCATGACTACAATGGTCCGCTCGTCGCCCGCACACCGCACCGCGCCGGCCTGATCAAAATCGCGACCGACACCCTCATCACCGCTCGCGAAGAAAAAAATTTCGCCGCCGCCGCCGAAGCGCATCGCCGCACGGGCGCGCCGATCCTGACGCACACCGAGCAAGGCACTCTCGGCCTAGAACAAGTGGCGCGCCTTAAAGACCTCGGCGTCGACCTCAGCCACGTCGTGCTCTCGCACCTCGATCGCAAACCCGACGTCGCCTATCATCGGGCGATCCCTGCGAAGGGCGTACGGGTTGAATACGATAGCGCCTTCCGATGGAAGGCCAACCAGGGCAATCCGACGCTCGACCTCATACGCACCCTTCTCCCTGAATTCCCTCATCAAATCATGCTCGGCATGGATGCCGCGCGGCGCAGCTATTGGCGCGGCTATGGCGGTGCGCCCGGCCTCAGTTATTTGCTTAAGGATTTCTCCGCGCAACTCCGCGCTACAGGCGTGACCGACGAACAATTAAATCGCATATTCGTGAGTACACCGGCCGCCACCTACGCCTTCAAAAAGTAATCAACAAAGAACAGCTCGCCGCCAGAAAGCAGAAGATAAAATCCAGCACGTACCCATGTCATCTTCCTCGTTCGCCTCGCCCACCGTAAATAACATTGGAAACTGGAATTGGGATAGCGCCGAGCTTCCGCAATACGAATATAAAGGTGGCCAGCCTTTTCCCGCTCGAGACAAGTTAGGGCACGATGACCAGCTGCCGGAAGACCCGTGCTTCATTCTTGGCAATTACCGCATGACGCTGTATGCCCATGCCAGCGGACGGTATCAATTCATCACGGGCGAGCGCGGTTGGGCGCGATTGAATCAAAGCGCCAAAAACGAAGGATGGAATCAAAGCCTGCTTCATGTGAAGAAAATCGGCGGTGCCGCTGCCACCGAAGAAACGACGTACGCTTTAACGGAAATCAAAAAAGCCAACCGAATCTCCGCCCAACCACGCTTCGGCGTCGGCTATGCACAGTACGATTACAACTGTGCGGACGAAGTGATCATTAAAAAATGATCTCGGTGCAACCCTCCACGGAACTGCACCAAGGAAATGCAGCCTTTCTGCTCAGCGTGACGTTGAAGAATACCGGCTCGTTCATGCCCAAAGCGAGGACCACGCAGGCGCCTACGATTACCTCTCGAAGATAGTTCTGCCAAATCTCACAAACGAGACGGATGAAATCTTCCGCCGCGAGATGCTCTGGAATGCCTACACCCTGGAGGTAATGGCCACGTACAGTCAGTATTTCCGGGAAACGTATATTCCCCAGGGCTCCGTCTACGCCTACCACTTAGGCCAAAACGCCTCGAATCGCGATCACCTGCAGCATGCTCTTCCCCTGATTTACACCCATCCAGCGCTGGCTAAATCGTGTATCCACTACGCGATGAAACACTCTTTGTCCGATGGTGAGATCAAGCGCCAAAACATCGGCTTCGGTTATTGCGATCCCAGCATCTACATGGAAAGCGACCCGCAACTTTATATATTCATGACCGTGGGTGAATATCTGCGGGTGACGAGTGACCACCGGTTCCTCGATGAAGAGATCCACTATTACCCCATGGAAGCGGGCAAAACCACGTCCGTGCTTTCCTTGTTAGCCAAACATTTCGTCTACCTGCGCGATCACGTCGGACGAGGCCGACATGGCCTCATCAGAATGTTGAACTCCGACTGGAGCGACAGCTTCTTCCACGCGTACTCGCCCAACATTCATTGGACGTTTGCCGAATCTCACATGAATTCGACCATGGGCCTCGCCGTGCTGCCACGCCTCTCACGCGAACTGAATCGCTACGCGGAGAAGGCACCTGATAAAACCTTGGCGAACCAACTCGCGAGCGCCATGAGCGCATATTACGACGAACTCAATCGCGCCGTGATGAAAGACATGGAGGGCAGAAACTTTGCCGCCCGTTGCTACATCGGCGAACACGACGACCCCAAATTGAAATTCGGGGTCGATACCCTCTGCCTCGAAGCTCAGCCCTTCCTCCTCCAAGCAGAGAACTTTCCCCTCGAAAGAAAACGACAACGCTTCAAAGAGATTAAAACACGTGTGCTTGATCGGGAAAAATACGGCGCGAGCACACGAGAGGTTCCGCTCTGGAGCGCCGCCGGCGATGGTGAAGACGGTGGCATCTGGTTTTCCCACCAAGGAGCACTCGTGGCCGGACTTGCCTCCTTCGATCGAGACGAAGCGCGCAAGCTTCTGCATAAACTCACCTTTCACTCCTACGCGGAGCAATATCCCGATTATTGGGTGGGACACTGGACATTCGCAGACAGCCTTAACTCAACCCTCTCGGTGCGCGAAGGCCTCTACCACCCTTGGACGCCGAAGCCGTTCCAGCCCTTTTGCGCTCACGCGCATGCCTGGATACTCTACTGTTATTTTAAATTGAAAGAGCACGCCTAACACAGGCCAACATTACCATCGGTCAATGAGTCCCTCGCCCGGACTCATACAACGCCCCCACCCCGTACTTGCCCTTTCGCGAGCGACTCGCACGCTGTCGGGTCCACAATGTTCGCACTCCCCGACCGCACTTGGCTCTGGCTGGCCGCCGCGCTCTACCTCGCCGGATTCCTGCTCGGCACCGTCGCCCTCCTGCGCGAACGCCGCCACTCCCGCGCTTGGATGTATGCGCTGATCGCCCTCGGCTTCGCCCTGCAAACCGTCGGCCTCGCCCTGCGCGGCAAAGCCCTCCACGGCTGCCCGATCACCAACACCTTCGAGCTCTTCCAGTTTACCGCTTGGTCCGCCACGTCGCTGTACCTTGTCATCGGCCCAACCTTCCGCCTGAGCCTACTCGGCTATTTCAACGCCAGCCTCTCCGCCTGCCTCACGCTCGTTTCCTTGTTTGTTCCGGCGTGGGACGCAGCCAGCCGCATACGCGCGCCTGGCTCCAGCGCCTGGATCGAGTTTCACGCCGCGCTCGCGATGTTCAGCTACGGCGTCTTCGGCCTGCTCGCGCTCACCTCGATCATGTACCTGCTGCAAGTCTTCAGCCTGAAACGCCAGCATCTACGCGGCTTCTTCTCGTTTCTCCCCTCGATCGTCGATCTCGACCACATCAACCTCCGGCTGCTCACCGCCGGCACGCTCCTCATGAGCGCCGCCCTCGCCGTTGGCTACGTCCACTGGGTACAAGATCCAGCGAGCGTGCAGTCTTTCAAAATCGCCATCACCGGCTCCATCTGGGCGGCGTACGCGATCACCCTGATTCTCCGACTACGCGGACTCCTGCTCACAAAGAAACTAGCTTGGACCTGCATCGCGCTCTTCGGCGTCGCCCTCCTTTCCCTCGGGCCGATCAACGCCAGCCGCAAAATGCCTCCCTCCGCCTCGGCATCCCTCCAGCCATGAGCGACACGCCCTCCCCCGCGCTTTTTGTCCTCGGGGCCAGCCACCACACTACGCCGATCGCTCTCCGCGAAAAACTCGCGCTCACCGCCGACAAAATGAACGTGTTCTGCGAGCGCCTCAACACGCTGTCGGGCCTGCGTGAATACGCCGTGCTCAACACCTGCAACCGCGTCGAGTTCTACGGCCTCGCCGAATCCGCCGAAACCATCGACCAACTCCAACGCGACTTCTGTGCCTTCCAGGGCCTCTCAGACGCCGAGTTCCGCGCCATCCGCGAACACGCCCTCGACCACGCCGCGATCCTGCACCTGCTCGAAGTTTCCTCCGGTCTCAACTCCCAGATGCTCGGCGAAACCGAAATCCTCGGTCAGGTCAAAGAAGCCTACGCCAAAGCCCAAACCCGCCAAACCGTCGGCCCCGTGCTCAACCGCGTCTTCCAAAAAAACTTTCAATACGCGAAGTACGTTCGCAGCCACACCGCTATCACCGAAGGCCACATCAGCGTCGCCAATGTCGCCGTCGATCTCGCCACCAAAATTTTCGGCGACCTCGCTGACGCGCACATCCTCCTCCTCGGCGCGGGCGAGATCGGCGACAAAACCGCCAAGGCCTTCCAGAGCCGCGGCGCCCGCTCGCTCACCGTCGCCAGCCGCCGCCTCGAACGCGCGCAAGAACTCGCCACCACACTCGCCGCCGCCGCCCTGCCTTTCGAACAGTGGTCGCCCCGCCTGCACGACTTTGACATCGTCGTCTGCTCCACCGCTGCGCCCGAGACCGTCGTGCAACTCGCCGACACCCGCGCCGCCATGAAAAAACGCCCCGCGCGTCCACTCTTTTTCATCGACCTCGCCCTGCCTCGCGACGTCGACCCCGCCGCCGCCGAAGAAGAAAACGTTTTCCTCTACAACCTCGATGACCTCGCGAAGATCGCCGAGGAAAACCTCGCCGCCCGCACCGCCGAGGTCATGCGCGCCCGCGAAATCCTGACCGAAAAAGCCACCGCCCTCTGGGATCAACTGGCCGCCGGACCACTCATCAAAGCAACGAAACAACCCGCCGAGCTAAACCCAGGTTGCCCGTCACCCGGCTGATTCGCAGCGCGCGCAGTGGAGGACGCGTGGCCGCACCTCGCCGCGTGCCCACCATCAAAGCCCGAGCTGGTGCCTCAGCCCAGCTGCCGCACCAGCCAATCGGCGGCGCTGCCGTTCGCCGGTTGATGCAAAACCGCACGCAACTTCTCCGCCCGCGCCGCCGTTTCTGTCCGTCGCGCAGGATCATGCAAACACGCCTTGAGCTCCCCGGCCAGCACACCGGGCTTCGCCGCGTCTTGAATGTACTCCGGATACATCGGCTCCTTGAGCAGCAGATTCGCGATGCCGAGGTACGGCACCTTCACGATCATGCGGCCCAGCACATATTCCAGCGGATGAGCCCTATAAATGACCACCCCCGGAATGCCCGCCAACGCGCAACGCATCGACATCGTGCCCGAACTGGTCAACACCGCCGAAGCCGCCGCCGGTTCGCCCGCGGGCCGCAGTTCCACGCTCGTCGGCGGGTTAGCCGCTTTAAGCATCGAAAGGATTCCCTCGCTTGGATAAATCGCCACCGCATCGCGTTCCGCCAGCTTCGCAAAAGCCGTGAGCATCACGGGGAAAATCCGGCCCACCGCCGAACTACGGCTTCCCGGTAAAAGCAGTACCGGCCCGTCCGGATCAAATCGCACCGGTGACACGACATGGTCCGCCATGAAGGGATGACCGACAAACTCCACCGGCAACGGCGTGTCCGCATAGACCTCAGGTTCAAACGGGAAAATCACCGCCAGCGCGTCGAGGTACTGCGCCATTTTAAAGCGACGGCCTCGACGCGACGCCCAGATCTGCGGGCTGATGTAATAAAGGGTTCTGATTTCCCCGCCGCCCTTCACCGAAAGGCCGCGGTCAAACATCTGCTTGGCGATGCGCAGGTTTAACCCGGAGGAATCGACAAAGCACACCGCACGCGGCCGGTGCTCGCCAATCCAGCGCAGGATTTCCGCGAACAACGCCTTGAAGTACGAAATGTTTTTAAACGTCTCAACAAAACCGATCACCGAGGTCGCCGTCATGTCGCGGAGCAACTGCGCTCCCGTCGCCCGCAACCTCGGACCACCCAGTGCCGCAACACGCAACCCCGGCCTCTGCGCAAGCAGCCCGCTCAGCATCCGCGACGCATGTTCGTCGCCCGAATGCTCGCCGGCGATGATCAGAAGATCGACCTGCTCACTGGACGGAGGAGGAAGCTGAATGTTTTTATTCATGGCGGATGACCTTCTCCTTTTTGTCACCGAGCACACGGAGCTCAGGCCCAGAGTTCACTGAGGTAAACTTATTTTGCTTTCCAAAGCTATTTCCCCATGACGAGAAATTACCGATAAAGCATCCGCATACTGTGTGGCCTCCCGCCGACTCGGTGTCAGCGCTCCGTGCTCTCTGTGTAACTATTCCGGTATGCATTTCCAAAACTGTTTATGGTTTTTTTGACGAGCGGATTTGCTCAGTAATCGTGATGGCGACTTCGAGCGCGCTCTTGCCGAGCGCCGCGCCGACCTTCGGCTGCTTAGCCTTCGTCACACTCTCGACAAAACTCGCTAACTCGATCGCCAGTGGTTCGCCTTTTTCAATCGGTATATCCTCCACCGGAATCGAGGACACGTCGCCGGGTTTAGCCAGGCCCACCTTCAACTTCAAACCGTAGGCAATCAGATCGCTCTTCTTCACGAGGTGACCTTTCTGGTTCATGAAGTCGAGCGAGAGATAGGCATTTTCCTGAAAGATGCGAATCTCACGATTTTTCTTCAGGCTCAGGCGGCTCGCACTGAGGTTGGCCACGCAGCCGTTGGCGAATTGAATGCGGGCATTGGCGATGTCTTCAGTTTTGGAAAGCACATGCATGCCCGCGCTGTCGATTTTCTCGATCGGCGACTTCACCAACGCGAGCACGATGCCGATGTCGTGGATCATCAAGTCGAGCACCACGCCGACCTCGGTACCGCGCGTCTGGTAGGGGGCGAGTCGTTCGGTCGTGATGTAGCCGGGCTTGTCGATTTCTTTTTCGAGAAAACTCATCACCGGATTGAAGTGCTCGATGTGCCCGACCTGCACGAGGCGGTTAGCCGCCCGCGCGGCAGCGAGCACTTGCTCCGCTTCTTCCATCGTGGCGCAGATCGGTTTTTCAATTAGCAGATGACAGCCTTGCGCCAGCAGCGGCAGCGCGACCTGCGCGTGTTTGTCGGTCGGCACAACGACAGAAACGGCGTCGCAGGCAGCTCCGAGTTCCTCGATGGTCGCAAAACGGCGGCAGTTATGTTTCTCACAAATCTCCTTCGCACGCGCGTCGCTTGTTTCAAAGATGCCAGCGAACTCGACATTCGGCATCGAAGCGTAAATGCGCGCGTGATGTTGCCCCAACGAGCCAACACCGATCACGCCGCAGACGATCTTTTCTTTTTTAGATTTAAACAACATCGTGGAGGATTCCTTCGTGGAGGAAAGTTTTACGGCTGGTCTTCGCCGCGTGCGCCGCGCTGTGCGTGACGAGCACAAGCGCCGTCTTCGTTTCCGCGCTGAGCCCGAGCAGCAGCTCAATCACCGCGTCGCCCGTTTTCTCATCAAGATTACCGGTCGGTTCGTCGGCCAAAATCAGCTGCGGCGAATTCATCAACGCCCGGGCCAACGCCACACGCTGCCGCTCGCCACCGGAGAGTTGCGACGGCAGATGTGTCGCCCGCTCAGTCAGGCCGACGCGCGCGAGCAAGTCCGCCGCACGGGCTTTCTCTGCCGAACCTATACGCCCCACCATGCGCCGCGCCATGAGCACGTTTTGCAACGCGTCGAGCTCCGGAATCAGGTAGAACGACTGGAACACCATGCCGAGATAGGTCGCCCGCACCGAGGTGCCGATGCTGGGTTTGCCCGCCCAGGAAACTTCGCCACTGTCAGGCGCATCGAGCGCGGCGAGCAGGTTGAGCAGGGTCGATTTACCCGAGCCGGATTCGCCGCGAATGCTCACGCTCTCGCCCGCGCCAACCGTGAGATCGACGCTGCTCAACACCTCAATGCGACGATCGCCGCTGAGGTAGGTTTTGCGCAGTGCGCGGGCCATCAGTACAGGATCACTCACTGCGAAGCGCCTCCACGGGTTTGAGTTTAGACGCGCGCCAAGCGGGCAGCAGGCCGGCCAGCATGGAAATAAAAATCGAACACACCACGATCAGCACAATGTCACTGACCAAGGTGTGCGAGGGCAACTGGCTGAATTGATAAAACCGCTGCAACACCTCGTCGCGTTGCGTGAGCTTCGTCACGAGCAGCACAAAGTGGTTACGCAGACCGAGCGCCACAAAGCCAAAGCTGAGGCCGAGCAGCGTGCCGCAGATGCCAATGATCAATCCTTGAAAACAAAAACAAGCCGCCACCTGCCACGACTTCCCGCCGAGCGCACCGATCAGGCCGATCTCACGCGTCTTGCGCACGACCGAGATGAGCAGCGAGCTCGCCACGGAAAACCCGGCCACGATCACGATAAAAATCAGGAGAAAAAAGATCATGTTTTTCTCCAACTGCAACACCCAGAGAAAATCGCTAAAACTATCCATCCACGACAGCGCGCGGGTGCCGTAGGGCAGCGCGGCGTTGAGTCGCGCTGCGACGGCGTCCTCATTCTGCCCCGCTTTCACGCGCACGTTGATGCCGTGCACGCCTGAGCCGAGTCCGTATAAATCCTGCGCGAGTCGCAGCGTGCAATACACCGTGCTGCTGTCGAGTTGCTGGTGGCCAATCTCAACAATGCCCGCGACGCGAACTTCGCGCGGCATAAAGACTTCATCGCTCTTGAAGCGTTCGATCATGAGCGGCGAATAAACCTCGATCTTGCTGCCCACGCTCGCGCCGACGGAATTCGCCAGCTGCGAACTGAGCAGCACCGAGTCGTCGTCAAGATCATCGAGCGAGCCCGCGCGCACGTACTTGGCGAGCTGCACGACGTTTTCCACCGTGGCTAGATCGAGCCCGCGCATGCCAGGGTAAGCGGGTTTACCTCGGCACTCGATCATCAGCGCGCCCGCCGCATACGGCGTGGCGGCGGCGACGCCGGGCACCGCCTCCACTTTCTTCAACAGCTCACCGTAGTTGGTGATGTAGCCGTTGGCTTTGATCTGAATCTCGCCCTCGGTATCCACGATCATGCGACGGATCTCGTAGCCGAAGCCGCCCATCACACTCGTCACCACGACGAGCAGCGCAACGCCCAGCGCCACACCGACAATCGAGATGAAGGTGAAAAACGGAAACCGCCGCCCCGTCGGGAAAAGCTGTTTAAGGGCGAGATAGAGATACCAAGGCATGGCGGTTGAAGGTAAGTTGTAAGGGGTAAGTTTTAAGGTCGAGCCGCTGTCAACCCTTTGGCTTATCCCTCAAACCTCACCCTTTAGCACAGATCACGCGCCCGGCCGAAGCTGGGGGAAGAGAATCACGTCGCGGATGCTTTCGGCACCGGTCAACAAGATGATGAGGCGGTCGATGCCGATGCCCATGCCACCGGCGGGCGGCATGCCGTGTTCGAGGGCGCGCAGAAAATCTTCGTCGATGTTCTGCTTTTCCTCGCCGGCCTGCGCCTCAAACATCGCGCGCTGTACAAACGGATCGTTCTGCTCGGAGTACGCGGGGGCGACTTCCATGCCGCCGATGATAAGCTCAAAAACGTCAATCGTCGTCGGATCGTCGATCGTGATCTTGGCCAGCGGGCAAAGTTCCTTCGGCAGATGCGTAACGAAGGTCGGTTGAATCAGGTTCGGTTCGATCTTCTTGGAGAAAACCTCGTTGGTGATCTCGAACTCTTCCCACGCGGGATTGATCGAAAGGCCGAGCTTTTCCGCACCGGCGATTTTCTCCGCTTTGCTACGGCTAAACCACTCGACATCGCTTGTCGTCTCGCGGATGAGGTCCTTATACTTCACCTCGCGCCACTCGCCGGCAAAGTTGATCATCTGGCCGCTGGCGGGATGCACGATCTCGCTCGCACCGAGCACCTCGGTGCAAAGGGACGTGAGCAAGTCCTGAATCAGCTTCATCATGCCGCGGTAGTCGCTGTAGGCCTGATAAACCTCGAGCATCGTAAACTCGGGATTGTGACGGCGCGAGATGCCCTCGTTGCGGAAATTACGACCGATCTCAAACACGCGGTCAAAGCCGCCGACAAGCATGCGCTTGAGATAAAGTTCGAGCGAGATGCGCAGGACGAAGTCGACGCCGAGCGCGTTGTGGTGGGTATTGAATGGTTTTGCCGCGGCACCGCCGGCGATGGCTTGCAGCACAGGCGTCTCGACCTCGATGAACTTGCGGTCTTCGAGGAAACGGCGGACGTGCGACACGATGCGCGAACGCAGCAGCAGGCGAGCGCGCGACTCCTGATTGACGATCAAATCGAGATAGCGCTGGCGGTAAACCTGCTCGGGATCGGTCAGGCCGTGCCATTTCTCCGGCAGCGGATGCAGCGCCTTCGAGACGAGGGTGAACGCCTCCACGCGAATCGTGATCTCGCCGGTCTTGGTTTTAAAAAGCGAACCGGTGACACCGATGATGTCGCCCAAATCGAGCGATTTCTTGAAATCGCCGTAGCGCTCTTCGCCGAGCACATCGCGGCGGAAATAGAGCTGAAGCTGGCCCTGCTGATCCTGGATTTTGACGAACGAGCTGCCGCCCTGGACGCGAAACGTGACCAACCGTCCGGCAGCGGACACGATCACGGCGTAGTCCTGGCCGTCCTGATACAACGCCTTGGCGTCCTGCGAAAAATGCGTCGGGTTGACGTTGGCCCGGAACGGGTCGTGCCCCGCCGCGCGCAAGTCCTGCAGTTTCTTCAATCGCACAGCAAACTGGTCGTGGGAAATATCGGTGGGAATATCGCTCATGGAGTCGGCGACCGTGAACGCCGCTCCGGCCCGGCGCAAATGCAAACTGGGTAAGCTCAAGGCTGAAATCTCCGCACGGAATCAATTCAAACCAAGCATGAACAAAATTAGACTGAGCCAGCTCTTAGCCATTACGATAGCTAACGGCGGGCAGTAAATAGGGTATACCCACTTGACCACCTAAGGGTTAACGCCTAGGGTTTCTCCGTCTGAATCCCATCTTCGGGATACCCTCCAGCCGCCACCCCACCCCAAAAAAATGAAAACCAGAAACCGCATCCTGCTCACGCTACTCTGTAGCTTGCTGATAACGCTCACTTGGTACGGTCGTCATAAGATATCGACTACCGCCAAAGCGATACCATCCCTAACCGCCAATAAAACGTCATCTACGTCTTCCGGAGCTGCGGATGAATCCAAGACAAACCAACAAAAAACCACCGCTAATTTCGCCAATATAATGGCTTGGTCTGCTCCCGAAGCACCCGTCGGGCTCAAGCTCAAACCCGATTCCGATGCAGTGAAATCATCGGAAGTGCACAGCCATTTCCGGAAAGGCAGAGCAGCGACTTTGCCAGCGGATACGTTCTTAGCGATTGAACAATTGAAGGAAGGACAGGATATAAATATCCCGTTGATGGATGGAGCTGTGGTTTCTGGACATGTTAACCTCATCACCGCCGAAGATACGGGGTGGATTCGCGTAGGTGGTATGCTAGCTGAGGGCAAAGGCACGTTCTACCTCGCTAGCAACGGCAAAGAGGTTTTGGCCAAAGTCCTTCTTCCAGGTCAGCAGCTCGCATACGAATTATCGACCTTGGATGCAGGTCAGCTGATCATGCGTGAAAAACTACTCTCCAGCTTAGTCTGTGCTCCGCTCCCTCTTCCCGATAGCAGGCGGTTGCCTCAAGGCGCTGCGCCGTTGGGCGCAGTTGGTGCGGCACCGCTCCTCAATAGCCGTCCGAGCGCCACCGCGACACTCTATATGGATTTCGATGGAGAAGTCGTGCGTGATCCCAGCTGGGCTGGTGGAGCCACGATCAATGCCGCAGGGTCAAACTATTCGGCGTCGGAAATCACCGATATATGGAACCGAGTAAAGGAAGATTATGCGACTTTTAATATCAACGTAACGACCGACGTGTCGCGGTATAACAGTGCCCCCGCCGGTCGGCGCATGCGAGTCATCGTCACACCGACTGACACTGCAGGCCCCGGCTACGGTGGCATTGCCTATTTGAACAGCTTTTCAGCCTCTGGCTCATCCGCTTCAAGCACCATTCCATGCTGGGTATTCATTACCTCCAATGCACCCGCGGCAGCCGAGGCCATCAGTCACGAACTCGGTCACACCTTCGGCCTATCGCATGACGGAAGAACCTCACCCGCCGAAGAATATTATCAAGGGACGAGCACATGGGCACCAATCATGGGCACCTCGTATTATTCCAGCATCTCGCAATGGAGCAAAGGCGAGTACTCCAATGCCAACAATCGCGAAAACGATGTAGCGATCATCGCAAATTCAGCCAATGGCTTCGGCTTAGTGAGCGATGAAGCCGGCAATAGCACGAGTGCTGCCGCCAATCTGAACGCACCGAGCGGCTCGGTAAACCAATCTGGAATCGTCACCCAACAATCTGATGTGGATTTCTTCAAATTCACAACCGGTGGTGGTACTGCAACAATCAACGCGAATGTCGCACAACCAAAACCCAACCTAGACGTCCTGCTCCAACTCTTGGATTCTTCGGGCTCAGTGGTTACGCAATCAAATCCCGCCTCAATGAATGCCTCACTCTCGACGAGTCTCGCGAACGGCACCTATTACGTAAAGATTCAAGGCACCGGTTATGGTTCCGAATATACATCTTACGGTAGCATCGGTGCCTATGCGTTGACCGGCTCCTTCCCGAGTGGTGGCGGAAGCAGCAGTAGCTCGAGTAGTTCCAGTTCGAGTTCCAGTTCCAGTGGTTCGAGCAGTGGAGCCATCGCCATCAATCCTAATTCAAACACGCCAGGCACTCTGAACGGCACAGGCGATACCAATACGTACCAGATCGTTGTTTCCACCTCCGGCACCCTCACCGTTCAAACCTCGGGTAGCATAGATACCTATGGCACGCTTTTGAACAGCTCGAATCAAGTACTACAAACCAACGACGATATCTCTGGGTCAAACTATAACTTCTCCATCACGAGGTCTATCACAGCCGGAACCTACTATGTTCAAGTGCGCGGATATCAATCATCCACCACAGGTAATTATACGCTCGCATCCACATTTAGCGGCGGCGGTGGTTCCAGCAGTTCAAGCTCCAGCAGCAGCAGCAGTAGTAGCAGTAG
>Ga0105048_10000128_pt1 | contig 97944 bp, 83 predicted proteins | sample MAT05_FD_78382 | JGI IMG/M metagenome (GOLD analysis project Ga0105048, IMG submission 78382) | Freshwater microbial communities from Lake Fryxell liftoff mats and glacier meltwater in Antarctica - MAT-05 | ecosystem: Environmental > Aquatic > Freshwater > Ice > Liftoff microbial mat | place...
CAGACCCTGCAGAGTATCGAGCAACATCTTCCGGTGAAAGCCAGCGGGGTTGTGGGCTCGAAAATCGACATCTTTCACAAGGACCCGGCGCACCAGCGGGCGCTGCTGTCGAGTGACAAGAATTTGCCACACAATGCCAAGATCCGCGTCGGTCCGGAAACACTGGACCTGAACGCCGTTGCCATTTACGACACCAGCGGCAAGTATGCGGGCGTCATGGTGAACTGGTCAATCGTGACCCACACCGTGAAACTCGCTGACGATTTCGAATCCACTATTCTGGCCATTGCGCATGTCGTGAGTGCCTCGTCCACCGAGCTGGAAGCCAGTGCGCAAGGGATGGCGGCCTCATCAGAGGAGACGTCGCGCCAGGCGCAGGCGGTAGCCGCGGCATCGGAACAGGCGACCCGCAACGTCCAGACTGTCGCGAGTTCGGCTGAGGAGCTGACCGCCAGCATTCGTGAGATTGCAGGACGCGTACAGGAAGCCTCGCAGATATCGCAGGTGGCCGTACGACAGGCGGCGTTGACGACGGACACCATGGCGAAGCTCGGAGTGTCGAGCCAGGAAATTGGTCAGGTCGTGAAGGTGATCACGTCTATTGCGCAGCAGACTAACTTGCTCGCGCTGAACGCCACGATCGAAGCCGCGCGCGCCGGCGAAGCGGGCAAGGGATTTGCCGTGGTGGCCAACGAAGTGAAGGAACTTGCACGGCAAACCGCCAAAGCGACCGAGGATATCGGAAACAAAATTGCCGGAGTGCAAGCGGAGACGACGTCCGCCGTCGCGTCCATTCGCGAAATTGCTGCGGTCATCAACAAAATCAACGAAATTTCGACAACCATTGCCGGAGCGGTCGAAGAGCAGAACGCTGCGACCAGTGAAATTTCGCGCAATGTCAGCGAAGCAGCTCGCGGGACCGCCGAGGTCAGTTCGAGTATATCGACGGTAACGCAGGTCGCGTCAGAGGGCGGTCGAACCGCTGAGAACATCCGGTCCGCCGCGGGCGGCCTGTCGGTTGAAGCAGAGCGCCTGAATAGCGCGGTGGCCGAGTTTCTCCTCAAGATGCGCAAGTTGTAGTGCTGGGAGAGTTTTCACGCTGACTGAGAATCGAATGAAACGTATCCTGATCGTGGACGACTCCAGCACGATTCGTCGAGCCATTCGCCGCATTGTTGAGTCGCTCGGCTATGGCGTTGAAGAGGCCGAGAACGGCGTGTGCGCCATCGCCGCGCTTCGGAATTCGCCCGCGTTCGACGCGGTGTTGTGTGATATCGACATGCCGGTCATGGATGGGTTGGCATTCCTGCAGGCCGTGAAGGATTCGCGTGATATTACGGCCCCACCGATCATCATGTGCACGACACACACCGCGTTCGAGCGCATTCAGTCTGCACTGTCCCTTGGCGCGTCAGAGTACATCATGAAACCGTTTGACGCGGACATCATCAGCTCCAAGTTTGAAGTCTGCGGGATTGCATGAGTCAGCCCCCCGACCCAATTCGGGTACTGCTCGTCGACGACAGCGCGGTGGTTCGGGGCGCGCTTGGCCGAATCATCGACGCCGAAGGGGATATGCGAGTAGTAACGACGGCACCGAATGGCCAGGTCGCGCTCGACGCCCTGAAACACACGCCCATTGATGTGGTGTTGCTGGACATCGAGATGCCCGTGATGGATGGGCTGACGGCTTTGCCGCTCATTCTCGCGCAGTACCCGGCCACACGCGTCATCATGGCCAGCAGTCTGACTCAGCGTGGCGCAGAAATCAGCTTTCAGGCCATGGCGCTGGGTGCCGCAGACTTTATTGCCAAACCGGCCGCCCGAACCGGCGCCGCCGCCCTTGCCAGCATCGCGCAGGAAATTGCGATGAAAGTTCGGGCAATTGGCCGTGCGCGCGGACGGTCCGCTGCGCACTCAGCAAACTCGGGTTCGGTTGTTGCAGACCGGCCCTTCACGGGGCTGTTGGCATCGCGTGGCCCGGTCGCGAGTGTCCGCGTGGTCGCCATCGCAGCAAGCACGGGCGGACCCAACGCGCTCGCCGAAGTTCTGAGCGCCTTGCCCGCCGACTTTCCCATTCCCATTCTGATCACACAGCACATGCCCGCGCTCTTCACCGCTATGCTGGCGCAACGGCTCGAACGCGACGGCAAACGCCCCTGCACCGAGGCACGCGATGGCGAGGTTATTCGGGCCAATCACACGTATGTGGCGCCTGGGGGGTTTCATATGATTGTGCAGACGAATGAAGGGCAACCGTATCTTCGATTGACACAGTCAGAACCTGAGAACTACTGCCGTCCTGCGGCCGATCCCATGTTTCGCTCGGTTGCATCGATTTACGGATCTTCCTCCCTTGCCGTGGTCCTGACTGGAATGGGAGACGATGGTGTGCGCGGGTGCCGCGACATTCACGCGCGTGGAGGTCGAATCGTGGTGCAGGACGAGGCGAGTAGTGTGGTGTGGGGCATGCCGGGCGCAGTGGCAGGCGCTGGAATTGCCGCGAGTATCGCGCCGTTATCCGACATCGCCTCAACGATTCTTTCCTCCTGCGCCGTGACCACCTTCATGTCGCCCGCAGGCATGGTGTCCTCATGATCGATCCGTCCAACTACGCCTTTCTCAGCGACCTGCTCAAGAATCACAGCGGGCTGTCGCTCGGAGCCGGCAAGGAGTACCTGCTGGAGAGCCGGTTGCCGCCAGTGGCCGTGACGTTGGGGCACGCTGGCCTGCCTGAATTGATCCAGGCATTGCGCGCGGGTGCGCCGGCAGCGGTGGTGAAGTTGGTGTGCGACGCAATGACCACAAACGAAACGTTGTTTTATCGGGATGCCAAACCGTTTGTCGCGTTGGAAAAAGAGATTCTTCCGGCGGTCGTCGCGCGCGCGCGCGCACAGGGACGCCCCGTGCGAATCTGGTGTGCGGCCAGCTCAACCGGCCAGGAGCCGTACTCGATCGCCATGACGGTCGCTGGGATGGAGTCCACGTTGGCTGGCACTCGCGTTGACATTTTGGCCACGGATTTCTCGGACGCAGCACTCGCACGCGCCAAGGCCGGCGTGTACAACCAATTCGAAGTGCAGCGCGGCTTGCCGGTGCAGTTGCTCATGAAGTATTTCCGCCCCATCGGGACAGACTTTGAGATTGTTCCTGACATCCGCCAACGGGTCACGTATCAGGAAATCAATCTGCTGAATCCAATGCCCGCGCATTGGCAGTTTGATATCATCTTCTGCCGCAATGTGCTGCTGTATTTCGATTTGGCCACCAAGCGTGATGTCATCGATCGCATGGCAAAGTGCCTGACCCGCGGCGGCAGCCTTTTTCTTGGTGGAACAGAGAGTACCCTCGGTATCACGACCAGCGTGGTGCGTGTGCCCAATCACGTGTCAGGCGTATTCTGTCGGCCTATTGATCTGGAGTACTACACAATTGCTGCCCAGGCCGCGTGACGGAATCGCCACGCGAGCCAAGGCAGTGCGTGTAAATTATTCGAGCCACACGGTGATTTGCCGGTGCGACTCGTGAAGTGAAAAGATCTCGCGGGGATACAACGTCGCCTGCCCATTCAAATCGGCGGCAATGGCGTCAAGCGGGATGTCCTCAGCTCTGATTTTGTTCACAACATCTGACGGAATCAATTCGATCAACCATCGTGCGCTCCGCGACGGCAGGGCGACACGAACGCGCTCCACGCCATCGCGCACGACCAGCACCATCAGGTTGCGTGCCGGCGCGTCTGGTTCGGCGGCAGTGCGCGTGCCCGCGCCAAACAGTCCTCGCACCCAGGTATACGGACACTTCGACATGCTGGTTCACTCCATTGCGTGACAGTGTGCTGCCGACGGCAGCACTGCATAGGAGTATCGACGCACCCGCGAAAACGCCAAACGTTCAATCGCCCGAATCGGGTGAATAGAGCGGGCGAAAGTGCGTTCGGGACGATTTGTAATGTTCGAGAGCGGGAGACGGGGCTCGAACCCGCGCAATGAACGAGGTCAGGGCGCTGACGCCGTTGCGCTGGGCGCAGGCTTTCCGCCAGTCCGCAGAAACTCCACGAACTCCTCCGGCAGCCCCGCGGCAATCACACCGCGTGCCGCCGCCTCCACATCGTACGACACCCGCACAAAATCCACGCACGGTTCGCCGTCGCCGAGCGTGAGTTGCACATAGCCGGCGCGCCAATCTCCATCTTTCGGTCGACCGACACTGCCGGTATTGATAAAGTGAATGCCCTCCACTGCACGGTGCCACGGTGTGTGTGTGTGCCCGAATGCGATCACGTCACCGCGCTTGAGCGACACACTCGCCGCCATCTTGAGACAGAACTCGTCCGAGCGATCTTCGGTCCAATACAACGTATTCAGCGTTGGCGTGCCGTGCACGATCACCAGGCGCGGGCCCGTAGCATGACCACCAAGCGGCCGCATGTCGAGGGAAAACGGAAGGCTGGCCAGGTAACGCCTGGTTGCAGCAGTGACCGCACCCCGCGTGTAGTCGTAACTGATATGCGCGAGTGCTTCCTGCCGCGGCGTCTCGCTTTTGCAACCGCAGTGTTTGTAGTCCGTTGCGACGGTCGAGTCATAGTTGCCGGCAATGCCAGCAATGTCACGCTCCCGCAAGCGCGCAACAACTTCGTTGGGGTTGCTGGAATAACCCACCAGATCGCCCGCGTGGTAGATGGCGTCAACGTCGCCACGCGCATCGATGTCGGCAAGCACCGCGTCAAGCGACTGCAGGTTCGCGTGAATATCTGAGATGAGCGCGATGTGCATCGGTCGGTCAGTTTGTAGTGTTGGACGGAGCGGTGGAATGGGCGTATTGAAGCGCGAGTATGCGCAGTGGCAACACGAAGCGCAGGGGTCGCGTAGGGGTGCTCACGCGCGTATCGCCGCCGAAACCGGTTGCGCCGCGCCGAAATAGCGACGACGCGCCCACAGCGATGCGTACACAAGCCCCACCAGTGCGGGCACTTCAATGAGCGGACCGATGACCGCTGCGAGCGCCTCTCCCGAGGCGATGCCGAAGGTTGCGACCGCCACGGCAATCGCAAGTTCGAAGTTGTTGCCGGCCGCAGTGAAGGACAGCGACGCCGTGGTTTCGTAGTCGAAACCCAACCGGCGCGAGAGCCAAAAAGCGAGTCCGAACATCACCCCGAAATACACCAGCATCGGAATCGCAATGCGAAGCACATCCAGCGGCAATGACAAAATGCGATTGCCCTGCATCGCAAACATCAACACGATGGTGTACAGCAATCCAAGCAACGCCGTGGGTCCGAACTTCGGCATGAACACGCCGTCGTACCACGCCGCGCCCTTCGTCGCGACCAGTGACTTGCGGGTGAGATAGCCGGCAATGAGCGGCACCCCAAGAAAGATCGCGACACTGCGCGCAATCTGGCCCATGGAAACATGCAGCGTAGCCGTGTCGGCGCCAAACCATCCCGGAACTACCGTGAGAAAGAGCCACCCCAACACCGAGTACGTGAGAATCTGGAAAACGGAATTGAGCGCAACCAGCACGGCGGCGAGTTCGCCCGATCCACACGCAAGCGAATTCCAGATCAACACCATCGCGATGCAGCGCGCAAGACCGATCAACACCAGCCCGTTGCGATAAGCCGGCATGTCCGGCAGGAAGATCCACGCCAGCGCAAGCATGAGGATGGGGCCGATTACCCAATTCAACAGCAGCGATGTGCCGAGCAGTTTCGTATCGCGCAGGTGCGGTCCGATGGTTTCATACCGCACCTTGGCGAGCACCGGATACATCATCCACAACAAGCCAACGGCAATGGGAACAGATACGCCGTTGAATTGCACGCGATCGAGCGTGGCGCCCAGGTCGGGGAACACTCGACCCAGCAAAAGACCCAACGCCATGGCGGCGAAAATCCACAACGGCAGAAAGCGGTCGAGTGTGGAGAGCTGCTTGAGAATTGGCGCCGCTCCCAGTGCCGACGCCGAGGAGTTGGCGCGCATGGCGTTGTCCGCAGAAACGGTCATCAGCAGGGCGACTCCGCACGCGCACGAACCATCACGACCGCCGCAGCACGCTCGGCGTCCAGCGATGGCACGCCGGTGAAGCACGAGCGCACACACGCGACAAGATTGCGATGCACGGCATTGCGCGGTTCGGCCAGGCGATAGTGCGCGAATTTCCATTCGCGGGTGGCCGTGACCAGACCCATGCGACGGAGGTATGCGAGATGCCGGGACACGGCCGGTTGCGGCATGCCCAGCAGGTCGACCAGGTCGCACACGCAAAGTTCGCCCGCGACCAAGGCGTTCAGCACGCGAAGCCGGGTGGGGTCGGCGAAGCCTTTAAAGAGGGCGTCCAGGTCATCGACGTGAATGTCCGCGTCGGCGGTGTACTGGGCGTCTGGTTCGATGGCGCAGGCAGTCATGCGGATTTGTCGGAGGACTATCATATTTGCGTAGACGCATGCAACTTGCATAAGCGCATGTGACTTGTCAAACCAGACATTTCACTTTTCATAGGTCGAGCAGATTGCCGCGGTCGATTGCGGCGTTGTAACGACGATGGGGAAAGGTGGCGTCGGGAAACCACCTGATAAGAACACAGGCCGGCCCCAAATACTGAGGCCGACCTGTGTGTGTTTTCGATCAGAGCGGGAGACGGGGCTCGAACCCGCGACATCAAGCTTGGAAGGCTAGCGCTCTACCAACTGAGCTACTCCCGCGTACAACGCCCAAACGTCGCCGCATGGGATACCGCCTTGGTACTACCACGATGGTGGGGGAAGGATTCGAACCTTCGAAGGCGTTAGCCGTCAGATTTACAGTCTGATCTCGTTGGCCACTTGAGTACCCCACCGGCATGCGGCCCCGTACCCGCACGAGGCGCTAAGAGCTGACGGCCGGGGTCGAACCGGCGACCTACTGATTACAAATCAGTTGCTCTGCCAGCTGAGCTACGTCAGCACCGAACTTGCCCGAACCAACGACACTACGGGCAAGAGGCGGAGAATAGGCCAGCCAGCAGGCAAAATCAAGGCGAAAACCGGTTTCGGGCCCCATACCGGCCCCACCAACTCTCGCAACACCCGTCTTTCCCGGCTTGTCCAGTTTCCCTAGAACCGCTTCCACCACCGGGTGCCCGAGGCCGAGTCTTCAATCGCGAACCCGCGTGCCGTAATCTCGTCGCGAATGGCGTCGGCCTGCTTGAAGTCGCGTGCGGCGCGCGCCGCCTTGCGAGCCGCAATCTGCTCTTCAATCCACATGGCTTCGTCGGCATCCACCTGCGGCTCTTCCGGCACCAGGTCAAGCACACCGTCCATCAGCTTGAACGCAGCCCGCGCCCGCTGCAGTGCCGCCACGTCGCTGCCCGTTGGGTCGTCCAGTTCGCGATTGGCATCGGTAATGAAGACAAACAGCGCGGCCATTGCCTCCGGACCGTTCAGATCATCGAACAACGCCTCGACAAACGCCTGCTCGGCCTTGACCGCCAATTCGGCAAGCGCTGGGGTTCCCGCCGTTGCTTCGGACAGACGCCGCGCAAACACCCCCACCCGATTGACGGCCGGTCGCGAACTCTCGAGCCAGTCGTCATTCATGTTGAGCTGCTTGCGATAGTGCGTGCTGAACACAAAATGCCGATATACCGTGCCGCTAATGCGCGCCGCGCGCAGCTCGACCACGTTGGCGACATTGCCAACACGCTTCGCCATTTTTGCGCCGTCGGTGAGCAAAAACTCACCGTGGCACCAGCACCGCGCAAACGTCTTGCCCGTCGCGGCTTCTGACTGCGCGATTTCGTCTTCGTGATGCGGGAAAATGAGGTCAATGCCACCCGCATGCAGATCGAATGTTTCGCCCAGGTATTTCATGGCCATGGCCGAGCATTCAAGGTGCCAGCCCGGACGTCCGGGGCCCCACGGAGACTCCCACGACGCCCCGGTCGAATCGTCTTCGCCCTTGGTGCTTTTCCAGAGCGCAAAGTCCTGTGCGTTTTCTTTCGCGTATTCATCTTGCGCGACACGCGCGCCGGCGCGCACTTCGCGTTTTTCCAACTGCGAGAGTTGCCCATACGTTGGAAACCGATCGATCGCGAAATACACCGAACCGTCGTCGGCCAGGTACGCGACATTGTTGGCAATAAGCCGTTCGACCAGCGCAATCATTTCAGGAATGTGCTCCGTCGCCTTTGGATATCCCTCTGCATCTTCAATGCGCAGATACTTCCGGTCGGTATGGAACAGTTCCGTAAACGGTTCGGTCACCTGATTGATGGTCTGCCCGGTCGCCGCCGCCTTGCGGATGATTTTGTCATCCACATCGGTGAGGTTCATGATTTGTTGCACCTGCCATCCGGCCAACCTGAGCGCACGCCGCAGCAGGTCTTCAAACAGGAACGTGCGAAAGTTGCCCAGATGCGCGGGATTATAGACGGTGGGTCCGCAGGTGTACATGCGAACCGTTTCACCGTCGGAAGGCGCGAAGGGCTCAATGCGACGCGTAAGTGTGTTGAAGAGGCGAAATTCTGGCATACACACGGTGCAGGTGGGGGAAGGACTAGGGGAATGTAGCCGGTCCCATGCATCCGGTGAGAGGGCGAAAGTGACCGCCACGGCTTCGACTCCCTACACGACCATCGGCTGCGCTGGCAGGGGAATAGGAATAGACGCGGCCAGTCGGCCGCAATGCATGGCGACGACCCGCATGGAGGGGAGATACACGGGTCGCTCGCGTACAGCGGATGTCGGGAGCGACACGGTTGATTGCGTGTGATGGGCTCCGTGCCTTGATGCGGCCCCTGGCAACCGCATGTCCCCACGGACCACTGTCCGTTCACCGCTTGATGCACGGTGCGAACGAGCCAGGTCGGCGTTGATGAGCCGCAGGCCAAACTCTTCATTGGCCGCCATGGCAATCGCACCGCCGCGCCGGCGACACACCACCGCCCAGTTGTACAGGGCCTCACGATTTTTCTCGTTCCACGAAGCGGGTGGTGCGTTGCGCGATGTGGTGTTCCGCGCGGAAGCGGGACGCGTGGTGGCTGATCGTGATGACGCACCCCGCGTGGTCGCACCGGCGACACTGCGCCAATGCAACTTTTTCGCAGGGGTGTGTGAGGGTTCACTCACTTCCGCGCCGAGGGGTTCGGCGACCACATCCAGCAGGAACACGTCGGCCGGATGTTCCGTTGGAAATGTTTCTGCATCGGCACGTTCACCAACCACGCCATCGCGGTGGGAAGCCGTGTCACCTGTGAGCGCCTCGAGTTCCGCTCTTTGCCATTCCTGCGCGAGCGCCAGCGCTGAACTGGCCGACATTCGCAGGGAGCGCAGGCGGACACTGTTGTGCACTTCGCGAGTGCCGCTGACCCCTCGCCGATCGCCAGCGATGACCGCGAGCACCGCCCGTTCCCCGGCACCACTGCTGCCAGACAACACTATCAATTCACGGGCGCGTATCACCAGCGAGAAATCAGTGAGCGTGCGCACACTGGCAATGGCTGCGCCGACACCCACCGTCAGCTCCTGGGAGATACCGGTGAGACGTACGAGTATTTCGCGGCTCGTTTCGGATGACATGATCATTGCGTCCTCGGACAGCGGGTTTGCAGATACGGTGTGTCGAGGACAATGCATTCGCGGGACGGTCGGACCATCACCGATTCATTGCGTGCCGAGCCATTTTTATGCGCGGAGAACGGTGCGGGCAGCGTTGTCTGCGCGTGCCCGCGTCAGGCGGTGGTCGAACTCAGCTCCCCCGCCGCGCCATCCGCCCCCGATGAAACACGTCAATCGCCTCGGCAATGGGCTCTGGCGAATACCGCACGGGATCGGTCGTTGGCAACCCGGTTTCCTGCGCGACAGCGTTGATGGCCGCGCGCGCATCTGCTTCGGACAAATCAAACGTATTCAGGGCGACCGCAATGGTCGGAGACTCCCGCAACGGCGCAGCAGTCATCTCATACAGTTTGATCATGTCGCTGATGGACGGGAGTTTCATCCATTCCACGCCGTTCACGTGTGTGCGCGACGGTTGCCCGCACATGATCATCGCATGCGGCATGGATCCGTGCAGCAATCCAAGTGTCACGCCGGAGTACGACGGATGCACGAGGCTGCCCTGGCCCTCGACCAGCACAATGTCGGCGTCTTCGGCCGCCTCAAGTGTCAAGCGTTCTGCGGCGCCGCCAATAAAATCGGCGACCACGGCATCCACCCCAATGCCGCGCCCCTCAATCAGAATTCCCGTTTGGCCCGTGGCGCCAAAGTTCACGCGATGCCCCTTTGCGCGCACGGCATTCTGCACCTGCAGCTGCGTCGTCATCTTCCCCATGTTGCAGTCCATACCAACGGTGAGAATGATGGTCGCGGCACTGTCGCGCGTGCGCCCTTTTGAGACCTGCAAATCTGGCGGCGGACGTCGCAAATCGCGAATGGTGGTATTGCTGGCGCGCGCGGCTGCCGCGAACTCGGCGTCATCACCCAGCATCGAATGCAGTCCGCTCCAGATGTCCAGGCCGTTCTTCAGGGCATCGAGGACAATGGGTCGCCACGCATCGGGGAACTGTCCGCCCGCTGGTGCAATGCCAATGAGCAAGGCATTCGGCGCATGCGTCATACCTTCTGCAAATGTCGACACGATGGGAATGGTGCCACCAAATCCCAACACGTCCTGCGCCGTATGGCTAGCCGCGGTCGAGTCGAGCACGGCGACCACTTCACCTGGCGAGTAGCGAATGGCGGCATTCGCTGTTTTCGACGTGAGCGGGCCAAAGTTGCCTTCGGCGAGAACGAGGAATTTGCGTTGACGTGCCATGACGGGAGTTCGATTGATGGAGACAAACGACACGCGCGGCGACCCAGCACTGTGGGCCGCCGCGCGGCTGGTGGAACAGAATTTACACGATGGAACCGCTTTGTATCAGCTCCGCGGCTTGGGTTCGGAGAGGCCTTCAATTTCAGCAATGAGGTCGAGTTCGGCCGTGGTTTTGGCCTTCTCTTCCCCCGCGGAAAGCTGCGGCACCGGAGCCGCAGCGGCGGGCGCGTCCGGCCCACCCGCAAGCTGCTTCGTGGGCGCCGCAACCGAGGGAAGGATACCCATGCGCTGCTTGAGCTGAAGAAGGCGATCTTCCGCGCCAACGGCACCCGCCGACTTCTCGAGTTTCTTGAAGTCGCTGGCCAGACGGTCGCCTGTCATCTCCTCGTCAATCTCGCGAGCAGCGGTGAGCTGACGCTCGTTGTTCGAGATTTTCTCCTCCATGCGGTTGAACGCTTCAAACGCGCTCTTGTCCGACATGCTGGACATCGTCTGCGAAATACGCGCCTGAGCTTCCGCTCGGCGCTGGCGCGCCAAGAGCAGGTTCTTCTTGCGGCCGGCTTCGAGAATCTTGTCGTTCAGCTCGCGCAGGTCGCTCTTGAGTTTGTCCGTTTCCGCGAGATGCGCCTGCCACGTCGTGTGCAGCGCCACCGCGTGTTCCTTATGCTCCTCGGCACGCATGAGTGCTTGTTTCGCGAGGTCATCGCGGCCTTGTTGCACGGCGAGCATCGCGCGTTCGTCCCAGTCATTCGCGAGTTTCGCTTCGGCTTCGGCCTGGTCCTTCAACTTTTTCTCATCTGCAATGGCCGCGGCCACCTGCTGCTTGGCACGCGCCAACTGGTTGCGCATGTCCGTGATGATCTGATTCAACATCTTCTCGGGGTTTTCCGCCGAGGAGATCAGATCATTCAGGTTTGATTTGATGAGGGTGGAGAAACGATCAAAAATGCCCATGATTCAGCGAACCTCGCGGAAGGCGGCCAACTCGCGCATGTGAGAGGTCAGCGCAAGGGTCATGCTTTCGTATGATGCCAGAAATTCCTGGTATTCCAAATGGGCCAGCTCGAGCGCCTCGGTGAGGACGATGTCCTCGCCCTCAATGCCGTACGAGCCATGCAGCAGGTCTTGCGCGTTGAGCTCAAGCAACCGTCGACTGATGGCCGCCAGTTCGTCCCCTTTTGTTGGAAGGGGCATGACCTTCACGCGCAGCAGCAGCACGGGGGGGTTGTGCGTGATTACCACGTCAAAGGCGAGGGCGCCACTTGGCCGCACCAGCCATAGTCCCGGTTCCACTTCGCGATGACTCGCGCCGTCCGCGCTGAGCCGATCCAAGAACCCTTCGATGTCTTCCCGCGTTACCATGGCTTCTTCCTGGTTGAATCGGATGGTACTGCACAGGTACCGCACCTCGTATGGGAATTCCGTACGTCCCTACGTGGCGTCGCGTTTCGACACGGTTCGATCAAGTGGTGTCGTGCCGCCTGCACAGTCGATAAAGTGGCTGGTAGCCTCTCGCAAACAAATTCAGTCAAAAGGTCGGCTTTGACCCTAACTTCCCGGAAATAGATTCGGTCAAAATGTCGGCTCTGCCCCAAAAGTTCTGACCCCAGTTCCGGTCTTGCCTAGCCCCCTGACCGCTTGATCTCATACAGTCGCTCGCGCGCCAGCCGCCGGCCCGTCGGCGTCGCCGCCAGCCCGCCGCCGGCCGTCTCACGATAACGCACGTCCATGTTCCGGCCAATTTCACCCATGGTATCAATGACCTCGTCTACGGGGATGGCAAACGTCACCCCCGCCATGGCCATCTCAATAGCCGCGAGCGCGATGGCCGCACCGGTGGCGTTCCGGAAAACACAGGGGAGTTCGACCAATCCACCCAGTGGATCGCAAACCAACCCAAGGGTGCCCTGCTGTGCCAGCGCCGTCGCGTGCCCCACCTGCGACGGCGTCCCACCCAGCATTTCCACGGCCGCGCCAGCGGCCATACCGGCCGCGGCCCCCGTTTCTGCCTGACAGCCACCTTCGGCGCCGGACAACGAGGCCCGTTCGGCCACCACCGCTCCTATCAGCCCCGCAGTCGCGAGCGCGCTGACCACGGCCTCGTCGTCGAACCCTTTGGAGGCCGCGATACCCGTTAACACGGCCGGCAGCACACCCGCTCCACCAGCCGTCGGCGCGGCGACAATCACGCCCATAGCAGCATTCACTTCCTGCACGGCGAGGGCGCGCGCCAACACATCGCGAAACAGGGTGCCCGCCAGTGGCCCTGGTGGCCCGTTCTGCATCTTGGCGGCGTCTCCACCAACCAGCCCCGACGACGAGTAGAGATCTCCTACCAGTCCGCGCGCGACTGCTTCGCGCATGATTTCCAGCGCGCGACGCAACGCATCACGAATACTTTCGACAGTGCGGCCCTGATCCTTCGCCTCGAGTTCGAGCGCCACCGTTGAAAGTGGCACGCCGCGTGCTTCCGCGTCACGAATGGCTTCCGCCAGATTGCGATACATCAGGCGCTCACTTTGTCGAGTCGAAAGGCCCAGCGCACCCATTCGAGGCTGCGAATGGCGTCGCGCACGTTTTCGCCTGGCTGGTCATCAACCTCGATCACCATAAAGGCGTCGCCACCGCGTTCTTTGCGCGTCAGCTTGAGCGTCGCAATGTTGATGTTGTTGTCGGCCAGCAGACCGGCAATACGCGCAATCGAGCCTTTCACATCTTCGGCCACCAACACAATCGTGTTCAGGTTGCCCGTGACCTCGACGGGATACCCGTCAATGTCATTGACCAGCACCCGTCCTGCGCCCAGCGATGCACCCGTCATTTGTGCATGACGGCCGCTGCGTTCCAGCGTAAGGCGCACCGAATTCGGATGAATGTCGTCGCCGAGTGTGGTTTTCTCGAAGGTGTAGTTCAGCCCTTCCCGGTCCATGATTTCGAGTGCGGTGCGAATACGCTCATCGTCCGGGCGAAATCCCATCAGGCCACCGGCAAGGGCCTTGTCGGTGCCATGCCCTTCACCGGTACGCGCAAACGAACCGTGCAGTTCAATCTTCGCCGACTCGGGCGTGCCGCCGACGAGGCACCGTGCGAGTAGCCCCAAGCGACAGGCCCCGGCCGTGTGACTGGAACTGGGGCCCACCATGACGGGGCCAATGATATCGAGCAGGGAGACCATGACCTACCTCTTTACTCCGAGAATCGGCGCGAGATATCGCCCGGTATGGCTCGCGGCGGTTGCTGCAACCTGCTCCGGCGTACCCGAAGCCACAATACTCCCGCCGTTAATTCCGCCCTCTGGCCCCATGTCGATAATCCAATCGGCCGTCTTGATGACATCGAGATTGTGCTCGACCACAAGAATCGTATTGCCGCGGTCCACCAAACGATGCAGCACTTCCAGTAACACCCGCACGTCCTCGAAATGCAAACCCGTGGTGGGTTCATCGAGGATGTACAACGTGCGCCCGGTGTCACGCTTGGAAAGTTCGGTGGCCAGTTTGACGCGCTGCGCTTCTCCACCTGACAGGGTGGTGGCACTTTGCCCCAGATGGATGTAGCCCAATCCCACATCGCGCAACGTCACCAGCTTCTGCAGAATGCGCGGCTGGTTTTCGAAAATGGTGCAGCCATCCTCCACGGTGAGGTCGAGCACTTCCGCGATACTCAGCCCGCGGAAACGCACTTCGAGCGTTTCGCGATTGAAGCGTTTGCCCTTGCACACGTCGCACGGCACAAACACGTCGGGCAGAAAGTGCATCTCGATTTTCACGAGCCCGTCACCCTGACACGCTTCGCACCTTCCGCCTTTCACATTGAACGAGAAGCGCCCGGGCCCGTACCCCCGAATTTTGGCCTCCGGCAATTCTGCGAACAGTTCGCGCACCGGCGTAAACACCCCCGTATACGTGGCCGGATTGGAGCGCGGTGTGCGACCAATGGGGCTCTGGTCGATGTCGATGATCTTGTCGAGATGCTCAAGCCCCGTAATATTCTTGTGCGCACCGGGAATGACACGCGCCCGGAAGAAATAGCGGGACAGCGCGCGCTGCAGAATGTCCGTCACCAGCGACGATTTGCCCGAGCCGGACACACCCGTCACGGCGACAAACATGCCAAGTGGAAATTCGGCGGTGACATCGCGCAAGTTGTGTTCGCGTGCGCCGTGTACGCGCAGCACGCGCGCGGGGTCCATCTGGCGCCGCTTTTTCGGGATGGGAATGCGGCGCTTTCCGGTCAGATACTGCCCGGTGATAGACGCAGGCGTGGCGAGCACTTCGCTCACCAGTCCGGCCGCGATCACTTCACCACCGTGTTTCCCGGCCCCGGGCCCCAGGTCAATGAGATAGTCGGCTTCGCGGATGGTTTCTTCGTCGTGTTCGACCACGATGACGGTGTTACCCAGGTCGCGCAGTTGTTTGAGTGTGTCCAACAGACGCCCGTTGTCGCGTTGGTGCAAACCGATGCTGGGTTCGTCCAGGATGTACAACACGCCAACCAGTCGCGAACCGATTTGGGTCGCCAGGCGAATACGCTGCGCTTCACCGCCCGACAATGACTCGGCGCTGCGATTGAGCGTGAGATAGTCCAGTCCGACATCCACCAGGAATTTGAGGCGCTCACGCACTTCCTTGAGAATCGGCCCGGCAATTCCGGCATCTACTCCCGGCTTGCCCGGCGCGCGAATGGGGACCGAATCGAAATACACCAGCGCGTCCACGATACTTTTTTCAACGACATCACCGATGTTGAGTTGGTTCACCGTGACGGCCAGTGACTCTGGCTTGAGGCGGCGCCCGTGACACGCTGGACACGCGGCGGCCACCATGAACGCTTCAAGCTCTGTGCGAATGGCGTCCGAGCTGGTTTCGTCGTAGCGGCGCTGCACGTGCGCAAGAATACCTTCCCACGAACTCTCCGATGCTGTTTTCGCAGCGGTTTTACGCACCGTCTTTTTGGCGGCCTTCTTGACGCCCTTTCTGACTACCGGTGCAACATCACCCACACCATGCAGCAGTTGTTGCCGCACCTTGGCGGGCAATTTGCCCCACGGCAGGTTGAGCTCGAATTGCAGCAGTTTCGCGAGCCCCGGCAAAATCACTTTGCGCAAATACCCGTCGGGCTCCCCCCACGGCAGCACCACACCCTCCAGAATGGAGATGCTGTGATCGCCGAGGATGAGCGCTTCACTGACCGTGCGCGTGGTACCCAGACCGCTGCACGTCTCGCACGCGCCGAACGGCGAGTTAAACGAAAAGTGTCGCGGTTCAAGTTCCGGAAGCGAGATGCCGCAGTGCGGGCACCCGTAGCGCTCCGAGAACATTTCGGTGGCTTGTTTGGCGCCATCGTATCGCACCACTTCCACCAGGCCTTCGGCCAGACGCAACGCGGTTTCGACCGAATCGGTCAACCGCCCGCGATCGTCGCTCTTCACAACCAACCGATCGACAATCACTGAGATGGAGTGATTGAGGCGCCGATTGAGTTTTGGCGGGTCGGACAACTCGACGAGTTCGTCATCGACGACGGCGCGCACGAATCCCTGCTTGCGCGCGCCCTCGAACAGTTCGCGAAATTCACCTTTGCGCCCCTGCACGAGTGGCGCACGAATTTCAATGCGCGTGCCTTCGGGCCAGGCCAAAATTAATTCGGAAATTTGCGCGGGACTTTGCCGCTGCACGGCACGCCCGCAGTTTGCGCAGTGCGGCGTACCGGCGCGCGCAAACAACAGCCGCAGGTAGTCATAGACCTCGGTGACGGTGCCCACGGTCGAACGCGGATTATGTCCCGCACTTTTTTGCTCAATGGAAATGGCGGGCGACAACCCTTCAATGGCGTCGACATCCGGCTTTTCCATCAGCCCGAGAAACTGTCGCGCGTAGGCGGACAGCGATTCTACGTAGCGCCGTTGGCCTTCTGCATAAATGGTGTCAAACGCCAGCGACGATTTTCCGGAACCCGAAAGCCCGGTAATAACCGTGAGTTGGTCGCGTGGAATGGTGACACTGATGTTGCGAAGATTGTGTTCTCGCGCCCCGCGCACAATCAATGCGTTACTGACGGGCGGCTTGGTTGCCGCGGTACTGCGTGGTGGGGCGTCGTTATTCTGCGGCCGATCCGATTGGGGCATAGACATGCAAGCTGCCGGACGCCCCAATCAAGTTCAACCCCGCTATTTGAAAAGCTTGAGATAGCTGCCGTAGCCCTCGGCCACCAGCTTGTCGACCGGCACAAAACGCAGCGACGCCGAATTCATGCAGTACCGCAGGCCCGTGGGGCGCGGCCCATCATCGAAAACGTGGCCCAGGTGCGAATTCGCATACGTCGAACGCACCTCATTGCGCACGTAGCCAAGCTTTCGGTCCGTGTCCAGTTTGACGTTTTTCGGCTCCAGCGGCCGCGTGAAGCTTGGCCAGCCTGTGCCCGACTCGTATTTGTCCCGCGAACTGAACAGGGGCTCACCAGAAACGACGTCCACATAGATGCCGGCCGCGTGGTGGTCCCAATACTGATTTCGGAACGGCGTTTCCGTGTCGTCTTCCTGGGTAACCGAATACTGAATGGGTGTCAGCAAGCGCTTGAGGAAGTCGTCACTTGGCTTCACATACTTGCTCCAGTCGCGTTGAGCGACCTGTGCCTGCGAGGAGGCGCCGGCCTTCGTATTGGCCAGACGCCGGCCTGGTGACTGTGCGTTGACACCGTTGGCCAGAAAGACCAGGGCCGGCAATGCGATCAACGCGCGAAACTTCTGAATTGGAAACATGATGGCGGTTGTGAAACGGTAAAACGCCCGGTGTGCGGCGGCCGAACTGCAAAATGGCCGGACCGGCGCCATGTGAGCTATAGCGAAGTGGGGTCAGTTGGGTTCCCGGGTGCAGGTTTTGGCACCAAAGGTTCCGCAACCGGCATTCCCCGGCGTGGTGTGTGACTTTCGCCGCACCAAAAGGGTCCACCAAGGCGACCTCCTCTGAGCCGATCGCCATCATCACAGCCTGCCAGACAGCAGGCATTCGACCGATGTGCCCTTCCCCTGATTCCACCCCGCATGATCGAGATTGCTGCGCTCACCAAACGCTACGGCACATTTACCGCAGTGGATTCTCTCGACCTCGTGATACCCGCTGGCGAGGTGTTCGGGTTTTTGGGACCGAACGGGGCCGGCAAGACCACGACCATGCGGATGATAGCCGGCATTTTGCAACCGACCGCGGGTACGGTGCGCATTGCCGGCTACGATCTGCAGACCGAGCCGCTCAAAGCCAAGCGGTCGCTCGGGTTTATTCCCGACCGGCCGTTCATCTATGAAAAGCTGACCGGTATGGAGTTCCTGCGGTTCACGGCCGGTCTATACGGCGAGGCCGGTACTGCGGTCGATCACCGCGGGCGCGAACTGCTGGCCCTGTTTGATCTGGAGCGATGGCAGGATGAGTTGGTCGAGAGCTACAGCCACGGCATGCGCCAGAAACTCATTATCGCCGGCGCGTTTGTGCATCGGCCTCCGGTTATTGTGGTCGACGAACCCATGGTCGGCCTCGATCCAAAATCGGCGAAAATCCTGAAGGACCTGTTCAGTGAGTACACGAAGCGCGGCCACACCATCATGATGTCCACGCACACGCTGGAGGTCTCCGAGGGCATGTGCGACCGCATTGGTATCATGCAGCGCGGCAAGCTGGTGGCGTGCGGCACCATGGACGACCTCCGCAGCGGCGCCAACGAGAACGACGCACTCGAAGACATCTTCCTGCGACTGACTGGGGAAAACGTCGCCCGTGAAGTGATGGCGGTGCTGGATGCCTGAGGCGCGGGTACCGCATTCCAGCGGCGGGTCGGCCAGCGCGCTGCATTTGCTGGCGCCCAAGTGGCGCATGGCGCTGCATCGCATGCGCCAGAACAAACGCGGAGACTTCAGGCGCAGTTTCGTGATTTCGCTGTTGGCCATGGCCTTCTGGGCCGCCAGTTTCTCCATCGCATTCAAGTTGCTGCGCTATTTCAAGAGTGCCGAGGATATCGGCACGGTGCTGGCCACGAAGGTGTTGGCCATGATTCTGATGGCGTTTGGTTCGATTCTGCTGTTGTCGAACGTGGTTGCCGCACTCTCGAATTTCTTTCTGGCGCGCGATCTCGATCAGATAGCCGCCGCCCCCGTCAAACGCTGGTCTCTGTATTTCGCTCGACTCGCTGAAACGGCCCTGCACTCAAGCTGGATGGTGGCGTTGCTGTTGCTGCCCATCCTGTCTGCGTACGGGGCGGCCTATCACGCGAACGTGATGTTCGTGGCGTTTGCCCTGGCCGTCATGTCCGCATTTCTGCTCATTCCCGCCGCGCTGGGCGCCTCGGTCACGTTATTGCTGGTGAATATTTTCCCCGCGCGACGCACCCGAGACCTGCTCAGCGTGATCACCGCGTTATCGGTGGCGGGGCTGGTGTTGTTGTTTCGTGCGGCGCGCCCGGAACGCCTGGTGAAGCCGGAAGGATTCAAGAACTTTACCGACTTCATCGCCGCGCTCGACACGCCCAGTTCCCTGTGGCTGCCCAGCGAATGGGTGAGCGAAGCGCTGATGGGTTGGCTGGACGGCGGGCGCATCTGGCAGCCGCTGGCGCAGTTGTGGGCGGTCGCCATCGTCCTGGTGCTTGTTGGTGGCCTGTTGCACGCGCAGTATTGGCAGCGTGGATTCAGCCAGGCGCAGGAAGGCGCACAACGCACACCAACACTCAGTCGCACACGGCCCATGCTGGATCGCTTGCTTGCCTGGTTATCGCCCACGCGACGTGAACTGGTGCTCAAGGAACTGCGGGTGTTTGCGCGAGACAGCACGCAATGGTCGCAGCTCATCATGCTGGGCGTGTTGCTGGTGGTCTATGTCGCAAACGTGCGGTACTTGCCGCTGAATGGGGACGGGATGACGGCGCTGTTGCGAAACGTGATTCCGTTTCTGAATCTGGCGCTGGCGGGCTTTGTCCTCGCCTCGGTCGCGGCGCGTTTTGTCTTCCCGAGCGTAAGTCTTGAGGGGCGTTCGTTGTGGTTGCTGCGTTCCAGTCCACTGGCCATGCACGACCTGCTGTGGGCAAAATTCTGGACTGGCGCGGTACCGTTGCTACTGGTCGCGCTGGCGTTGGTGGGCGCGACCAACGCGTTGCTGCAGGTACAGAGTTTTGTGAATGTGGTGTCGTTGTTGGCGATTGTGGCGCTGGTGTTTCCGCTTACGGCATTGGCACTCGCGTACGGCACGTATTACCCGCGCTTCGACTCCGAGAACGCCGCGCAGATTCCCACGTCATTTGGTGGCTTGCTGTTCATGATGACCGCGATTGTGCTGATTGGCGTGGTTGCGTACGGCACCGGTCGGCCGGCAGCACGATGGGTCGTTGCCGAACATTTCGGTCGCGAGCGGGATCCGATGGCGATGGTGTTGCCGTTCGTGTTGACCGCAGCGGTGTGTGTTGCCACGACGATTGCGCCAATGGTCATGGCGAAGAAGCGGTTGTCGGCCATTGAATTGGGGTAGCCGGCTCAGCCCAATCCGCATGTTTCCGCTTGACGGCAGTGTCGGGGGCGACGTATGTCAGCGTCGGCCCCCAGCGCATTTACGCCGCCGCCAACCCATCACCACAGCCCACACAAAACCGCGCACCGACCATGTCCACGGCGGTGCCACACGTCTTGCAGGATCCCGCGAGATAGTGCCCACAGCTTGAGCAATACACCGCATCCGGCTCGGTTGCATGTGCACCGCAACTTCCGCAGTCTTGCTGTGACTTCTTCGCGCGACGAATAGCCGCCTCCACCAGGTCGTCGTTTGATGCCGCGGCGCCAACCACCACGTCGCCAGCGCCGCTCGCGTTGTCGGCGGCCCGCAGTTCCGCCAACGCTACTCGCGTATACATCGTGCGCAACGCATCGTAGTCCTTGTCGGACAATTTGCCGGTTGCCTTGTCGAACTCGATTTCGCGCAGGGCCTGCATGGCCGTGCCATCGCCGTTCGCCACTTCGCGGGGCGCCGATGGGGTGAGTTCGTCCGACGAGTCCCCGCTGGAAACGAGTGGCCCCAACACCACCACCAGCGCCAACAGTGCCAGCGCCGTTCCGACCGCGAGCGGAATGAGTTCCGATGAAAAATTCATGGTCGGCTAGCGATCGTCGTCGCGCAAGGCCTTTTGCAGGCGCGCCATTTCATCGACCGTCGCGTGCACTTCCGCTGGTTTGATCATCACGGAAAGTGCGCGATTGGCCGCGGCCTCCGAGTTGCGACGCCAGCCGCGCAACATGGCGTTCAGCAGAATGGCACCTGCACCCAGCGCGGCAAACGGGGCAAACCACGCGATGAGGTTGATCCCTTCTTTGGGCGGCGCCATCAGAATGATGTTGCCGTACGTACCCTTCATCGCCGCCATTATTTCGTCGGCGCTGTACCCGCCTTTCACCAGAGACAGCACGTCCCCGTGCACCGCTGGTGAATTGCCACATGAAAAATCTGTCGTGCGGCATGTGAACACGTCGAGTGTGCACGGGCACGGGCACGCAATACTGCGTTCGAAGTCCTCGATTTGTTTCTTGTCCAGCAGCGGCTTCGCGTTGGGTTTGGGCGGAAGCCGCACCGGTTTGTAAAAATCGCCCTCCATGTTTACTACGCCGGCCGTGCTGCCAGGTTGCGCTGGCGATTGAGATGCGGCCTCCTGGAGCAGCACCGAATCGGCCGACGCTGCGCGAACTGCGTGCATTGCGGCGTGATCGACCGCCGTCACCGCTGCGTTGGCTGGACGCGACCAGACACTGTTCGCAACGGCACCCACGGCGACGGCTCCTGCGCCAGCCGCCGCCCGCATGAGCAAATCGCGACGGCTGAGCCCCGAAGACTTCAACACTTCATCCTGGTTCAAGAAATCAAGATCCTGCGCCCACCAGCACTTCCGACGATGCGGCCGGAAGTTCCGCGACATATCCGCCCTGGCGCGTGCGGGTGGTGGCTTGCGGCCACATCACAATCAGCCCGCCAAACGCCATGACAATGCCGCCAATCCAGACCCAGACCACCAAGGGGTTGAAGAAAATGTGAATAGCGGCCGTGTCCGCGTCGGGCATGCCGGCGAACACCAGATACACGTCTTGCTTGAGCGATTCGAGAATGGCGACTTCGGTACTGGCCTCGAACGTCGGCATTCCCCGACTATCGACATGCTGGCGTTTTTCGCTCACCAATAGCCCCTGATCTTTTCCGTCTCTGGTCACTGCGAATGTTGCCGCGTCAACTTTGCGGTTCAGCGCTTCGTACCGTGAAACTCCGCGACTGGTAAACTTCCATTCGTGGCCGTAGGCATCAGTGGCCGAAAACGTTTCACCGGTTTTCAAGTCCACTTCGAAATCGCTGCGGAACATCAATCCGGCAAAAGCGCAGAACATCACGACCACGCCAAAATGCACGATGTACCCCCCATACCGCCGGCGATTGCGGGCAATGAGCCGAAACGACGCCGCGAACAACTTTTCTTCGTACATCCGGCGACGGGCCCCAATGCCCTTTACGAACTCCTGCACGATGGTGCCCAGCACAAAACCGGACAGCAGGTACGTCATCAAAGCGTACGGGTCGCGCATGCCAAGCCCGAACAACACCACAAACGCCACCGCGCCAGCGAGCAACGGAAACGTGAACTGACGTTTCAGGTTCGCGGTACTCGCGCGACGCCATGCGATGAGCGGACCCACGCCGGTCAGCATCAGCAACAGCAGCCCCAACGGCCCGTTCACGGTGTTGAAGAACGGCTGTCCCACGTTCTGTTTCGCGTCCAGCGCCCACTCGGAGAGAATCGGGTACAACGTGCCCCACAACGTGGCAAAACAGATGGCGACCAACGCAAGGTTGTTGTACAGGAACGCCGCTTCCCGGCTCACCATACTTTCCAGCTCAACTTTGGCTTGCAAATCTCTGAGGCGCGTCGCCACGAGATACGCGCTGATGCCGGTTGCAAGAATGAAGAATCCGGCAAACCAGTCGCCCACCGGTGACTGCGCAAACGCATGCACACTCTCAATCACGCCACTACGCGTGATGAACGTGCCCAGAATGGTGAGCAGAAACGTCGCCATCACCAGGACGATGTTCCATTTGCGCAGCATGCCGCGTTTTTCCTGAATCATGATGGAATGCAGGAACGCAGTGCCGGTCAGCCACGGCAGGAACGAGGAGTTCTCAACCGGATCCCAGGCCCAGTACCCACCCCATCCCAACTCGACGTACGCCCACCACATACCCAACACGACGCCGAGCGTGAGGAAGAACCACGAGATAAGCGCCCAGCGGCGCACCGCGGCCAACCATTCGGTATCGAGCTTGCGCTTGATCAACGCAGCGATGGCAAATGCGAACGGCACCGATGTGGCAATCAATCCGAGATACAGCAACGGCGGATGAATGGCCATTGCCGGGTTTTGCAACTGCGGGTTCATCCCACGGCCGTCAAGCGGAATCCAGTCGAGCCGCTCGTAGGGATTGGCGCCGAGGCACAGCGCCATCAGAAAGAAGAGAGAGATGGCGCTCAGTGTGCCGGTGACCCATGGCATGAGCTGCTTATTCGCACGCCAGCTGGTTGCGACGGCAATGGTCGAATACGCAGATAGCACCAATGCCCAGAACAGCAGTGAACCTGCCTGACCGGCCCAGAACGCCGTGAACAGGTACACTTTGGGCAAATTCGAGCTGGTGTAGGACGCGACGAACTTGATGGAGAAGTCGTGCGTGAAAATGGCCGTCAGAATGCCCGCCGACGCGACAACTGTAAACACAAACGTTGCGTAGAGGGCGCGACGACCGCTCAACACCAGGTCAGAACGCCCCTGCATGCCTCCTGCAAATGAAACCGTCGTGCCCCAGGCGGCCATCAACAGCGCCACCCAGAGTGATAGCTCGCCAAGCAGAATCATGAGACGTTACTCGCCGGTTGCAGCGGGCGTGGTGGTCACGGCCTTCGCGCCGGGCACGTCGCGGTTTTGGTAGCCGGGCGTCTGTTTGTATTTGTCGGGTTGGTCGGGCGCATTTTCATACCGCGACGCACACTTGGCCAGCAGCGTCTTCGCGTGAAACGTTCCCGCTGCGTCCAGTTTGCCCTCGACCACCACGTCCACGCCGTCGGTGAATGTGTCGGGGGCAATGCCCCGATACGCCACCGCATACGTTTGCGCACCGTCCGTCATCCTGAACGAGAGCGCGCGACCCGATGGGTCCCGCTGAATGGTGCCATTGACGACGCGGGCGCCAACCTTCACACCCCGATCAAGAAAGCTCGCGTCCGTCTTGACCTTGGTCGCGAGTTCGGTGGGCGTGAGATAGTACTGGGCGGTGCCCTGGATGGATGAGGCCATGAGGTAGCCCGAGGTGCCTAGCACCAACGCGCCACCGATGAGGAATTTCGTGGTAGCTTTCACAAGTCTCCGTCTTCGGGTTGCTTTGCAACTTACCTACAAAACGTTTGGAATGGTGCTTCCGCAATTGCTTTCCTTACCGGGTTTTCGCCGCGCCACGTCGAGCGGGACTGCAGCACAAGGTCAGTCCCGGTCACGCGCCCATGACAGTGCCGCTCGCACCGCCCTTCGCCACCCCGCGTGGCCCTGCAACGCAGTCGCCCGCCCCGACCCGGGCGTGAAACGCGTGAACTGTCGAGCGGAGATGAAGGCATCGGCGTTTGGCCAAACCCCGCCCGCAATTCCGGCCAGCCCCGCCGCGCCGAGGGCCGTCGTCTCAATGGCATCTGGCCGCTCGACTGGGACCCCCAAAACGTCGGCCTGGAACTGCATGAGCCAATCGTTTGCCGTGGCGCCGCCGTCAACGCGCAGGAGCCGCAGGGGCACTCCACCGGTCGCGCGCATCCCCGCCAGGACATCGGCCGTTCCGTAGGCCATCGCCTCAAGCGCTGCCCGAGCAAAGTGCGCCGGTGTCGTGCCTCGCGTCAGGCCGACGATGGTGCCCCGCGCGTGCGGTTCCCAGTCGGGTGCACCCAGTCCGACCAATGCTGGCACAAAATACACCCCATCGTTTGAGGCAAGCCCTGCCGCCAGTGCTTCGGTGTCCTCTGCCCGTCCAATGATCTTGAGGCCATCGCGCAACCATTGTACCGCGGCGCCCGCGATAAAGATGGCGGCCTCCAGCGCATAGACGGGCCCGCCCGTCGCATCGCAGGCAATGGTGGTGAGCAGGCCTTGGCCGGGTGCCGGTCGGTGTTCCCCGGTATTCACCAAAAGGAACGCTCCGGTGCCGTAGGTGTTCTTGCTGCCGCCCACCTGCCAACCGCCGTGCCCAAACAGCGCGGCCTGCTGATCGCCGGCCACACCAAGAATTGGAATGTGCGCGCCGATGGATTCCCGGGTGGTGGTCCCGAACGCGCCGCTCGATCGTCGCACGTCCGGCAACAGACTCGGGCTCACGCCGAACAATGCGAGCAGCATATCGCTCCATTCCCGCGTCTGGATGTCAAACAACATCGTTCGTGAAGCATTGGTTGCGTCCGTCGCGTGCACCTGGCCACCAGTGAGATGCCAGATGAGCCACGAGTCGATGGTGCCCACAGCGAGTTCACCACGCTCGGCGCGTTCGGCAATACCCGGTTGGGCAAGCAACCATTCGATTTTGGTGGACGAAAAATACGGGTCGGTGACCAGCCCGGTGATTTGCTGAATCTGTTCGGCCTGGGGGGCCAGTTCCGCGCAGCGATTGGCCGTACGTCGGTCCTGCCACACGATGGCGCGATGCACCGGACGTCCCGTGCGGCGATCCCACATCACCACCGTTTCCCGTTGATTGGTGATGCCAACGGCGACGGGAGTGACGCCTGCGTGGCGAATGGCTTCGCGCGCGCCATCACACACCCGTGCAATAATCTCTTCCGCGTCGTGCTCAACCCAACCGGGGCGCGGATAATGCTGCGTCACCTCGCGATAACTGCGACCGACAATGCGGCCATCAGCCGCCACCACCAGACAGGTTGTCCCGGTGGTTCCCTGATCAATGGCGAGTACGTGTTTCACGCGGGCGTACCTGTTGGCAGCCGATGGCCAAACGGCGGATGTACCACCCCGCGGTCGGTGACATATGCGGTAACAAGCGCGGCCGGTGTTACGTCGAACGCCGGATTGTACACCGAAACATTCATCGGCAGCGGATGCAATTCACTGGCGGCTCGCTGCTCGATTTCAATACCGGCGCCATTCGCGACTTGCAGGTCGAAGGTGCTGCATGGTGCCGCGATATAGAACGGGATACCATGTTCGCGGGCGGCCAACGCCAGTGGGTACGTGCCAATTTTGTTGGCCGCGTCCCCGTTCGCGGCAATGCGATCGGCGCCGACGATCACCAGGTCGACCTGCGCATTGCGCAGGAGTGACGCCGCGGCGCTGTCCGGCAACACCGTCACGCGAATGCCCACCCGCGCCAGTTCCCACGCCGTCAGCCGCGCCCCTTGTCGCAGGGGGCGTGTTTCGTCGGCATACACATGAATAGTGCGCCCCAATTGATGGGCGAGATGCAATGGAGCGAGTGCCGTACCGATGCCGACGGTAGCCAGCGCGCCGGCGTTGCAATGCGTGAGAACCCGCGCGCCATTGGGAATGAGCGGCAGTCCGGCTTCGCCAATGCGTTGGCACATGGCGACGTCTTCGTCGTACACGCGTTGTGCCTCTGCCCGCATGGCCAAAAGCAAGTCGTCATTCGAAACGCTGGCGGCCGCGGTCAGCACGCGATTCACGGCCCACGCCAGGTTCACGGCGGTGGGCCGCGCGTCGATCAGTTGCGCGGCACTTTCGCTGAGTTGTTGCCGGGCCACCTCGTTGTCGCCGTGTGAGCGGTGCTGGAGTGCCACCACCAATCCCATGGCCGCTGCCACCCCAATGGCCGGAGCGCCGCGCACTTTCAACGAGCGAATGGCGCTGATGATGTCATCGAGTTGGGTGAGCTCGCACACGACTTCCCGCTCGGGGAGAGCGGTTTGATCGAGGATGCGAATGGCGCGGCCGTCGGGGCTCCACGCGACGGTGGGGATTGGGAGCACACGGCAAACGTAGTGCGGTACCAGCCATTTCGCCTGTACACCGCTGGCCCCTCGCACGATCTCCGGAGCGCCCGTAACAGGCCGAGTTCCGCCCGTTAGATTGCGCTCTCCGTCCGCGCACCGATCATTGCACCGTTCCGGCCCCGCCCGCATGTTCTACGAATTCCTCACGTTCGCCGTCGCTGACCGCATTGCCACTATTACGGTAAACCGGCCCGACAAACTCAACGCGCTGAACGACGCCACCATTACGGAACTCGGCGTCGCGATTGACGAGGCGCGCGCACGCGCCGATGTCAGCGCGGTCATTCTGACCGGGGCTGGGCGCGCGTTTGTGGCCGGCGCCGACATCAGCGAACTGCACGGTCAAACCCCGTTGGTCGCGACCGCGCGATCGCGCGCGGGGCAGCAGGTATTTCGCCGTTTTGAAACCAGTCCCAAACCCACCATCGCCGCCATCAATGGATTCGCGTTGGGTGGCGGTTGTGAGCTGGCCATGTCGTGCCACCTGCGCATTGCGTCGGAATTTGCGAAGCTGGGCCAACCCGAGGTGAAATTGGGCATCGTGCCTGGGTACGGTGGCACGCAGCGATTGCCTCGACTGGTGGGGCGCGGCGCGGCGCTTCGCATGTTGCTCACTGGCGAAATTATTGATGCGAACGAAGCCCACCGACTGGGGCTTGTTGATCAAGTGGTGCCTGGCGCCAACCTTCTGGAAACCGCGACCGCACTGCTGCGGGCGATGGTGGCGAATGCCCCGTTGGCATTGGCGGGATGCATCGAGGCCGTCGACCGTGGACTGGAGACGTCGCTGGAAGAAGGGCTGCGCATTGAGTCCGATGCGTTTGGCGCGTTGTCCAGCACCGCAGACATGCGCGAAGGTATGCAGGCGTTCCTCGACAAGCGTCCCCCTGTGTTCAACGGTCAATAACACACGCGCGCCGCACGCGTCCGCCTGCGTGATTCGCGGCTCCTTCTCCAATGTTGCAGCAACTCGCGCTCAGGAATTTTCGCAACTTCGAGCAACTCGATGTGGCCGTGCCGGCGGCGGGCCTCGCCATTGTCGGCGAGAACGGGCACGGCAAGACCAACTTGCTGGAAGCGATCTCGTATCTCGCGTTGTTTCGCTCTATCCGCGGCGCGAAAGATGCTGATGCCGTGCGTTTTGGTGCGCCAGCTTTTCACATACGGGCACACTTGGTCGCGCCGGCGCGGTTTTCATCCGTCAGTGTCGGGTACGAACGCGCCACGAAACGCAAACGCGCGATGCTTGATGGAGTCGAGCAGGAACGACTCTCACTGGCGTTTGGCGCGCTTCCGTCCGTGTGTTTTTCGCCATCGGACGTGGCGCTGGTGGCTGGCGGCCCTTCCGAACGTCGACATTTTCTCGATGTGACCCTGGCCCTTTCGGTGGCCGGCTATTTACCGGCCCTGCAACAGTATCGCAGTGCCTTGCGCCAGCGGAACGCGGCGCTTCGTATCGCCCTGCGCGCGGGTGGCCGCCTCGCCGCATCGCACGAAGCCAGTGTCTCGGTGTGGGAGCCGGCGCTTGCGATGACGGGCGGAATACTGGCGGCAAGCCGACGGGCGTGGTGTGACACGCACCGCGATGAGTTTTCGGACATCTGTGCGGCCATTGGTGAACGGTTGCCCGTGACGTTGCGTTATGCCGGTCACGACCATGTGGTCGGCGCACCGCCACCCGACGATGCGCGGGCCTACCAGGTGGCGTTTGACGAACAGCGTGCCCACGAAGTACGGCGCGGCCTGACGCTCGTGGGGCCGCATCGCGACGACGTACAGCTCGCACTCGGCACGCGCGATCTGCGCACGTTTGGGTCGGCGGGCCAGCAGCGAACTGCCGCGATTGCGCTGCGCCTGCTGGAACTGTCGACCCTGCAACAAGCGATCGGCACCACTCCGTTACTGCTGCTGGACGACCCGTTTGCAGAGCTGGACGCCAATCGTGCGGCGCGAATCTTCTCGTTACTGGAAGCAAGCGGCGTGGGCCAGGTGCTGCTCGTGGTTCCGCGCGAAGCAGACATTCCCCGCACGTTCACGCGGTTGGAGCGGCGCGCGATGGTGAGTGGAGACTTGCGATAGGCGAAGTGGTGGTGTGGCGGGAGGCTGGCCGGTGCTCGTTATCGCGGGAGTTGGTCGTGGTTCCCGCAACCGCTTACAATGTTTCCATGCGGCCTACTGAACGTTCGAAGCGACCGGAGAAGCTGGGCGACATTCTCGCCGCCGTGCTCGAGCAGGCCGGGCTCACCGAGCGTATTGCGCAGGCGGCGGTGCTTACGGAATGGGCGGGCGCCGTGGGCGCTCAGATTGCCGCGGTCTCCGAGCCGCTATTTCTCCAGCAGGACGGCACGTTGGTCGTGGCGGTGAAAACCCACGCCTGGATGACCGAGTTGTCTTTGTTGGAGCCGGAATTGCTGCGCCGACTGAATGCCAATACCGCTCGGCCACCTGTGACCGGATTGCGCTGGACGCTGCGCCGTTGAGGAAGCCGGACGGACCATTCGTAAGCGCTTGTTTTTCAATGACTTAAGAAAGTTGCGCCGAGTTGCTTTCCGCGTGGAAATCACATAGATTTCGTTGTTCCACTGGAAACCTTGTTTCGGCCTCTATTCGGGCGCGCGGCGTAACGGTGCCCGGCCCGTCCAGTGAAGCATTGCCTCCCCATCACAGCCCATGGCCAATAGCAGCGACAAGTCGAACAGCGACAAGCCGAATAACGGATACGACGCTGACAGTATTACTGCGCTTAAGGGATTGGAGGCAGTCCGTCTGCGTCCCGGCATGTATATCGGCTCCACGTCGTCACGCGGTCTGCATCACCTTGTCTACGAAGTCGTCGACAACTCGATTGACGAAGCGCTGGCGGGACATGCGACGCGGGTCGATGTCATCATCCACCTGGATGACTCGATCACCGTCGAAGATGACGGGCGCGGTATTCCGGTCGACATCAACAAGTCGGAGAACATGCCGGGTCTGGAAATGGCCATGACCATGCTGCACGCTGGCGGCAAGTTCGACAAGAATTCGTACAAGGTGTCGGGCGGTTTGCACGGGGTCGGTGTCTCCGTCGTGAACGCCTTGTCCGAGCAATTGAAGGTGTGGGTGAAGCGCGATGGGGGGTTGCATTACATGGACTTCCATCGCGGTATCACGAACACCCGCATTAAACGCCTCGGAAATGTACCGGCCAAAGAAACCGGCACGAAAGTGTGGTTCAAGCCCGACCACACCATCTTTGCGGAAACGCAAAGTTACGACTGGGACACGCTGGCGCTTCGCCTGCGCGAACTGTCGTTCCTGAACAAGGGCATTCATATCACGCTCACGGACGAGCGGCTGGAAAAGGAGCAGAAGGCCGACTTCCTCGCTCGCGGTGGGTTGAAGGAGTTCGTGGCGTTCCTGAATGTCAACAAAAAAGGTCTGCATCAGGATATCGTCGCTATCGACACGGAACGCGATGACATCGCCATTGAACTGGCCATGCAGTACAACGAGAGCTACTCGGAAACCGTGTTCTCGTTTGTCAACAACATCAATACGCACGAAGGCGGCACGCACCTCACCGGCCTCAAGAGTGCGTTGACGTCGGTCATCAACAAATACATTCAGGAAAAATCCACGCTCGCCAAAAAGGAAAAAGATATTCGTCTGTCCGGCGATGACGTGCGGGAAGGCTTGACCGCGGTGCTGTCCATCAAGGTGCGCGAACCACAGTTCGAAGGCCAGACCAAGACCAAGCTTGGCAACTCCGAAGCGGAAGGGGCGGTGCGCAGTGTCGTCAGCGAACTGTTAAGCCAGTATCTCGACGAACATCCGAAGACGGCCAACATCATCATCGACAAGGCCATGTCCGCCGCGCGCGCCCGGGAAGCGGCCCGCAAGGCGCGCGACCTGACGCGCAAAAAATCTGCGCTGGACGTGGGCAACCTGCCCGGAAAACTAGCCGATTGCTCGCTGTCCGACCCCGCGCAGTGCGAGGTGTATCTCGTGGAAGGTGACTCCGCCGGTGGGAGTGCCAAGCAAGGCCGCGATCGGTTCAAACAGGCCATTCTGCCGCTGCGCGGAAAGATCATCAACGTGGAGAAGGCGCGCATCGACAAGGTGCTTTCCAACGAAGAAATTCGCACGATCATCACGGCCATTGGCACCGGCATCCGTGAAGAGTTCGATCTTGAGAAAGCGCGCTATCACAAAATCATCATCATGACCGATGCCGACGTGGACGGCGCGCACATTCGCACGCTGCTGCTCACGTTTTTCTATCGCCAAATGCCCGAGCTGATTGACGCGGGTTACATGTACATCGCGCAACCGCCGCTGTATCGCGTGGCAAAGGGCAAGGAAGAATTCTACGCGTACACCGACAAGGAACGCGACATGTACGTGCAGCGACTCAGCCCGGAAGGCCGCAATTCCAATGTCCACATCCAGCGTTACAAAGGCCTCGGCGAAATGAACGCCGATCAGTTGTGGAAGACCACGATGGACCCGAACACGCGTACCATGCTGCGCGTAACACTGGAAGACGCGGTGCTGGCAGACCAGACGTTCCAGACGTTGATGGGCGACGAAGTTGAGCCGCGTCGCCTCTTCATTGAGGCCAACGCGAAGTTTGTCAGCAACCTCGACATCTGACCGTCCAGCATCAGAAAAAACAAACGGCGCGGCGCCCCAAGGGCGCTGCGCCGTTTTCCGTTTTGCCCTGCAAACCGCCGCTTTTCGAATCACAGACGGTTCACGGACCGGGTCGCCGATCAGGCCGCGGTGCGGATCAAGGCGTGATGTACTTCCCTTTCGCCTGTCGTGACAACTGCAGCGAGAAATTCACCACCACTATTGTCAACGCCAGAAAAATGAAGGTAAGTGCGATGTAACTCACCATGGCCATGGTCGGCTCAATGCCCCCGTCTGGTGTCGGTGTCGAGATGTACATCAGCAAGCCATACAGGGCGAGCATCGGGATCACCGTGGCCAATGCCACGAAACTGAGCAAGCGGTTCATGCCGGGTGAAATCATCGACAGCTCGTACGTTGGGCGCCGAAGCGCAGTGAACCTGGAGTGAGGTAAACGGACAGCAGCTCAGACCTGACGACCCTAAGGTACACTCAGGATTCGTACCGCTCCACCCCCGCTTCGGTCACCCGATGCGAAATAAGTGGCAGGGGCGGCTCTGCTTCCTCGCCTACGTGAATGGCGCGGGACAGCGTTTTGAGCCCCAGTTCGATGCCCCGGCGGTCACGCGCGAATACCGTCGCCATGGGTTCTCCCTCGCGCACAACGTCGCCGGGGCGCGCTGTGATCACGAAACCAACGGTCGGATCGACGCGGTCTTCCACCTGCGCGCGTCCGCCGCCCAGCTCGACGATGCCCAACCCAATTGTACGCGGTTCAACTTGTGCCACCACACCCCCGTTGGGAGCGGTGAAGATTTCGCACTCGGCGGCCTGCGGGAGCAGCGCAGGGTCGTCGACAACCGCTGGGTTTCCTCCCTGCGCAGCGATGATTTGCTGGAACTTCTCGGCGGCCCGGCCCGAGGAGATCGCAACCTCCATTTTCCGGCGCGCCTCTTCCCGGTCCCGTGTGATGCCGCCCATCAATAACATTTCGGCGCCAAGGGCATACGTCACCGACAAGAGGTCGGCCGGGCCCTCCCCTCGGAGCGCCATGATGGACTCCTCGATTTCCAGTGCGTTACCGCACGCGCGGCCAAGGGGCCGGTCCATGGCGGTGATCAGCGCAACGACGGGACACCCGTGATCCACGCCCAGATCGATCATAGTGCGTGCGAGTGCCAGCCCGCGTTCGAGTTCGGGGAGGAACGCTCCCGACCCCCGCTTCACGTCAAGCACAAGACCGGTAAGCCCCTCTGCCAGCTTCTTGGACATGATACTGGCGGCAATCAGCGGCACGCTCTCTACAGTCGCCGTTGCGTCGCGCAGGGCGTACAGGCGGCGGTCGGCGGGTGCAATTTCTGTTGTTTGCCCGAACAGCGCACAGCCGATGGTTTCCACCAGGCGTGCCGTTTCGGCCAGCGACAGGTTGGTGCGAAATCCCGGGATTGACTCAAGTTTGTCCAGAGTCCCGCCAGTGTGACCGAGACCGCGTCCCGACATCATGGGTACGGCAATGCCGCAGGCTGCGACAAGCGGCGCCAGCACAATGGACACCTTGTCGCCGATTCCGCCGGTGGAATGCTTGTCGATGCGCGGCGCGCGCATGTGCGTCAGGTCGAGCGTGCTGCCGCTCTGCAGCATGGCATCGGTGAGCGCACCCAGCTCCTGTCGATCGAGGCCATTGAAGTAGATTGCCATGGCCAGCGCGGACATTTGATAATCGGGAATTTCTCCGGCACCGTAGCGGCGCATGAGCAGGGTCCATTCTGCTGACGCAATGCGCAACCCGTTGCGTTTTCGTTCAATCAGCGTGCGTGCGAGCATAGATGACTGTTCTGGGGTACTACCGTGCGAATTCGACAACTGGGGAATAGCGGGATGACAGAGCATATACCAAAGCCCGGCCGAGCGCTTGGCGGGTACCGATGGGGCGCCCGGACAATCGCCGTCGCAGTCGCCGTGACCACTTGTGTCCCAATCGCCGAGCGGTACGCCGTGCTGTCGGCACAGCCTCCGACTGCGTCAGCCAGCGCGGTTGCCGATCAGGTCGCCGCCGGCGACAAGTCCACCGAAGCGCGGCAGCCGAAACAGGCGCTCACGCATTATGAGGCCGCGCTGCAGACCGCCCCACGCAATACGGACGCATTATGGAAGGCGTCCGGCGCGGCCATTGATATCGGCGAAGTGGAGGCTGACGACAAGCGGCGGGAAGCAACATTTACCAAAGCCACCGATTACGCACGACGCGCCGTTGCAACCGATTCCAACAACGTCGAGGCAAATTTTGCCATGTCGCGGGCGCTTGGACGTGCGGCGTTGACCGTTGGTCCTCGGGAACGCATCAAGTATGCGAAGGAAGTGCGCCGGTACGCCCTCAAGTCCCTTTCCATCGATCCCCAACACCCTGGCGCGATGCATGTCATGGGTGTGTGGAACGCGGAGATCATGCGACTGAACGGTGTGGTGAAACTGTTCGCCAAGACGGTGTTGGGAGGCCAGATATTGGGTGAGGCCAACTGGGCCGCAGCGGCCAGTTATATGGAACAGTCCGTGGCGAACGATCCCATTCGTGCGGTGCATCGTCTGGACCTGGCCCGGGTGTACCGCGATATGGGACGGAAGCCCGAGGCACGAGCGTCGTACGAAGCCGCAATCAGGGCACCGCTCAAGGACGCCAATGATGAATTGTATCAGCGCCAGGCGGCCGAGGAGCTGCGGGCGTTGAAGTAGGTGAGCCCTACCGTGGAGGCAGCGCGCCCAATGGGCCTCCAACAAGGCGAGCGCCCCAGTATTGGGCGCTCAACCGTGTGAGGACTGTTAGTCTAAACCGAAACGGCGGCGGCCAGCGTCCGTGACGTCACGAGCCACATCACGTGCGGCCGAACGGGCCATCGCGGCCTGCTTCCGAGCGCGTTTCATCCCCACTCGCGCCGCGCGTTCCGCGTCGCTCCATGTGTCTTCCAACATCCCGCCGCCCTGCTTGGCCAGCCGGCGCGCGTTGCGCCGGAGTAAACGGCGCGTATCCGTTCCGGATGCCGGAGCCATCAACAGTGCCGCGGTCGCGCCTACCACGGCCCCGACCAACAGGCCGATACCGAGCATCCGAATCCCTTCCGTTTCGTCGGCGCGCGAGCGCCTACCCATCGATTCCCACATCGGAGCCTCCTGCGCGACCGGCGCGCACTGATGTTGTCAAGGTGATGTCAGGCCAACTGAACCAAGCCCCCTCGGTAGTAGCACTTTCCTCGCGAATGCGAAAGATATGTGACAACCGGTGCCGGATTGGTATTTTGGTGACGACAGTCATCTCCCCTCTTACCAACGACGCGTGAAGGGGTTCCTGATCCGCCCGCGCGTTTATCGTGTAGCGCGTGTGTCTCGCATCACTCAGGCCAACGGCATGGACGTATCTGGCGCCAATCTTCCGACAGCACAAACCATTGCCCGCGCCGCAGCGCTCCGCGAAATGTTGGCGGTGGCAATGCACCAGTACTACGTACTCGACGCGCCGAACCTGTCGGACGTGGACTACGACCGGCTTTTTCGGGAACTGCAGCAGGTCGAGGCGGAATTCCCCGCGTTGATCGCGGCCGATTCTCCGACGCAACGCGTGGGCGTGCTGGTGCAGTCAGGGTTTCAGCCGCACCAGCATATGGTGCGCATGTTGTCGCTGGACAACGCAATGAACCCCGAGGAGATGCAGGCGTTCGAACAATCCACCAAACGCATCGTCGGTGAGGACATTCACAAGGGTGGCTACACGGTTGAACTCAAGATTGATGGCGCCGCCGTGGCCCTGACCTACGAAAATGGCGTGCTGGAAAACGCCGCGACGCGCGGCGACGGGACGCAGGGCGAAAATGTCACCGCGAATATTCGCACCATCAAGGGCATTCCCTTACGGTTGTTTGGCCACATGCACCCCCCCCGCATGGAAATTCGCGGTGAAGTGTACCTGCCGTTCGCCGGCTTTGAGCGCATGAACGAAGCGCAAGTAGCCGCTGGCAAGGATGTCTTTGTGAATCCGCGCAACGCTGCCGCGGGGTCGTTGCGACAGTTGGATACGGCGATGACGGCCTCGCGCCCGCTTGGTTTTTTCGGATATGCCGCGGTATTGCCCAATGGCGATTCTCCCGTTGCCACGCAGTGGGATTTGCTGAACACGCTGGAAAGCTGGGGCATTCCCGTCGCACCTCACAAGGCGCGATGCACGACGATTGAAGAAGTGGAGCAGTGGGCGTACACGGTCGAACACGAGACGCGCGCGCAACTGGCGTTTGCCATTGATGGCGGTGTGGTGAAAGTGAACGACGTCGCCGTGCAGCAGGAATTGGGCATTCGCAATGATCGCACACCTCGATGGGCGATTGCGCGCAAGTTTGCGCCAGACATGGCAGTGACCAGGTTGCGGCAGATCAAGGTGAATGTCGGACGCACGGGCGTGTTGACGCCATACGCCGAGCTGGAACCGGTAGAAGTGGGCGGTGCCACGGTGCGCAACGCGACCCTGCACAATGCCCAACAGGTTGCGCTCAAGGATTTGCGTGAAGGCGACTGGGTGCAAATTGTTCGCGCCGGCGATGTGATTCCCAAAGTGCTGGGACCCGTTCCCGAGCGCCGAACTGGCGATGAGCATGTGTGGTCCATGCCCACGCACTGCCCAAGTTGCCAGACTCCAACGCAACAGTATGGAACCGACGTCGCCATTTACTGTCCCAACGTGTTGTGTCCCGGCAAACAACTGGAAGGCCTGGTGCACTTTGCAGCGCGCGACGCGATGGATATTGATGGCCTGTCGTACGCGCGCATTGAACAATTGCTGGCGGCAGGCCTGGTGCAAGATTTCGCTGATTTGTTTGATGTCACCGCCACGCAACTGACCGAGCTCGAACGGTTTGCCAGGAAGAGCGCCGAGAATCTTGTCGGAGCCATTGGCGAGGCACGTGCGCGGCCACTCTCCCGCTTACTGTTTGGGCTTGGCATTCGACATGTCGGGGCGCAAGCGGCGCTGCTCCTGGCGCGAAGATTTGGCACGATGGATGCGCTGGCGGCGGCGCCGTTTGCCGACATCGCGGAGATTCGCGGCATGGGCGATACCATCGCCGAGTCAGTAGTGGATTACTTCGCCGACCCGTCGTCCCGCGCCTTGATTGAAAAACTGCGAACACGCGGGGTGCATTTCACCGAGCCGAATGCAGTGGTGGTGGAAGGACCGTTTACCGGGCTCGTCATCGTGCTGACGGGTAGCTTGCCCACGCTGTCCCGTGGCGAAGCGACCCAGCTTATCGAACGAGCCGGCGGGCGCGTCGCTAGTTCGGTCTCGAAGAAGACTTCGTTTGTCGTCGCGGGCGATGACGCCGGTAGCAAACGCGAAGCGGCCGAAAAACTGGGCATCGAAATCATCGACGAGGCGACATTGGCAATGCGTGCGGCGGGGTAACGGTGACGGCCAACACTGTTATACGATCGGCACAGCCCTTCTGGCTTGACGTGACGCGCAACCGGAGCGAGCGTCGTATGCACATATGAGCGCAACCCTGCCATTTCTTGCCACGCGTTCGGTGGCCGTCCCCGCCGCGTTTTTCCCGGCGCTTCTTGGCGTTTCCCGAAACGCCCCGTCCCCTGGCGCCGTTGAATCCTTGCGGGATGCAGGGTATCAGGCAGGCAGCGCACTGTTTGATTCATTCGCCGAGTGGCTGGACGAGCGCGGAGAACGTGCGCCCGCCGAACTGAGTGAGCACCAGTGCGGCGCGCTGGTTTCAACGTTTTTCGCTGCCTGCGGATGGGGCGAGCTTGAGCTCACCGGCGTGAGTGAAGCCGTGATGGCCATTGATGCGCACGACTGGTGCGAAGCCGACCCGGAAGGCGCGCGTGAGCTCCCGGGCTGTCATGTATCCACCGGGTTGTTGGCCGGATTTTTTGGTCGGCTGGCCGACGCGCCGCTTGCCGTGCTTGAAGTGGAATGTGGCTCGTGCGGGCAGGGACACTGTCGTTTTCTCATGGCGTCGCTGGATGTCCTGCAATACGTACACGAAGCCATGGGTCGCGGTATTCCCTACGATCGGGCTGCATCCAGCGCCGACTGAACGGCAGGTCCTGCCCCTCAGGGTGGCAGCAGGCCGGCATATTTGGGGTTAGGCACCAGTTCGCCGTTAGACAGCACTTCGCGGTCCCACGGCAGGATAATCGCACTTTCGGTGACCAACGCCTCGTAATCGGGCGTGAACAGCCCGGTGCGAAAGCTGACGGCCGTTCGAACTTCGCGGGCACCGGCATTGCTGTGGGCGGCAATTGCCAACCGGATGGTGTCACCGGAATCGCAGGTTTCGTCGACCACCAATACCCGTTTGCCCCGCGATTCAGGCGGTGCCGTACCGAAGACCGCCGGAGTTTCTCGCAGGTAATCGGAGCTGTAGCGACGGGAGACCAGAATGGAGTGAAATGGCCGACCCAGAATTGCCGCGATAGTGGCTCCTGGCACGACCCCGGCGGTTGCAATACCCACAACCAGTTCGGGGTCATAGTCACGGGCCACTTTGAGGGCCAAAGCCCGTGACAATTCACCGAACAGCGGCCAATCCACCAGCATCACACCCTTCGATGCGTCGTGTGCATACGTTCGGTTCAGCATACGTACCCCGCGGGAAGAGTGAGAGAGAGTGTAGCCTCCCGGCACGCCGAGAACCACTGCCGGCGAGCGACAGGCAAGTAATACTCCGCGCACCGCCAGACGACAGTGGTGTACCAATCGGAATCTGTGATCCGCGTCGCGCATTCGGGGGGGGCGCTCGGTACCCGCCCAGTCGGCCGCGCCTTGTTGGGACGCGTTCGGACCGGTAACTTTGCGCCTTCTGCTCATGCGGCAAGCGCCACACCAATCCGGAGCAAGTTCAAACGCATGTCATGGTGGAAACGTCTGCTGGGTGGCGCATCCGAGCGCGATGAATCAAGACCGGTAGACTTTCTCGCGGAAGCGATTGAGCTGGAGAAGCGCGGCGACTACGGCAATGCGCTCACCTCGTACCGATTGGCCTTGCGCGCAAGCCCGGACGATTTGCAGGTGCTGCAGAACATGGCGATCGCGTTTTCGCGCACGGCGCAGCCCGAAGAAGCCATTCGTTCCTACCGGCGCGCGTTGCAAATCGATCCCGAGTTGGCCGGCGCCCATTACGGGCTGGCCTTCCTGTTGCTCAAGCGTGGGGACACCGCACACGCCGCCATGCATCTGGAAGGGTTTCTGCGCAACAGCAACGGAACCGACGCAGCGTCCGCGAAATTTCGCGCGCACGCCAAGCAGACGTTGCAGGACCTGCAGAACATGGGCGATGCGCCGTCGCGGCGCGCGGCCGGGCAACCGGAGGCCGGAGCCCCGTCGCCCGATTCATCGCGCCGCGGGTCCGAAGGCGTAGAACACCTGAAACACCCGGATCAGTAAGATGGGGCGTGTGTTGTCAATTGTGAGTCAGAAGGGCGGCGTTGGCAAAACCACGACCGCGGTGAATCTGGCGGCTGCATTTGCCCGGCGTGGCCTCAAGACGTTGTTGATTGATACCGATCCGCAAGGATCCGTGCGCTACGGCGTCGGGCTGCGGCGCGGCCACAGCACGCATGGCTTCGACGACTACCTGCGCGGCGATCGTCCGTTGCGCGATGTCATTCTCCCCACCGGGCTGCCGTGGCTACGCGTGATCCTCGCCGGATCGGTGAGCGAAGAATCCGACCACTCGGCGTTTCAGCGCCGGGTTGCGGACAGCAACGTGCTGGCCGAATTGCTGCAGATGGCGAGAGAGCGTTGTCATGTCGTGGTCGTCGACACTCCTCCCGGACTTGGCGCGATCACGCGCCGCGTGCTGGCGGCCAGCCAACACGTGCTTGTGCCACTGCAAGCAGAGCCCTTAGCGTTGCAGACCACGCCCCAGATTTTGCGCGCCGTGCAGGATGTGATCGCGGAGAACAAGGAACTCACGCTGGAAGGCATTCTGCTCACGATGTACGAAGCGGGCAATCCCGCCAGTGAACGGGTGCTGCACTACGTGCGCGAACACCTGCCCAAACATCTCGTCTTTGACATCGCCATTCCACGCACGCCCGCCACGGCGGACGCGTTTGCGGCGGGACAACCCGTTGTCCTGCGCGCGCCCGCCGACGCCGCGAGTCAGGCGTATATCAACATTGCCACTCGCCTTGCCGAGCGGTTGGGGTAGTGATGCGCGCGGCTACTCGCACCAGGTTTTTTTACAGGTCGTGCGGCGCGCTGAGCGTTGGGGCGGCCGCCGCTTGTGCCGATGTCACCTCGTCATCGTCGGTGCCGGCCAGCATTGAATTCAACGGATTTGCGGCACCGGCGGTAGTAATAGGTGACACGCTACGCGATATTACCGGCCGCGCCGTTCCCGTGCTGGCGGTGGTGCGCAACCAGCAAGGCGACGTGATCGAGGACGCGGTGGTTCGCTATACCTACGCCGACGCGACGCGCGATAGCGCGCTGCTGGTTGATTCACTGCGCGGATTCGTCGTGGCTCGGAAGGCACTGAGCGGCTCCGGCACGACGGCGCGCATCGCCGCGCGCATTGGCGGCAATCTGCAAGTCATCCGCACCTTGCAGGTGACCTTGCGCCCCGACTCGGTCGACCGGCTCGACGCGACGGCCATCGACACCTTGCGCGTCACGCCCCCCGATGTGGGATTAACGCCAAAGTCCAACACGTCGTCGGCGCTGACGGTGACGGTGCGGCATCGTGGCGATACGGCCGTTTCCCGGGTGCCCAACTGGCTGGTGCGGTATGAACTGCTTCGGCCGGCCAACTCCACGAACGACTCGACCAAGGGCGCGTTCCTTGTCAACGACCAGGACAAGCTGTCAAATATTGACACCACCGACAATTCCGGATCGACGTCCCGGTTTGTCCGGGTGCGTCCGTCGTTGTTTCCAACCGGTGCTGCTGTCGACTCTGCCGTCGTGCTCGTGACGGTGACCTACAAGGGGCAGGCGGTGAAGGGTGCCCCCATCCGTGTTGTCGTACCTGTTATCAAAAAGCCATAGAGACTGGGAAGCGCCGCCTACTTCCCGACCGCTCGTTTCCCTTTCCCGAGTCAGCGATGTCTTCAATTGCGGGTGTCCCAAACCCTGCTCTCGCCAACACGCTGGCGGGCATTCCGTCGCCTTCCCGTTACGCGAGCGGTGGCCCCCAGCCCGAACCCGGCACGGTCAATCGGCTGTTCTTCGAAGCCGTCGAGAAACACAACCGCCCGAACGCGTTCCTGTACAAAGTGAACGGCGTATGGGAGAAGCTCTCGCACCAGACCGTCTTACAGCGTGTACGTCGTCTCGCGCTGGGTCTCGCCAAGCTGGGCATCAAGCCGGGCGATCGCGTCGCCCTGTTATCCGAGAACCGGCCCGAATGGGCGATTGTCGACTACGCGTGTATTTGCTCGAGCCTGACCGACGTGCCGATTTATCCCACCCTGCCGGCGGAACAGATTCCGTACCTGTTGAACGACTCGGGTGCACGGGTGTTGTTTGTGTCGACGTCCGAGCAGGCGCGAAAGATTGCCAGTGTGCGCGACCAGGCCACGGGCGTCGAATGGGTGGTCGGCATTGCGGCCAGCAAGGCTGACGGGTGTGACTACACCATGGCCGAAATTGAAGCACTGGGTGCGGCCGAAGACGGCGCCGAAGCGGCCGCCACGTTCAAACGGAATGCGCTGGCCGTTTCACCCGATCACGTGATCACGCTGATTTACACGTCGGGCACCACCGGCGACCCAAAGGGGGTGATGCTCACGCAGAACAACATCGCGTCGAACGTGTGGGGTTCGCGCGGAGTGATTCCCGCTGTCGAGGGCGACGTCGCGTTGAGTTTTCTGCCCCTCAGCCACATTTTTGAACGCACCGGCGACTACTTCATTTTCTCGCATGGGGTTCCCATCGCCTATGCCGAAGGTATTGATACCGTCCCGCTCAACATGACGGAAATCAAGCCAAGCATCATGATGTCCGTGCCGCGGTTGTATGAGAAAATTTACGCGCGCGTGCTGGAAGGCGCCGTGCAAGGCGGAGCGGTCAAGGCGCGCATTTTTTTCTGGGCGCGCGCGGTTGGCTCACGCTGGGCCGACATGAAACTCGCGGGGAAAGAGCCAGCGGGCTTGCTCGCCTTTCAGTACAACCTGGCGCAGAAACTCGTGTTCTCGAAACTCAAGGCGCGCACGGGTGGTCGCATGCGGTACTTCATTTCCGGTGGCGCACCGCTGTCTCCCGAAATCAACAAATTTTTCTATTCCGCAGGGTTGACCATTCATGAAGGCTACGGGTTGACCGAAACATCTCCCGTCATCACCGGCAATACGAAAGAAGCGTTTCGCATAGGCACCGTGGGACGGCCCATTCCCGGAGTGGAAATCATGATTGCGTCCGACGGCGAAATTCTCACGCGTGGCCCGCACGTGATGAAGGGCTATTACAACAAACCCGAAGCGACGGCCGAGGCGATAGACGCCGCGGGTTGGTTCAAGACCGGTGACATTGGGGAACTGGAAGACGGGTTTCTGCGCATCACGGATCGCAAGAAGGACATCATCGTCACGGCGGGTGGCAAGAACATTGCGCCCCAGCCCATTGAGACCAAGGTCAAGTTGAGCAAATTCGTTTCGCAGGCGGTGATGATTGGCGACAAGCGGAAATTCCCGGTTATTCTCATCGTGCCCGAGTGGGACATCCTGGACAAGTGGGCCTCTACCGAAAACCTTGGCTCGAAGACGCGCAAAGAGATGCTGGCAGTCCCCGCAGTGCGTGCGAAGATGGATGTAGAAGTTCGTGCGCAAATGACCGGGCTCGCGCATTTCGAGGCACCGAAAAAAATCGAATATCTCGAGCATGACTTCTCCATCGAACGCGGCGAGTTGACGCCGAAACTCAGCGTCAAGCGTCGTGTTATCGAGAAGAGCTACAAAGAACTGATTGACGCGTTGTACGCTGACCCGTCGGACGGATAACGCGACCCCCACACCGGTTTCGGTTTAGCGCCGAGTCATTCCGATAGGAGCGGACGCAACGCGTTCGCGCGTTGCCACCCACTGGTGCGCATCGCGCACCAGTTCCACAACGCCGACCGGCACGGCGCCAGTCGCCGGAGCGACCACCCGGCCTCCCGGTTTGAGAAGTTCGACCGCTTGCGCAAGCCACCCCGCGTCAGGCTGACTCGCAAACGCAAGACCGTCCATCCGGGAGCGCGTGAGCGGCAGCCGGCCCTGCGTGCGCACCACGCCCGCAGGCGCAGTCGCGAGGGTGATACTCGCGTCGCCAATCGCGTCGACGCCGACTGGATTGATCACGATCAATCGCGCCGGGACCACCGCCCGAATCGCCAGTACTACGCGCGACGAATACCCCACCAACGTGTACACCGACCGGCCTTCTGTCATTGCGAGTTGCGCCGCCACGCGAAGTGCGAGCTCGCTATCGGCATTTGCCGGGTCAACGGTGCTACCACGCGCCGCCTCCGGACTATCGGCGCCGAACAGACTGATTCCGTCGCGAATGGGGTATTCCGCGCCGCATTCCGGGCAACCCAGCACGCCCTGCATGACATAACGCGCCGACGTTTTGTCGGACGATACCACCAGCACGCTCGGGGCATGTGGATTGGGACAACGCAGCAGCTCCACCAATTCCAGATGCATACCCTGGGTTCGCCTTCAGCTCCGAGAAAGCCGCAATTCGTCGACGTTGAGCTCGCGGGGAGCAGTGACCACCCAGTGAATAGCCCCCGCCACCGTGCTGGCCGACAACATCTGCGAGCGCGCCGGAAAGCCCTCGCGCGTGTCCGGATCGATGGCATCCCAGATGCTGGTGTCGGTAGGACCCGGCGAGACCAGCGACACGCGGACGCCAGTGCCCAGCGTCTCCTGCCGCAACACTTCGTGCATGGCCCGCTGCGCGTGTTTGCTGGCGGCATACGCGCCGTTCTCCGCAAAAATCGCGCGGTCTGCCACTGACCCAACGGTGATGATCATTCCGCTTCCGCGTTGTTTCATCGTGGGAAGAAATGCTCGCACAAAGCGAAACGGCGAAACAACGTTGACGGACAGCGTATGTTCCAGGTCGGCCGTTTCGAGCAAATGCATAGCCTCCAACGGAAAAATTCCAGCGTTGTTGACCAGAAGGTCTGGCGCACCGCCCGTTTCGCCGGCAATGACCCGGACGGCGTGCTGCACTGCCTGCGCATCGGTGACATCACACACGATGGGCACCGCGCGTTCGCCCAATGAACTCGCCACGTGACGCAGCTGTTGTTCGGTGCGAGCCAGGAGATACACCCGACTCCCATCGCGCACCAGCAGTTCGGCCACCGCTCGGCCAATCCCTCGGGATGCGCCTGTGACGACGGCGGTGCGCATGACTAAATGCGCCCCGTCGTCCCATAGGCAAGCTGCAGGAATTCACTGCGTGTTTTCGCGTCGTCGCGAAAAGCGCCGCGCAGTGATGACGTAATCGTGCGGGAGCCCTGTTTCTCGACACCGCGCATCATCATGCACAAATGCACCGCTTCAATGACGACGCCAACCCCTTTCGGCTGCAGCACTTCGTCCAGCGCGTTGGCAATCTGCTCGCCCAGGCGCTCCTGGACCTGCAGGCGACGTGCAAACACCTCCACCACGCGGGGCACCTTGGACAGTCCGACAATTTTTCCGTGCGGGATGTAGGCAATGTGTGCTTTCCCGAAGAACGGCAGCATGTGGTGTTCGCACATCGAGTACAGTTCGATGTCGCGGACCATGACCATGTTCTCGTGGTCTTCCGCAAACAGGGCGTCGCCAATCACTTCGCGGGCCGTCATGCGGTAGCCGCGCGTCAACCAGCCCATGGATTTTGCAACGCGCTCGGGCGTTTTCAGCAGGCCTTCGCGCTTTGGATCTTCTCCAATCAGCTGGAGCTGCTGCAGGACCGTTATCCGGTAGGCCTCCAGCGTTTCCGCATGCGCGCCGGGATTGGTGATCGCGCCTGAAATGGGCGTGTGCGCGCCCAGTGACTCGTATGGCATGGCCTACTCTCCCTCGTATTCGACGTAGTTGTTTTCGGTTTCAATGAGGCGGAGCCGAAGCAGCTTGCCGGGCTGCACATGGGGTTGGAGTGCGTTCCACATGGCCACCACGATGTTCTCTGACGTGGGGTTGATCCCCTGCATGTAGGGCACGTCGTGATTGAAGTGGTGGTGATCCGTTTGATCCACCACCAGCCGCTCCACCAGATCGCGGAGCACACCAAGGTCGATCACGTACCCGGTTTCTGCGTCGACGGGGCCACGCACGGACACTTCGAGGGTATAATTGTGACCGTGGCCATGGGGGTTGTTGCATTTCCCGTACAGGGCCACGTTCTTTTCAGGTGAGAACGCGGGATTGTGCACGCGATGCGCCGCATTGAACACGAGGCGGCGCGTGACGGTGACCAGGGGCATGTTCCCTCAGAATTCGAGCGATAGCGAAAAACGACTATCTTCTAAATAGTACAAGGGCCCCGCCGAAGCGGAGCCCTTGCAAAAAAACGGGAACGAAGAGGTGATCTTGAAGCCCAAGCGAAAGGAGTAGAACCCTCACCGTACTTTCGCCTTCCCCGCACTGGGGCATGACGGCCATGCAGCGTGTCGAGCCCTCACTATGGACTTATCGGCTCAAGAAGTAAATCTCTTCGTCCCGCACCTTCCAGAAGTCTTCAGGATTGTACACCTGCCGTCAAGTGCGGCGCTATCGGAAACCCGTATGGATATTTGGATCGCTGGTGCTGTAGCCCTGCTCGTAGCCTGGGTTGCTCTGGTCTTGACGACAGAGGCAGCCGGTTGGGTACATCTATTGCTGACCGGGGGGGTCTTCCTGCTGATCTGGCGCATCGTCGCGCGCGGCACCCCATCGGGTCCGCGCCCATCGACGCCGGGCACTCCGAAACACAACAAGAAGTAAGCCCAAACCGCGCCATTGCCCGTCAAATTTCCCAGTTGGACAGTACAAGTCCCTGGGACGGCGTCCCCTCGGTCCATCCGTGCATACTCATGCGCAGGTCGGTCCACCGCACGCGGGCACCAAGTTGTACCAGCGTTCGATAGACGTCGGGGTACACGCCCTGCACCCGGTACGCAACGCGCCGCGTGCCAGTGTTGCGGGCGTATTCTGCAGTGAGTCGGGCCATGCTGGTCAAGTCCGCGCGATCGCTCAACACCATCTTCAGCACACGCAATTCTTCGCGAGTGCGCCCTTCGACCAACGGGGCGGTGTGACACAGCACAAAACCCGTTGGGCTGTGCGGGGGGCCCAGCAGCAGCGTGTCGCCCAGAGCCAGTCGCTCGGTGAGTTCGAGCTCACGTGTGAAGTTGTAGCCCGGTAACACGCGAGTTGTCAGCGCGCGGCATCCCTCCAACGCCTTATCGTGCGCGGCTCCCGATAATTCGGATAACAACGCAGGCGCCTGATTCTCTCCCGTCACGTCCAGCATCAACGTGATCGTGAGCGGACCCGGCACAAATCCCAAGCCTGAGTAAAAGCCGATGTTGTCCATGGTGCGCGGCATTGTTTCGAGGCCTATGACCTTGACGTTTTGCTGCTCCAGCCACTGTTGTCCGGCCTGCACAATAGTCTTGCCCAGACCGAATCCCTGATAGTCCGGTCGGACGCAGAGCGGTCCCATCCAACCTTCTGCGCCGGAATGGTGCACCATGTTGAAGGCGACCATGCGGTTCCGTTCGTCGCGCCAACACAATGCCCCGTCGCCAGCGTCTTCAATTGCATAGCGCCAGATAGCGGGATTCAGGGGAGGCACCCGCACGCCCGTCAGCCCATCCCGGCGATACCGCTCGGTAAACGCCTCGGCGAACACTTCATTCAGCGCGGCGATGTCGGCCGTTGTCGCGACATACGGCCCCTTGACCGGGCGCAACCCGCGCCAGCTCTTGGGAGGCACCGTCATGATGCCACGCGAAACAGATGGTCGCCCGCATCGGTCAAGGCGACACCGCCACTGCCGCTCGGACCTCCAGTCGTGACATTCGCGGTTCCGGAATCTTCGTTGTAACGCACCACCAGCACGCGATCCAGCCCTTCCCGCACCTGCTCGATGTGCGTGATGACAATAACCTGCTCGAATCGGTCCTGGAGACGGCGGAGCAGTTCGATGACGTTGTCCCGGCGGATTTCATCCAATGAACCAAACACCTCATCGAGGATCAGCAGCGAGAAGGCCTGGCCCGCGCGTTCCGCAATCATCTGCGAAATGGCAAGCCGCAACACCAGGTTGCACAGATCTTCCTCGCCGCCTGACACGACGAGCTTGGGGAGCTCATTTTCGAGCACCACGACATTATAGTCTTCGTCGAATTCCAGGGCACTGTACCGGCCATCGGTCAGCGACCGCAAGAATCCACTGGCAATTTCCGCGAGTTCGGGACGCAGTTGTGTGTTCAGGTCCGTGCGCAGATCGCTGTAGGCACGGTCCAGTTCATCGTGCAGACGTTTGTCAGCCTCCAGCGCATCCAGACGATTGGTGAGACGTTGGAGCGCTTCGCGGCGCTGTTCCAACGCCGTTACGTCCGCCTGAGCGCGCGCGGCATCCCCCTCTGCCGCCACGACTTCCAACTCCGTGGCGCGCAACTGCGCGTGCAGGTGATCAGACTCGTCACGCAAGCGGGCAAACGCCGCTTCATCGAGGCGAATTTCCGAGCGCTGCTGTGTCAAGTCGTCGATGCGCTGGTTGGCGATCAGCCACCGTTGCTGGGCCTTTTCAGACTCGACACGTGTTGCCTGCTCCCGGTCCAGCACGCCACCGAGTCTCGCGACACGGCGCTCCAGTTCAGCCAGGCGAGCGACGGCCTCACGCAACGCTGTATGGCGCGCCTGGTCATAGCCGGACGGCAACTCACTCAATAACCGTCGAGTTTCGGCCAGGCGTCCGGCAGCGATTGTGCGCTGCTCCTGCAGTCCCGCGAGTTCCATCACGGCGTTCTGGATTTTCAGCAAGCGGCGTTCGAACGCCGCCACCTCCTGTTGGGCCACGCGACGGCGTTCCTCCAGCGATTCAACCGCATCCGGTGTTTTTGCGAGTTGTTCGAGACGCTGGCGATAGTAGTTGCCGTCAACCTTCACCGTCTCCAATTGATCGGTGAGCAAATCCAGGACTGACTGATACGACTTGCCAAGCGGGCGGCCGCAGGTTGGACACGGGGTCTCTTCGCCGAGCCCCTTCATGGTGTTGTGCTGTCCTTCGAGCTCCAGGTATTGCGCACGCAATGACTCGAGGCGTGTCTCTGCCTCCTGACGGTCGCGTACCCACGAGGTGCGTTCCGTCTCGACACTGTGCTCAATCGCGGTGAGCCCACTGCGCGGGGTGGCAAGATTCGCCAACGCGTCGCGTTCGAGTTGCGGCGCCGTTTCAAGTTGTACGCCTCGTTCATTCAACCGCACTTCTTCTTCCGCGACGCTGCGCAATCGTTCCAGCAGGGTCTGACGCCGCGACTCGGCATTGGCGAGTGTGTCCTGCAGCGTCAACGCTTCGCGCATGGGGGGCAGCGGGGCGATCGCTTCCAGCAACGGCGCGACCTCCAATTGTGCGGCCGCGATTTCCGTTCGCTGCGCCTGCAAGCGCTGCACGTCGCGTGTAAGGGCCGCCACGTTCGTTTCGGCCACCCGCAACTCAGAGTGCAGGTGCTGACCACGCTCCCGTTCTGCTTGCGCCGCAATCCATTGCGGCGCAAGTACTTTTGCGCGTTCGGCAACAGCCACGGACGACTGGTGCGCGGTCTGTGTGCGCAAGTGCGCCGTCACTTTCCGAGCCTGGGCCTCGGCAATTTGGCGCGCCACGCTTTCTGCATCGGCCATGCCCTGCTTGAGGCCCGTTCCCTCAGCCACCAGCGCGCGGCGTTGCTCGCGCACCAACTCCTGGGCACTGGTGAGTTTATCGTAGCCAAGCACGCGTGACAGAAAACGTGCGCGCTCGGTTGGGCCGAGGGCGGCCATTACGTCAAGGTCTTTCTGGCCGGTGAAGTACGTGTGAAAAAACTCCAGCCGCGTCATGCCTAACCGACGTTGCAGCAGTTCGGACACGCCAGAGATTGTGCTGGCAATCGGCGCTTCGGCGTCGTCGAGAAAGCACTCGGCGCTGGTGAGCCCGCGCACGACCCGATAGCGATGTCCGGCCAGTTCAAACACCAACTGCACACGGACGGAGCTGCGCGCTTTGGCACCAGCGAACCGAATGGAATCGCGCGTGCCGCGAGCGGCCGCGTTACCGTACAGTGCCCACGCGATTGCCTCGAGAATGGTGGTTTTCCCCGAACCGTTCGTTCCAATGATGCCGGTCAAGCCCTGTTCGAACACGATGGACGTGTCCTCGTGCTGTCGAAAATTCTGCAGGCGTATGGAAAGCAGCCGCACCGTCAGCTCTCCACGACGCTGAGTGTTGCGCCAAGCGACTCTTCCGCCTCGGCGAGATAGTGCAGGCCTTTGGCCACGAACTGTGCGCGTTCCACACCCGCCGGCAGCACGCGTTCGTTCAGGCGCTCGGCCACCAGTTCCTCAAGCGTAGCGCGGCGACCGGGTGCGCCTCCGGAGGTGCGTTGCGATGTCGGCTCGGGTTTCCGCGTGTCCAATTGGAAGTGCAGTGCGCGGCGCTTGTATTCACGGAGTGCCACTTGATCGAGTTCACGCGCGATGTGTCGCGGCAGGTTTCGTACAACAAGCCGTACGATGCGATCGTCGATGGGGTAGGGCGCCGATACGATGCGCTCGGCAATGGCCTGATCGACTTCCGATGCCGACCGGTTGTTCGCATCGACCGATTCGAGATCGAGCAGGTCACGCGCGACCGGCATGGGATGGAACCGATGCGCGTGTGTGACCAGATCGTGCTCGATGAACCCTTTCCCGGGCACGCGCGCGTCGCGCTGTTCGCGCAGCTCTCCCCACGGATTGGTGCTCGCGTAGTCAATGGAGCCGCTGTAATACGCGTGCGACGTGATCTCGCGATACACATGATAGTGGCCAAACGCGATATAGCTCCACATCTCCGCATTCAACTCGGCAATGGGAATTTCCAGAGCCGAGCGATCGGCATCCGCCACATGTCCGGGAACCAACCCGGGAATTTCGCCGTGCACTAACAACACGTTGTGCCGGAATCCCGGCGGTGGCACAAATTTTGGACGCTCAATGCCCGGCACGTCGGGTACGGCCATGACCGACAGCGACAGTTCGGGAAACGTGAACACTTCTGCGCGTGCGTCCGCCACGGCTATTCCGATTTCCCGGAACAACCGCAAAATGCAGCCGGCGTCCGTGGTGCGGGGGGCGTCGTGATTGCCCGCTACCATCACAATCGCTGCGTCGGGCAATGCTGTTCTGAGTTTCAGGAACAGTCGGTACGCATGCAGAATGGCAGAATTGGATGGGCGCACAGAATGGAAGACATCGCCGCCAATCACGACCACGTGCGGGCACACGGCAATAGTTGCTTCGATGGCCCGCGCCACCGAAGCGCCGATATCTGCTTCCCGCTGATTGATACCCGACGCCGAGAGCCGCTGATATTGACGGAATCCCAGGTGCAAGTCGGCAAGGTGAACGAGGCGCATGAGCGAATGTAAATGGCTGCAGCTCGAATCGCGCGTTTGACAGATTTGGCGGGCATGGTCGACGCCGCGAATACCTGCGCTCAGCACTGCGTCCGGGTGTCAGCCTACCCGTGCTGTGTTGCTAGCGCACTCGCACTTTCTGGATCAGCCGGATGTCAAGCGCCAGCGCCTTTCCCTCGTCACCCGCACCTGGCGTGATGTCGGATTGCACTTCAATGACGGTTTCGGCTTCCGTAATCCAGCCGCGCGCACGGTCGAGTATGAGATATCCTCGCAGCACACCCGCCGTTGCGACTTGTGTTCCGGGCGGCAAGTCGCGGACGGCCCCATCCCGTCGCAAGGTGCCCGTCAGGGACACGTACGCCATGCGACCCGCGCGCGTTAACGAATCCAGGCGAAAACTTGCATGGACCACGCCATTCGCACGCAGGCCCACCATGGGGAGTGACGGCAGGATGATATCCCGCTCCCACCCCTCCCCAACCGTGACTGCGCGACCAGGTAACATCGGGGGCATTCCGGAAAGATTCGCCGTCATGGCGGCGGTATTCGCGCCCGCATCGACAATCGTCATGGCACCGTCAGGCGTCACGTTGACGCGGGTCCGCCGGTCCGCCGGCGAGAGAGGAACCCCACGTTCCGGACCCAGTTGCCCGCCGGTTCCAGTACGGACAAACAGCGAGTCGGTATTCGCGGTGAGCCACGTCGTCTTCAGATCGCTTGACTCAACCAACGAATGTGCGTTGAGTCGCATAAACGTGCTTTGGGTAATGGAGGGATCGCGCACGGGGCCGTACTCTGGCACCCGTGTCGCGGGGGCGCGCGGCCCTAAGGTGCCCGCTCCCTGTGATAGGCGACGAGCGTCGCTGAGCGTCACGGTGCGCGTTTCCATGGTTTGTTCAACACGAAGCCATAACGTGTCACCGACGTGCGGCCGCACCACGAGATTCACACGCGCGGCGTCACTCCGCGCCTTTGACTGTGCGTTCAACCGAGCGGCCATTGGCGCGACCGCCCACAACGAGCAGGCCAGAACGAACCCGGCCCGCAAATCAACCCCCGTACTCATCGGGCGAAAAATTGCGCAGCGACCGGGCCGGCGAAGCCACCTGTGCCATAACCTGGGGAGCCGGCCGCGTCTGCCGAGCCAGCTCTCTGGTAAACGCCGATTTGAGATCGGCAGGTCGCAGACGGAGCACCGCATTGCGTGCCGACAACACCGCTGGCTCTTCATACAGCAGAATGGCTTGCTGGACCCATGCCAAGTCGATCGCCGCATCGTATCGGCGAAGGTCGCGCGCAATGGCCACGGCCAGTGATGGTTCCGGCACCGGCGGATACTTTTCGACTCCCTCTCGTCCTGATAACACAGCGGGGCGCGGAAACCGAACGAAAATTGGTTGGGCAAAATGCGGGTGCCGCACCATCAGTTGGCCTTTGTCGAGAGTCGCGAGCCGGGCCTTGATAGCAGGGCTCAGCACGTGATACCCCGGAGTGGACAATTCGTCAGGGTCCATGCGGCCATACATGGCGGTGCCTGCATTGCCGACGACGCGGCGCTGTACTTGTGAGCGAAACTGTTGCGCCCCGAACAACACAAGGCCGAGGTACCGGCCGCGCTCGGAAATGTCGAGCAACATTTTGCGCACATATGTGTCGGGTCCGTCGCCGGACGCGTATTTGTTGAGTTCATCGACGAAGACGATGACGTGGTCGACCCCCAGTTCACGCCGCTCCAGATGTTCCCGCAGCTCGGAAACCACGCGCGCAAATACGAGGTCCTGAGCATCTTCCTCGACGCGGGCAATATCGACGACGTACACGGTGCGATCGGCAAAATTTCCGAACGGCAGGTCGGACACCACGCCAGCGTCCGTGACCAGACCCGCGCAGCGGGTGGACAAATTGGAGAGGCGGTTGCGCACTTTGCGAATGGTGGCCGCGTGATGGGTGCGCCAGGTATCCCCGTGCCCTTCCTCGAGTTTGCGCAGCACGTCACGAAACCACGCATCGAGGTCGGCAAACGACTGCACCACGTGGGTGCGGCTCAGTCCCTTCTCCTCAAACCTCTTGCCCACCACCCGTTCCCGAATGAAGTCGATGAGCGCATCAGCTTTCGCGTCGATGTCATCCTTGTTCAGCAGCACGTCGGCAAACTGCAGCACCTCGCCGAGTCCCCAGGTCAGCGGCGTCACGGAATCCGCCACGTCCGGATGGGTACGGAGCGTGTTGAGCTGCAACCCGCGCGCGGTGTATGGTGCGAAGTACTGCACGTTGGCAAACGGTGTCGCAGGCACTTGCAGGACGTCGTACAACTGGCGATCACGTTCGGAGATCACTCCCGGCTGGTCGAGAAAGCAGAGATCGGGCCCTTTCACATTGAAACACACCGCCGCGATGCTACCCTTGGCCTTGGGGAAGTGGGTGAAGGTGGATTGCAGCACAAACTCGATGGCGCTGGTTTTCGTGGCCAGACCGGACATGCCGGAGATGTTGAGGTGCGCGGCTTCCGGCCCCATCAGAAAATCGGCGTCGAGCGAAACAGCCACCTCAAATCCCGCCGCCCGATACACACCGACGGGGATGGCGGTGCCTCCCTTTGTCACATCATCGACACCGGAAACGCCGGCAAATGCGTCCATGCGCAGCGCCACCGCAATTTCGTCGGGGCTGGCCATGTACACGGGCCCCAAGGGCACCGGTTGCAGCGGCTCTTCGGGAACGTGCCGCAAGACCTGGGCGCTGTACATGCGCACCTCGCGGTCGGACGCGGTGAGATCTTCATACCGAAACCCTTCGACCACGACGCCATACACCACCGTGACGGCCCCGCTGGATGCGACTTGTGAATTCACGCGCACGATGAGGCCTATGCCGACGGGTGCGTCAGCCGTCGCCAGAAAGTGGAAGTCGTGTGGGGTATTCGGCTTGCGCTCGGTCGCAATCACTTCGCCGAGTGCCAGAACGAAGTGGGCACCTTGCCTAGCATTGCCGGCGGAACCTGCGGTCGAGGCGGATTCGTCAGTCACAAAGAGGTCGAAGCGAGAAAAGGGAATGAGCGAGTGGGCGCTCGGTGCGCTGGCGCCCCCAGGGGGGCCAAATTTAGCAGGGAGCATTCGATGCGAGCGATTCAGGAAGTTCGGTCGTCCTTGGTGTGGTGCTTGCGCGCGCCGGGCCGGGCTGGGAATATGGGGGGCTCGCAGGCGGCTGATTTCGTGACGGTACAGGAAGTACACTTCCCCCTGACTCTTTCCCCACTTCGCCTGTGTTTCGCATCTTCTCGCTCAAATCCGTGCGCCTCTCCGTCAAGTCACTGTGTGCCGGTGCCGTAACAGTGCTGGCCATCAGCGGCTGCGAAAAAGTGAAATCGAGGTTGTATCCATCGGAGGAGGGGGCGGTTGATCAGGTCTGGGTGCGCGACAGTGCCCTCGTGGCGCAGGGCCCACGGCTGCTGTTTCGCACAATACGGAAGGGCGACGAAAACCTGGCGATACCCATTGCGGTGTTGTCCAAATCGGGCATCCGGACATTGCGCATGTCCAAACGCGGTTGGAACTACCTGGACATTGTTGGCCTGAATGCGGGCCAGCCGCTGACGCCAATTGTGGATGGCGCGACCGGAACCCCAGCGAAAATTCGGCAACGAATGTGGGAGAATGCCTCCATGCCGATCGACTCGTTGCAGGGGTGCCCCAACATGATTCCGGTCGTGCGAGTCCCCCTGCCTACAGGGACGCAACTTGCGGTGATGAACTACGCGTCGCCAACCGGTCTGAAAACACTATCAGCCGGCGAAATGGAGGAGGCCGCGTCGAGTATTCCACAGCTGGTCGCGCCAACAGTTGGCGTCCGGGCCGAGCAATTGGCGCGTTTTACACGGCGCCTGCATCCGGTGCTCCGTGTGGACGAGCCGCCGGCAGTGCTGGCGGAATACCATGACGAAAGGACGGATACTGACACCAGCGCAGTAGCGACCCGACGCCCACGCCATTTGCTCATCGTAATGGAAAAGGGCGTCTATGGGTATCGGCCGGGATGGGTGTACCATACGGCAGGGCGCACGACTGATCGCCCCCCGTTGCGATTTGTCGAGTCGATGGACGCGGACGGCGACGGTCAGGCCGAGTTGTTTTTCGAGATCGACACGCCGGTCGGGCCGTACCTGTTTGCGTTTCGGAAAAGACTGGATTCCTGGACCGAAATGTGGAAACGCCCGCCCGTGCGATGCGATGTGTAAGCGGCCTGCCGCGCGTGGCACAGAACACTCGTGAGTTGAACCGCAGCGCCGCCTGCGCCACCGCTATTCCACGCCAATGTCCCACGCCTGCTCAAGGTCGTTCTTTGAATAGGCGCGAAATGCCGTGAGCGTTTGGGTACGCGTAATACCGGGGACGTTCACAAACTCCTCGGTCACGATTGCTGCAATTCTATCGAGGTCGGGTACGCGCAGGATCGCTACGAGATCCCACGCCCCCGACACGGAGTACACTTCGGCCACACCCTCAATTCCGGCCAGCGCGCTTGCGCACTGCGGAATGTGTTTCGGATCGGCCTGTACCAACACGATGGTCGTGATCATGAATGCTCCCGGCGTCCGGCGACCAGGTGACGGGCAATGCGGCGCACGCCTTCTTCAGCCACGGATTGTTTCATGGCGTAACTCGCGCGAATCCATCCCGGTGTGAGAAACGCAGCGCCAGGCACCACGGCTACGTTTTCCTGCTCAATTAACTGTTCCGCAAACACTGTCCCCGGGTCATCTGCGCCCGCATACCCGTGCACGTCTACGTAGATGTAGAACGCTCCGGCGGGATGGACAAACTTCACGGTTGGGAATTCAGCAAGCACCGCAAGCACTGCATCACGCCGTTTGTGGAATTCCGCCACCATGTGCGCAATGGTTGGCTCGGTCTGCTCAGTGTTCGCCAGCGCCGCGAGCGCCGCATGTTGCGAGACCGCCGCTGCGTTGGACGTAGTGTGCGACTGGAACGCCGTCATGGCTTTGGCGACGGCTACCGGCGCAATAGCCCAGCCAATGCGCCAACCCGTCATGGCATAGGCCTTCGCCACACCATTAATAATGATGAGGTTGTCGCGATGGTTGGTGAGCTGCATGACGGACGCCGAGGGCGCGTCAAAGGAGATGCGTTGATAAATTTCGTCGCTGATGACCCACCAGCCGCGCTCATTCGCCAGACTCAGAATGGCTTTCAGTTCGTCATCCGAATACACCGCGCCGGTGGGATTGCCTGGTGAATTCAGCATGACGCCGCGGGTGCGTGCAGTTGACGCGTCGGCCAGTTGTTGCGCGGTCACCTTCAGCGAACGTTCGACATCGCCAAACACCGGCACGGCGACACAGCGCGCGAGTTCGAGCATTTCGTAATAACTCGTCCAGCTGGGCGTGGGCACCAGCACTTCATCGCCAGGTCCAAACAGGCAGACGCACGCATTGTACAACGATTGTTTCGACCCGTTTGATACGACCACTTCGGCCGGCGTCACGGGCGTCCCGCCGGCTATCAGCCTTCTATTCGCATCGACCGCAATGGCTTCGCGGAGGGGAAGAATGCCTTCGGTATTGGTGTACCGGGTGGCCCCGTTTTCTACTGCGAGACTGGCCGCCTTTCGGATGAATTCCGGCGTGTCAAAGTCGGGTTCCCCCACGCCCATGTCGATGATATCCCGGCCCTGCGCCTTCAGCGCGCGCGCTTTGGCACCGACCGCGATGGTGGCCGATTCCTTGAGGCGCTGGATGTTTGGTGATGGGCGAAACACAAGCGGCATGAGCGGCAAACTGGGGTGTTAGTTGGAATTCGACCGGAAAACGAATAGATTTCACGGTTCGGGCAAAAAGCGCCAACGAAAGTAAGCGCGCCCGAACCACGCGCGCCACGAGCCAGGACGAAAGGCTTTTCCTGTGCGACCTGCGCAATGCGCCGTTTCTGGCGCCACATGCATAGCCGACCGTTGGGCGGTCGGCCGCTGACAGACAACTGAACGGGAGCGGGACTTGGGCGAAGAAGAGCGGGACACCCTGGGGGTGACGCGGGTGCAGCACATCGTGTTGCACGGACCAGCAGATGGTCGCACCATGGCAGCGGCCTTGCGACCGGCCATTGAACGCAGCCGGGAGGCCAAAGGGATTGCCACACCGGCGTGCCTCGTCATCACTCCGACCGTCGAGCAAGCCCTTGCGGTCGCCGATCAAGCCCGCACGCTGCTTGACGACGACACGCATCGCGTCGTGCCCGTCAGCGCCGTGCTGCGCGCCCGCCGCGTGTTGCAGGCCGGCCCCGTTGCCGTGGTGTGCGGCGCACCGCACGACCTGCTCGCTCTCCGTAAAGATTCCGCGTTCAACCTGGAGGGGCTGCGCTCCATCGTGCTCGTAGGGCTCGACGAACTGCTGGCCGACGGCGCGGACGCCACAGTGCAAAGCTTGCTCTCCGATTCGCCGGCCGAGGCCATGCGCATCGCGACGCTCGATGTCGAGACCGAAGCAGCGGCCGCGTTTATTGAGGCGCAAATGCGCCGCGCCCGTCGCGTGAACCCACTGGTGCAAGGGGACGGTCATTTCAGCATCACCCCTCGGTATGCGGTCAGCACACCGCAGGCCCGCGCCGATTTATTGCGCGCGGTGCTCGATGAAATTGACCCGCCCTCTGTCGTCATCGTCGCGACGTCCGATGCGGGCGAAACCGACGCGCGACGGGCCTTGGCCCGACTGGGCGTCACCCTCAACCCGGAAACCGTCAACGTCACGCGGCACGCGCACAACAGCTCGGCGTCGCTGGTGGTGTTGTGGGAATCACCGGCCGGTGTTGAAGCGCTGACGGAAGCGCTCGCCGGACATCCGGCCAATGCCGTGGCATTTCTCCTCGCGGACGAAGTGCCGTCCTTCCATCGTTTAACCGGAGGCGCGGCGCAGCCGTGGACCCCAACCGTGCGTAAAGATTCCATCGAAAGCCGCACGCGCACCTTGCGTACGGCGTTGCGTTCGACGTTAGCCAATGGGGGCGCGTCGGCCAGCGAACTGTCGCTGCTCGCGCCGCTGCTCGACTCACACGATGCCATTGAAATCGCGGCCGCCGCACTGCGGTTGTACGAAGGGGCACGACGCGAAGCCGCCACATTGAAGACCAAAACGCCGCTTGTCAGCGCGGCACCAATGCGTGGGGCGCGCGCCGCCGCAGCGCCGCTGTCGTTGATGGCCGATGCCTCCGCGTCCCGCCAGCGCGTGTTCCTGGCGGTTGGACGTCGCGATGGCGTGCAGGTCGGGGACATTGTTGGCGCCATTGCGAACGAAGCGGGCGTTGATGGCGGCCGCATTGGCAGCGTCGAACTGTACGAGTCACACGCGACCGTGGAAATGGAGAGCGCCGATGCGGCACGCGTTGTCGAGACGATGGGTGATGTGGAGCTTCGCAATCGTCGCCTGGGTGCGCGCATCGATGAGCGCAGTGGCCCGAGCGGCGCGTACAACAACGATTCACGCGGCCGCAGCGGCGGCGATCGTCCCACACGCGGTGGTTTTGGCAAGGATCGCGGCGACCGTCCGTCACGTGGCGGCGATCGTGACCGTGGCGGTGAACGGAGCCCGCGTTCAGCGCGGACGTTTGGCCCGCCGCGTGATCGGGGCGAGCGTGGTGATCGGAACGAACGCAGTGAACGTCCGGCCCGTCCGAGCTTCGACGGCGACCGGAGCGAACGTGGCGACCGTCCAGCGCGTCCGAGTTTTGGCGGAGATCGTGGGGAACGCGGCGAACGCCCAGCACGCTCCAGCTTCGGCGCCGATCGCGGCGAGCGCAGCGAGCGTCCGGCACGCCCGAGTTTTGGCGGCGACCGCGAGCGTGGTGAGCGCCCGGCGCGTCCAGGTTTTGGTGGTGATCGTGAACGCGGTGAACGGCCGGCCCGTCCCAGCGTTGGTGCCGATCGGGGTGGTCGCGACGGCGAGCGTGGCGGGCGCCCCGATCGCAGTGGCGGGGCACGCCCATCGTCTGGTGGTCGCAGTGCATTCGGCCGCGGCGCACCCCGCGCCTCAGAGGAACGTCGTTCGTTTGGCGATCGTCCCATTGGCGAACGCACCGAAGCGAGACGCGAGTGGTCGTCGCGTGGCGACAGCATGAAAAATGCCAAACGCGCGCCGCGCAAAACGCCTGGCACTTTTGACGAGATCTAGTACATGAACGGAGGCTTTCAGGCGTCCGGCGGTTGGATTGAGGTGATCGCGGGCGTGATGTTCAGTGGCAAAACCGAGGAGCTGATGCGTCGTGTGCGGCGGGCGAACATTGCCCGCAAGCGCGTGCAACTGTTCAAATCACATCTCGACGATCGCTACGCCGGACTCTGGGCAGTCTCCAGTCATGATCAACGAAGTTTCGAAGCCACGCCGGTTGATTCTGCTGCGCAGATCAGCCAGCGGCTCGACCCCACGGCACAAGTCATCGCCATTGATGAAGCGCAGTTTCTGGACGGGGGCATTGTGGCGGTAGCGACGGCGCTCGCGGAACGCGGGCGCCGGGTCATCATTGCGGGGATTGATACAGATTTTCGAGGGGAGCCGTTTGGTGATATGCCGCGGCTCATGGCGGTCGCCGAAGTGGTGGACAAACTGCACGCCATTTGTGTGCTCTGTGGTTCGCCGGCGAGTCGCAATCAGCGACTGATTGGCGGACAGCCGGCCCCGTACGATTCGCCGACGATTATGGTGGGCGCTGCGGATAGTTATGAGGCGCGCTGTCGCGCGTGCCATGTCGTGCCGCGGCGCGATGAGCGGCAGGGGTTGTTGTTGTAGCGCCCCATCCCGTTTAGGGGGAATCTGCGCCGGTTGCGCAGATCGTAAGCGCTCGGGATTCAAAGTTCGGAGTGGAAGATTCAGCATGAAGAACCCCTCCAACCAAAGAGTTGAGCGTCTTGTCGGGGGCGTGCCATCGCCGCCGGCGCCGCGCGGTTTGGCCGCCGGTGAACGCGCACCGCCAACGCGGCAGTACGAACTGGTACCGGCCAGCGAACTGCCCGACTCCTATCCCCCCATCCGCCAAGGGGCCGCACAAGGTGGCGCCGATGGCCGGCTCTGGATCCTCCCGGCACATTTCAAGCTTGGTGGTTAGAGCGAGCTCCGATGCGGAAATAGTCGCGCAGAGCCGCCCCAAAACCTCACCTTGTAACACCCAGCGTGACCAGATGACAGGGAACCGCGTCCAATACGTGACGCAGTCTGTTCCCCTCTTAACTGGATGTTGGTCGCATGGGTGTAATCGCGACGCTACTCGCTCACGAACAACGACACGCCCGGCTTCGGTCTGCCGCGCGCGATCGCTATCGCTTTGTCAATTGTGACGATTGGACGTCACTGACACGCGCTTGCGAACGCGGGCCTATTAATGTCGTTGTCTTCGATTTGTACGTGGACGGGCGTGCCGATTTCGAGCGCGTTCGCCAGCTCCGCGTTCGGGTTCCTCGCGCGGCGCTCGTCGCCTATGTCGACGTGAGCCGAGAGCGCGCGAAGGACATGTTCGACGCCGGCCGCTGTGGTATTGATGTGCTGGTCATCGCTGACGAAGGCGACACACCCGCCATGCTCGGCGCCCTGCTCGATCAGGCCGAGGCGCGTAGTGTCTCCAGCTTGCTGAAGCCGCATCTGGCTGGGCTGCGCAGCGTCGTTCGTGACGCGGTGATGTTGTCGGTCACTCGTGCGCATGAACGCCTGACGCCCGACGGATTGGCGCGCCTCATTGCCGTATCGCGTCGTTTGCTTTCCAAGCGCTTGGAAGGCGCACACCTGCCGCCTCCGCACCAATTGCTCACCTGGGGACGCATGATCGTCGCCGCCAGCATGCTGGAAGACGGGTCGCGCAGCGCGGACGGCGTGGCTGGCGCGCTGGACTTCCCGTCGGGCAGCGCCTTCCGCAACACCTGCCAACGCTACCTCGGCTGCACGCCGCATCAGATTCGTCAGCGTGGCGGCGCGTCGTGGGTCATTCAGGAACTGCTCGTCAATCGGGAAAAGCGCAAGGAACTGGCCTCGCATGCAAATGACGACCTCCGAGACAACGTCGCTGCCTGATTGACCACTGCACTGCCGGCGAACGGATTGCCGGCCGCGATGCTGCAGCAACGCCCCGCTTCCAAACCAATTGGAGTGGGGCGTTTTGTCGGTTGCTCTCACTTTCGGCGCGGTCTACCTTGCGCCATGCCGACCGCACACGCAGGGCCAGAAGACCTCCGCAGGCCCACCACGCTGCATATCGGGCTGACCGGTAACATTGCGAGTGGCAAATCCACGGTGTCCAACCAGTTGGCTGCGCTCGGCGCGACCATTATTGACGCCGATCTATTGGCTCGGCAGGCCGTCGAGCCTGGAACGACCGGCCTGGCGGCGGTTCAGGCGCATTTCGGCGAGGGGGTGCTGTATCCAGATGGCCGGCTGGACCGGGCGGCGCTGAGGCGGGTGGTTTTCGACAATCCCGTGGCGCGCGACGCTTTGAACCAGATTGTTCATCCGAGGGTGGCCGCGCTGCGCGATCGGGCGCTGCAAGCCGCGCAAGACCGTGGCGACCGCATCGTGATTTCGGACATCCCCCTGCTCTTTGAAACCGGCCTTGATCAGGCATTCGACGCGGTCGTGTTTGTGGACGCGCCCGAGGCCGTTCGCCTCGCCCGCCTGATGCAAAATCGTGACTTGCCCGAAGCCGACGCGCGGGCGATGATGAGCGCACAGTGGCCGTCGGCAGAAAAGCGCGCACGGTCTACATTTGTGGTGGACAACGATAGCTCGCAGGACGTCCTCACCACGCGCGTACGCGGCCTGTGGGCGACCCTGCAACGGTTGGCCCAGTCGCGCGGCACATCAACAGGCTAAAGCCCTCGGGCTCGACGCCTCCCCATTTCTCTCGTCCATTCTGGAGTCGACCAGTGTCGAACATCCCGGCAGATCTCCGCTACACCAAAGAACATGAGTTTGTGAAGGCCACGAGCGACGCGGGTGTGTTCGCCGTTGGCATTACCGATTTTGCGCAGGGTGAATTAGGAGACATCGTCTACGTCGAACTACCGAAAGTTGGCGCGACGTATACCGCGCACGACGTGTTTGGTACCGTCGAGGCCGTAAAAGCCGTCTCCGAATTGTACATGCCGGTTGCCGGCGAGATTGTTGCCATCAATGATCGGCTGGACAAGGAACCGGCGCTGATCAACACCGACCCATACGGCGATGGCTGGATGGTGAAGGTGAAAGTTGCGGCTGGTGGTGATGCCGGTTTGATGAGCAACGCGGACTACCAGGCGCATTTGGGAGAGTAGCGAGGGACGGCTTCGCCTACCAGCGCCAACTCACCAACAAATTCACTGGCGACACGCTCGCGAAAACATCCGAATCCTTGCCCTGCGCCGCAATTGAGCCGAACGTTAATCGCGGGCCAACTTTGATACGCTCACTCCCCACTGCAAATAGAATGCTTGGGCCAAGGTAAACCTCTGGCCAGCAATCGCTGGCCGTGCACTCGTGGTATTCGGCCGCGCCCAAACGGAGCCCCATTTCGATCAACGCATGTTTGCCGAAGTGACGCCGAGCCAACGCGCTCACGTTCAGAAAGTCGCGGAAATCATCGCGCTTGCGAAACAACGTCTGATCCAGCTGCGGAAACCCGAAACCGAGACCCACACCCAGCTCCCAGCGCGGCGTAGCAAACCGCGTATACGTAAGGGTGCCCCGAAACGGATTCACTTCCGCCGACAGCGATTCCCGGCGCGGGGCCGTCGCCAATTGCGCAGCAACACGTGTCGCGCCAGTAGTGAGCACGCAAAAAACAATCGCCGTCCTGGCAACCGAAGTTGTCCGAGCGGCGAACGTTTTCTGCAAACGCAGCGTGGGTGGGGTCATGTCTCCTGATAACTCTCAATTGGCGGACACGCACAAATCAGGTTGCGGTCACCAAACGCACTCTCCACACGTCCAACGGAGGGCCAGAACTTGCGCTCGCGCGTGGACCGTGTCGGATAGGCCGCCTGTTCGCGTGAATACGGCCGGTCCCAACTATCCGACGTCACGTGGGCGGCCGTGTGCGGCGCGCGTTTGAGCGGGTTGTTGGTGCGATCGAGCTCGCCACGTTCCACCGCGGCAATTTCCTCGCGAATACCAATCATCGCTTCGATGAACCGATCGATTTCGGCTTTGGATTCACTCTCAGTGGGTTCGACCATTACCGTGCCCGCCACCGGGAACGAAATGGTCGGCGCGTGAAACCCATAGTCCATCAGTCGTTTCGCGATGTCTTCGACTTCGATGCCCGACGAGCCCTTGAGCGAACGCGTGTCAAGAATACACTCATGCGCCACCAGACCATTTTGCCCTCGGTACAACACCGGATAATGCGCTTCGAGCTTTTTGGCGATGTAGTTCGCGTTTAAAATGGCCAGCTTGGTGGCTTCGGTGAGTCCGTCGCCGCCCATCAGCTTGATATACACATAGGAAATGGGCAGAATGCTCGCCGATCCCCACGGCGTGGCAGAAACTGGACCGATGGCGTGGGAACCACCTGTCGTCACCACTGGATGACCCGGCAGGAACGGCACCAGCTGCGGCGCCACTCCAATGGGCCCCATACCCGGTCCACCACCGCCGTGCGGAATGCAGAACGTCTTGTGCAAGTTGAGATGGCACACGTCAGCGCCAAGATCGCCGGGACGCGCAATACCAACCATCGCGTTCATGTTGGCCCCGTCCATGTACACCTGACCGCCGCGCTCGTGCACAATGGCGCAGATGTCCTTGATGCGCGATTCGAACACCCCGTGCGTACTCGGATACGTGACCATCAGCGCGCCCAGATCTTTCGCGTGTTCCTCGGCCTTTGCGCGCAGGTCCGTAACGTCGATGTTCCCATCGGTATCCGTTTTCACTACGACGACATGGAATCCCGCCATCACGGCGCTGGCCGGGTTGGTCCCGTGCGCCGACTGCGGAATGAGGCACGTGGTGCGATGCGCTTCACCACGGGACTCATGATACGCGCGAATGACCAGCAGTCCCGCGTATTCCCCCTGCGAACCGGCGTTGGGTTGCAGTGACACGCCCGCAAAACCCGTGATATCGGCCAGGTCGGTTTCCAGCTGCGCGAACAGCTCGGCGTATCCCGCCGTCTGTGACGATGGCGCAAAGGGATGCAGCTGTCCGAACTCCGGCCACGTGACCGGAATCATCTCGGTGGTGGCGTTGAGCTTCATCGTACACGAGCCAAGCGGGATCATGCCGTGTACCAGCGAGAAGTCTTTCGACTGCAGCGAATACATGTACCGCAGCATGTCGGTCTCGCTGCGATACTTGTGAAACACGGGATGCGCCAGGAACGGCGAAACGCGACGAAAGCGCTCGTCATAGCTGTCGTCCACATCCGCGGCCACATCATCAAACGACAGTGAGACCGTTTCCCCACTATTGAACACGGTCCACAGTGTCATCACGTCTTCGGATGTCGTCGTCTCATCCAACGAGACGGTGAGCGTGCCCAGTTCGATGACGCGCAGATTCAACTCTTCACGACCGGCGGCCGCCAGAATGTCTTCCTGTCCGTGCGCGCCCACTTCCACCCGAAGGGTATCGAAGTAGTCGTCGTGGGTGACATGCAGCCCAAGTTGCTGCAGCCCGGCGGCGAGCACCGTGGCCAGACCGTGCACGCGCCTGGCAATGTGCGTCAGCCCGTCCGGACCATGATAGACAGCGTACATCCCCGCCATGACACCCAACAACACCTGCGCCGTACACACGTTGCTCGTGGCCTTTTCGCGGCGGATGTGTTGCTCACGCGTCTGCAGCGCCATGCGCAGCGCGGGCCGGCCGTCGCTGTCGCGCGACAGGCCAATGATTCGTCCTGGCAAATTGCGCTTGTATTCGTCGCGTGTCGCGAAGAATGCCGCGTGCGGCCCACCAAAACCCATGGGCACGCCAAATCGCTGCGAATTGCCCACCGCAATGTCGGCGCCCCATTCGCCTGGGGGGGCCAACAGGCACAAAGCAAGCAGATCGGTCGCCACGGTCACCAGTGCGTCCGCTTCATGCGCCATCTCACAGAGTTCGCGATAGTCCACTACGGCGCCATCGGTGCCGGGATACTGCAACAGCACCCCAAAGACGGTCCCGTCAAACACGAAGTGCGTCGGATCGCTCACGACCACCTTCACGCCACGCGCCTCGGCGCGCGCCTCGACGACCGCAATGGTTTGCGGGTGACAATTGTCGGCAATGAGAAAGGTGTTCCGCGTGGGCGAACCCTTGGTCGCCAACGCCAGGGACATCGCCTCGGCCGCTGCGGTGCCCTCATCCAGCAGGGATGCATTGGCAATGGGCAGCCCGGTCAGGTCGATAACGACCGTCTGGAAGTTGAGCAGCGCTTCGAGACGCCCTTGCGCAATTTCCGCCTGATAGGGCGTGTACGCGGTGTACCACGCCGGATTCTCCATGATGTTGCGGAGAATCACGCCCGGGGTGTGTGTGCCGTAGTAGCCGAGTCCCAGGTACGAGCGATAGATGCGGTTTTTCGAGGCAATCGTGCGAAGTTCGCGGAGCACGTCCGGCTCACTGCGGGACGGACCGGTCGAAAGCGCACTGCGAAATCGAATTTGTTCTGGAACGACCGCATCGATAAACGCATCCAGCGACGCGTAGCCGAGTGCGGCCAACATATCCTGCTGCTCGTGAGCGTCAGGGCCGTTGTGGCGAGCGATAAACGAATCCGCCGCGAAACTGGTCGCGGGGCGGCTACGTGTTGCCATGGACTTCCTCAAAATCGGACGCGGTGGTCCGGTCGAAAGCGTTTGGAGAGGCGCCGGGTGGCGCACAGGCTAAACTTAACCAGCCACAGGGCACACCCGGAAACACCAAAAATGCTCGCGAAAGTCCAACCCGTTTTGACCGCCTCAGGCGAGGTTTGATGACCCTCGCGCCCGGCCGTGCACCGAGCCTTCTGACAACGACCGTTCCGGCCGTCCTGCCGCGGGACTGGTGCGTGTTGCGCACCCCACCCGCGGCCGGAAGCTGGAACATGGCGTGTGATCTCACGCTGCTGGAGCTGGCGCGCACCCAGCACACGGGGTTTCTGCGCGTGTATGGTTGGAGCGAACCAACGGTCTCGTTTGGACGCAACGAACGGACCGCGGGGGTGTACTCAGCATCGGCCTTGGTCGCGTCAGGATTGGCGGTAGTCCGGCGCCCCACAGGTGGCCGCGCATTATTGCACCATCGCGAGGTTACGTACAGTGTGGCAATTCCCATGCATGACGACGTGCGCTGGCAACAGGCGTATCGCGCGATCAATGAGATACTCCTTCGCGCGCTTGAGGGCATGGGCGTGCCCGCCAACATTGTCGAAACGCGGACACCCAGCAACGCCGAGCGACAGCGGTCGGCGGCCGATGCTTCGGTCACTCTGGAGAGCAGCGCAGGCGAAGTGTGTTTTTCGGGCATGGCCAGTGGTGAACTGGCCGTCGCCGGTCGAAAACTTGTGGCCAGTTCTGTCTGGCGCGAGCGCGGCGCCTACCTGCAGCATGGCAGCATCCTGATTGTTGATGATCAGCGGTTGCTGGTGCAGGCGCTTGGGCCGAACATTGACGCACCGGAGCCGGCAGCCGTCCTCTCTGAATGGATGACCACGTCTGTTGCCGAAACGGCGGACCTGGTGGAAATCGCGCTGCGAAAGTCCATCAGTGAGTGCGGAAATGTCCGGCCGTGGTCGATACCTGCTGATATCGTTCCTGCCATCGATGCGACCGGTGGGCGGTTGGCGCAGGTGAATTGGCTCTGGCGCAGGTAGCCGTCCGCTCACATCGTATGCACTGCGATGCTTATTCTGGTTTCGGCAACGTGCGCTTCCACGTCTCTGGGTGCGCGTCAACGACGTCCTCACTCGCCTCTATGACCCGCCACCGCAGTTCCCGCGTGAAATCACGTCCGTCTTTCTCCGGTGTTTGCCTGACGGTGCTGGTGCTGAGTGCGGCGTGTCGACCGGGCGACCCGGAACCAGCCGCGAATTCAGGGGGCGGGACGCTTATCGTGGCGGAGCCAACTGATGTGCGGACGTTGTATCCACCGGCCATCGATCGCGCGTTTGATTTCGCGGTGGCCAATTCCCTTTACGATCGGTTGGCGGAAATTGGGGACGACCTCAACACGCTGAGCGACGCCGGATACACCCCACGACTCGCGGACACGTGGGTGTGGGCGGCTGATTCCCTGTCCATCGCGTTCAATCTCAATCCGCGCGCGCGTTGGCATGATACCCAACCCGTGCGTGCGGAGGACGTGCGTTTCACGTTTCGCGCGTACACCGATACTGCCGGGATTTCTGTGAATGGCAGCTATCTGTCCAATATCGACTCGGTCAGCGTTCGAGATTCACTCACGCCCGTGGTCTGGTTCAAGCGTCGGGCGCCGCAGCAATTCTTCGATGCGACCTATCACATGTATATCCTGCCGTCACATCGACTGGCGGGCATTCCAATGGCAAAGTTGGGTCGCGATAGCCTCACCGCAAAGCCGGTCGGTTCAGGACGTTTTCGTTTTGTCAGTCGTGAGGACAGCAAGCATATCGACATGGTCTCCGACACGGGCAACTATCGTGGTCGGGCAAAACTCGATCGCGTAGTCTGGGCGGTCTCGGCCAACTTGCAGGGCGCCACGCTCAGTGTGTTTGGTGGTGATGCCGACTTTTTCGAAAAGTTGCAACCGGAAGACCTGGGGCAGGTCGCCAAGTCGCCCGATCTCAAACTCTTGCCCTACCTGCAGGCGGGGTACGCGTTTCTGACATTTAACCTCAAGGCCAACGGCGACAGCACCAAACCACATCCCATTTTTGGCGACGTACGCGTGCGACGAGCGCTGAGCATGGCCGTGAACCGCCCGGCGTCAGCAATGTCGGTGCTCGATACTTTTGCGGTGGCCTCCTTTGGGCCGGCGCCGCGCATGATGTTTCAGAACCCGGCCGCACTCAAGGAATTGCCGTTTGATGTGGCGCACGCGAAGGCGTTGCTCGACTCTGCTGGTTGGATAGTGCCTGGCGGCAAGGCCGATCGCGGCAAGGCCGAGCGCAGCAAGGACGGCGTGCCGCTGGCGTTTGAGATTGTCTTGCCAAACACCAGCAAGCCACGTTTGCACTACGCCACGCTGCTGGCAGACCAGTTTCGTGAAGTGGGCGCCACCGCGACCGTGCGCGGAATTGAAACGTCGCTGATGGGTCCAGCGGTAGGCATGGGTCGTTTCGACACCTATCTCGGTGCGTTAACCGTGACCCCAGGACTGAAGGGCATGACGCAAAGCTGGGGTGGGCGTGGCGTCCATGGTTTGAATTACGGGTGGTATGCCAATTCGCGCTTTGACGCGACCGTGGACAGCGCGCTGGCCGCGTTTACGCCGAGCAAATCCAGTGATCTCTGGGTCCGTGCCTTTCAGGTCATTCTTGATGATGCTCCAGCCATTTGGCTGTACGAAGAGCGAAATCTGGGGGTGTTGCACAAACGCATTCAGGTGGCGCCCATGCGCGCCGATGCGTGGTACGCGAATCTCGCCGATTGGTCCGTCAATCCCGCGCAACGCATCGCCCGGGACAAGAATAGCGGAGCGGTCCGCTGACATCCCCGGCGCGAGTGCTTGCCCGGTTACTGCAGGGTGTGGCAGTCGTGCTTTTCGCGGCATCGATCACATTCTTCCTGATCAAGGCACTCCCCGGCGATCAGTTCAGCGAGCGTTCGACGAATCCGAATATCAGCGCGGAAACTCTCGCGCGGTTTCGGGCGCGATCGGGAAACGACGAGCCGCTGTTGGCGCAGTACTGGATCTGGATTTCAAGCGCCGCACAGGGCGACTTGAATCGTTCGGATATTTTTAACAAGCCCGTTGCGCGCGTCATTGGGCAGCACCTGCCCGCCACCCTCCAGCTCATGTCATTGGCGTTTGTCGCCAGTATGGTGGGCGGCATCGCATTGGGTACGTGGCAAGGAACGGCCACTGGGTCGCGCGCAGAGCGACTGTCCGGTGCAGTGAGTCTGGCGCTGGTGTCCATCCCGGAATTCTGGCTCGCGATGATTCTGCTTCTGGTCTTCGCGATCAATGTGCATTGGTTTCCCACACAAGGCATGAGCAACCTCAATCACGACGGAACGGTTGTCGGCATCATCCTGAATAGGTTGCACCACCTTTTTTTGCCGTGGTTGTCGCTTACCCTGCTGGATATCGCGGTGATCTCTCGCTACCATCGCGCGGCCATGCGCGATGTGATGGGACAACAATTTCTGCGAACCGCACGAGCAAAGGGCGTCCCGGAACACCACATCAAGTGGAAGCATGCGCTGCGAGTGGCGGTGCTGCCCATCATCACCATTGCCGGGCTGTATTTCCCCGCCTTGTTCGTCGGTGCGGTACTGATCGAACAACTCTTTTCGTGGCCCGGTATTGGAAGCGTGCTGCCCCAGGCGATTGCGAGCCGCGACTATTTTCTGGTCGCAGGCATTGTCGTTGTCGGAAGCGCCATGACGGCGACCGGGAGCTTCCTCGCCGATGTCACGCGCGAGCGGCTGGACCCGAGGCTCCGCCGCTGATGCATCCAGTCTCGCTGTGACGGTCGCCGGCACCGACGGCAACGTCCGCGTCACCAGCGAACGGACCAATTGGCACAGGCCAGTGGCCTTGCTCCTGTTGTTCATGGGGCTAGTCTTGATCGCGCCGTCGTTCGCGCCGTACGACCTCGCGCAGCAAACTACCGTGTCTGCCACAAAGAATCAGGCGCCCTCGCTATTGCATCCGATGGGAACCGATGCGACAGATCGCGATGTGTTCACGCTGGTGCTCAGAGGCGCGCAGATTTCGTTGAGCATCGGCTTGGGATCGGTTTCGATCGCATTGCTCATTGGCGCTGCCTACGGCGCGTTGGCAGCGATGCTGGGCGGATGGCGTGAGACCCTCCTAATGCGGATCACGGACGTGTCGTTGGCCGTTCCGCGATTCCTCATCCTGCTGGCCGTCACTTCCATTTCCGTGAAGGCATTCACCTCGCTGCAGCTCATGCTGCTGATTGGGTGCACCGGCTGGTTTGGGATGGCCCGCCTCATGCGAGGTGAAGTCAGTGCGCTGCTGCAGCGCGACTGGGTGCTGGCCGCGCAAGCGACGGGCGTGCACAGACTTCGATTGGCCGTCCATCACCTTTTTCCGCACCTCGTGCCGATGCTTCTGGTATTCACAACCATCGGCATTGGGCACACCATCGTGCTTGAGGCCGCACTGGCGTTTCTCGGTGCGGGCGGCAGTGGGGCCAGTCTCGGATTCCTCCTGCATTCCGGGTCGAGCATCTTTGCGTCAACCTGGTGGCTGGCTGTATTTCCCGGTCTCGCCATCGTCCTCCTCGTCTTCGCCTGCAACGCCCTCGGCGACGCCTTGCGCGATGTATTTTCACCGGAGCAGGTTCACAGCTGGCCCACTACCTGATGACCGCATCCAACGCTGCTACAAGCGATCCCCTGTTGTCCGTGAACGCGCTGCGCGTGTATTTCGCGACGCCCGAGGGAGTCGCGCGCGCTGTTGATGGCGTGTCGTTCACTGTCAACGCCGGCGAAACCGTCGGACTGGTGGGCGAGTCGGGCTGCGGAAAATCAGTAACGGCACTCTCGCTGCTGCGATTGGTGCCGCCGCCCGGACGCATCGAACCAGGTAGCAGCATTCGGTTTGCTGGAAACGATTTGGCGACGTTGCCCACGGAACAGCTGCGGCAGCTCCGCGGGAATCGCCTGGCCATGATTTTTCAGGAACCGATGACGGCACTGAATCCCGTGCTCACGGTGGGCGATCAAGTCGCAGAAGTGGTGCGTGTCCACACCAATGCATCGCGCGCAGAAGCGTGGGACCGTGCGGTCGAAATGTTGGCACAAACCGGTATCGCCGATCCCGCTGCGCGCGCCAGGCAGTACCCGCACGAACTATCCGGCGGAATGAGGCAGCGCGTGATGATTGCCATGGCGCTTATTCTCGAGCCGCAATTGGTCATCGCGGACGAGCCGACCACTGCACTGGACGTGACCATTCAGGCGCAGATATTGGAATTGCTGCGCGAAATGCGCGACCGCACGGGCCTCGCCCTGCTGCTCATCACACACGACCTCGGCGTCGTGGCCGAAATGGCGTCGCGGGTGATCGTGATGTACGCCGGAGAGATTGTTGAAGAAGCGCCAGTCAATGCGCTCTTCGATAATCCATCGCATCCCTACAGTGAAGGCCTGTTGGCGGCTATTCCCCGCCTGGGCGACCTGGCCGATCGTTTGCGCACCATCCGCGGCACGGTGCCCTCGCCAACCGCCTGGCCATCGGGATGCCGTTTTCGCGACCGCTGCCAGTACGCGTTTGAGCGTTGTGCGACCGAAGCACCACAACTGCTGCCAGTGGCCCCGGGCCATCGCGCGCGGTGTCATCTCATTCAAGAGCCACACCGCCGCCTGGCCGGCGTAAACGCACACGCCGCACCCGCCGCACACGCCGCACACGCCGCCCACGCCGCCCACGCGAATGTGCCGCCGACGGGAGTGGCATTGTGAGTGAGGTTTTGGACGCGACCGCCCCTTCGCTCGTCACCGCGCCAGACCTCAAACCCCTGCTCACCGTTTCGGGGCTGGCGAAGCATTTTCCCATTCGCAGTGGGCTATTCCGCCGCGTCACCGGGCAGGTCAAAGCTGTAGACGGTGTTTCGTTTACCGTCAACGCAGGGGAAACGCTGGCGCTGGTGGGCGAGTCGGGATGTGGCAAGACCACGACCGGTCGCGCGCTGTTGCGACTCATTGAACCCACGGCGGGTACCGTGGAGTTTGACGGCGTCAACCTGCTGGCGCTGCGGGGCGAAGCACTGCGAAAAATGCGGCGCCGAATGCAGATTGTCTTTCAAGACCCGTACGGATCGCTCAACCCGCGCATGACCATCGGTGCCGCCATTCGCGAAGGGCTGATTGTCCACAAGTTGGCCGAAGGCGCCGCCGCTGATGCGCGGGTGAAGGCGTTGTTGGACGAAGTGGGGCTGCGCGCCGAGTATGCGACGCGGTATCCGCACGAATTCAGCGGCGGTCAGCGCCAACGTGTTGGGATTGCGCGCGCGCTCGCCGTCGAGCCGCGCTTTCTTGTGTGCGATGAACCCGTGTCAGCGCTCGACGTCAGTGTGCAGGCGCAAGTGGTGAATTTGTTGCGCGACTTGCAGCGCGACCGTGGGCTTGCCTACTTGTTCATCGCGCACGACCTCGCCGTCGTTGCACACATGGCCAATCGCGTTGCCGTCATGTACCTGGGCCGCATTGTCGAAAGTGCGCCGCGCAGCAGCTTGTTCAGCACGCCCTTGATGCCATATACGCAAGCCTTGTTGTCAGCCGTACCTGTCCCCGACCCGCGTATCAAGCGGCAGCGGTTGCTGCTGCCCGGCGAACCGCCGTCACCGGCCAATCCGCCGTCCGGATGTGTGTTTCATCCTCGCTGTCCCCATCCGGCGAAAGACGCGGCGTGCGCCGCGATCGTTCCACCGCTGGAGGAAAAAGCGCCTGGACATTTCGTGGCGTGCATCAAACAAACGCCCACCCGCGTAGCCTGGGACGTGCAACGTGCGGCCGGTGGCACCAAACCTCCCGAGCGATACTTGCCGCTGTTGCAGGACGGCGTTCGCGCGTAGGAAGGGACCACATGGGTCGAGCAGGTCCGCGCTGGCCCCGTTGTCGCACTGCTTGTAGCCGTCGCTGTTCGCGGCACCACAATTGCTCGCCCAGGAAATTCTCTTGCGGTCCAATGCGCCCGGCCGCATTCAAGGGGTCGTGTTTGACAGTTTGCGCATGGTTGTCGCGAAAGGGGCGACCGTGTTGCTCGTGGGACACACGCACCTGGATACGACCGACAAGTTCGGCCGCTACGCATTCAAGGACGTCGTCCCTGGCAAACAGATCATCGCATTTTCCTGGCCCAATCTCGCCTCACTCGGAATAGGCACACTGGGTAAGGAAGTGGTGGTCGAGGCTGGCGCGACGGTCAAAGCGAATCTTGCATCGCCTTCGTTTCGCACGGTGTGGTCGCATCATTGCGGAAACGCTCCAAAATTGAGTAGCGACAGCGGCATTTCATACGGCACCCTGCGCGACGCCGCGACGATGGCGCCGGTCTCTGGCGGGGGCGTGAACTTTTCCTGGTATGATTTTGATACCACGCTGACGGCTGCGTCGCTGGTGCGCGATGTCGTGAAGGAATCGATCGCGGACAAATCCGGTGCCTACGTGGCGTGCGGTATACCAGCCGAAGTGCGGATTACCACCTCCGGCCGCAGTGCAACATCGGCCAGCGGTCAATTTGACTTCGAACTGAACGTGCTTCGACCGCATCGCATGGACCTGTTGGTCAGCACCGACATGGTCATTCCGGACCGTATGCACTTCACATCGAAAGCCGACTCGCTGGCCGCGCAGCGTCCCCGCGGAACGGCGAGTGTGCGCGGCCTCGTATTGGACTACCGCCAGAAGCCGATGGCCAACGCCACGGTTTGGATTGCGAGCGCGGACACCGTGGTGCGCACAGGAAGAAACGGACAGTTCGTGCTTGCCGGTTTACCATCGGGCACGCACGAGCTGGGAGGGCGGCGTGTCGGATACGCACCCTATCACGCCCTGGTACACTTGCAGCCAGACTCCCTGCACGACGTTCGTGTGCAAATGCCGGATGTCGCGATGCTCACTCCGGTGAATGTGCGCGCCGATCTCGGCAAGAGCACGTTGCGTTCCGCATACGACCAGCGTCGCCGACTCGGGTACGGCTATTTCTTCGAGCCCAGAAACATTCCCGGTAAAGGAGACCTCGGCACCATTCTCGATCTCGCACCCAACGTCACCATTCGTCGCCAACCAAACGGCATGCACGCAGAAATTCCAGGTGCCGTGACGCAGTTCTGCGCGATGGCCGTTTTCCTCGACGGGCACCCCAGCACGTGGGAAATCATTCACATGCGCACCCCCAACATGTATCGCGCCATCGAGGTGTATCCCGATTGGCGCAAGGTGCCGCAGCAATGGATTGACACGCATCCGCAAAGAGACCCGTGTGGATCGGCGGTGTTCTGGACATACAACGTGAAGTGGTAACGCGGAGCGACTCGACTCAGAACGCCGAAAAAACTTCGGCGAAGTTCCCCAACTTTATTGCGCAAACAGCGCGCCGAGAGCGGGTGAGGTCTGACAGCTACCAGTTGGAAAGCACAAAGCTGGCGCCGTGAGTTGTTGTTGCCGTCGCCATTCCGTTCACACCAACAAAAACGCCCCGGCAATTGCCGGGGCGTTCCGTTTTCAGCACCCGCGCAATGTTACGCCCTCGCCAGCATCCGCTTAATCGGCTTCACCAGCATCGCCAGCACGCCGGCAAATACCAACGCATACAGCGCGACCACACCGAACAACTGCGGCAACGAAAACGACTCATATAGCCCCGCCACGCTGCCACCAATAAAGCTGCCCACGGATGTCGCCATGAACCACACGCCCATCATCAGCGAACCGACACGGGCCGGCGCGAGGCGGCTCATGGCCGAAAGCCCGACTGGGCTCAGGCACATTTCCCCAACCGTGTGGAGGAAGTACACGCCCAGCAGCCACCACCAACCCACCCGATTGCCGCTCGCGGCCAGTTGTGCCGCTGGCACCATCAGCATGAATCCGAGCGACACGAAGAGCAGGCCCAGCGAAAACTTCGCCGCGCTTGACGGATTCTTCGAACCCAGCTTCACCCAGAGCCACGCAAAGACTGGAGCAAGAATGACAACCCACAATGAATTCACCGACTGCCATTTGCCCGACGCGAAGGACAGGCCGAAGATTTCGTTGCGCGTGCTGCGTTCCGCGAAGAGACTGAGCGTACTGCCCGCCTGCTCGAACACTGACCAGAACACGCACGCGCCAACAAACAACACCGTCATGGTGACCAGGCGCTTCTTCTCTTCCGCAGTCCAGCCGCCGCTGGCAAAAAGCCAGATGAAAAACGCCAGCACCGTCAACAGGAGCAATACGCCAAAGGTATTGCTCACCTGTTCGACGGTGAAATTGGCGTAACCCAGCATCCGCAACACGACCGCCAGTCCAACCACCGCACCAAAAATGCCCAGACCATTCCAGAGTTTGCGACGCAACTGTGCGGCCTCATCCGGACCGCTCACAGCCGGCGCCTCACCTGCCTCGCCAAGCGTTCGACTGTCAATGATGTACCAAACAACACCGATAAACATGCCAATCGCCGTTGCACCAAAACCCCAGTGCCACGAGGTTTCGGGCGCAATGCCCCAGCCAATCAGCATGTCCTTGAACCACTGTTCCTGTGCCAGTGATGCCGTGACCAGCGGTGCGAGCAACGCACCCAGATTGATGCCCATGTAGAAAATGGAGAACCCGGCATCGCGCCGTTCATCGTCCGGCGCGTACAGTTTGCCGACAATTGTCGAGATATTCGGCTTGAGCAGTCCCGTGCCGGTCACCACAAAAGCAAGGCCGGCGAAGAAGGTGCCTACGCCTGGAAACGCAAGAATGATATGGCCAATCATGATAATGATGCCGCCATACAGCACGGCCCGGCGCTGGCCAATGATGCGGTCGGCGATCCATCCGCCAGGCAAGCAGGTCAGATACGCCAAGGCCGTGTACATGCCATAAATCGGGCCCGCCTCCGAAGCGGGCATACCCAATCCGCCCGAAACAATGGGCGCGGTCATGAACAGAATGAGCAGCGCGCGCATGCCGTAGTACGAAAAGCGCTCCCACAACTCCACAAAAAAGAGCGTGCGTAGTCCGGCGGGATGACCAAAAAATCCCGTCTGGCGAGGAAGGTTCACAGCGTCTCCGATGGGCAGGGAGGGAGAAAAACAATCGGGTATATCGAGCCGACAAGATCTTACGCGCGAATCACCGCACGGGCCACTCCCTGCCCACTACGGCCAGGAGAAAATTCCCGTCGGAACCGCGCGCTCCCGAGCCCGTCGCATGTCTACCGGGTCCTGCCAGAAGGTGCGCGTGCGGTCCGCGTTCGTGACGCGCACTTCAAACTTGGCATCCGGGTCGCCGCCCACCGGCATCGCAAAATCCACGCGCCACAGCCGACGTGAACGGGGTGGCACCGCTGCGAGAATGGACAAACCGACACTGCCACGTACGGGACTGTTCACGGCGAAGGGCACTTTATCCGCCCACAACTTGCCTCCCTCGACAAAGACCGCGGCGCCAAAATCCGCCACGGTATACCGGGAGGGGATACGGATGCGTTCTTCCACCCGCACAACCAGGCGGTGTGCGCCCGGTGTGCGGGAGTTCCGATACCCGCGCATGCCGCCATCGGGGTCGTCAAACGTCAATTGATACGGCACTCTGATCAAGGTGCCCGTTGACCACAACACTTCCGTGAGCGTGAGCTGCTTCGCCGCCGGCCTGAGATACCACGCGATGCGACCAGACGTCAGCACCCCGTCCCATGTGCCCGTATTGCGATCACGCCGGGCTTCCGTCAGCGTCTGCATGCCCAGAAACTGGCGATCATTGCCATACCCCGCGTAGAAATCACCCAGCATAAACATGTCGCGGTCACGCGCGCCCAACACGGGCAGCGAGTGACCGATCAGAAACCCCGTTTGCACGCCGACGCGCAAATCCTGCACGCCGCTCAATGCATCAAAGCCCTCCACCCGCACAAATCGCAGACGTCGAACGCCCATCAGCGCGTTGATGCGCGTGACATCCTGATTGCGATAGTTGGCCGGTACCTGCGCCATCCCCGGATCACGAAAGCCCTCTTTGGTCAGCCTGACGGGCCGGTCATCAATGGTCACCAGTTCACGAGACAGCGAAAGTCCGAACAGGCGGAGACGACCCACGTTGCCTACGCGACCAACCGCGCCAATATCCTGGAATTCGCGATCGACCTTGATGGCATTGCCTTCGACGTCCGGACTGAACAGCCCCTCATAAGAACGCGTACCACCTGCTTTGCCACGCCATGCGAATTTCTGGAGATCGGTAAGATAGGGACGCAGGACTTCCAGGCCGAAATCATGCCCCTGCGGCATCAGCGTTCCATACAGGCGCATGACATTGCGCCCACCCAGAAACTGGAAGTCTTGCACCCGGACGCCCAGGAGATCGCGATAGGCCCCGCCGTCCCGCCACTGGGCAGCGGCAGAAATGCCAGCGCCGGACAAATTGCTTTCTCCTAAGCGCAGGCCGCGAATGAAGGGGCCGTTGGTTGAGATATTCGGCGAGAACATCAAGCTGAATTCGTCGCGTGTCTCGATCTCCAATCGCACGCCCCCGCGTGGATCGGGATAGGTGACAATGCGCGCATCCACAAAAAATGGCTGCTGGCGCATAATACGTTCCGATTCGGCGCGTCGCACTTCATCACACGGCTCGCCGACGTTCATCAGCATATACTGGCGTACAATATTGTCGCGCGTCGTAGCGTGCAGCCTGCGCGTCAGATTGCGGACAATTTCCAGATCGCCCGGCAATCGCGCCGTGTACGGCGGCTGCGTGATAACGATGACGTCCGTGATGTTCTGGCCGGCACACGGTACCGGATTCGAAACGGAACGCGACAAGTCGATTTGCGGGGCATCCTGCGCAACGCCGACACCAACCGGGCACGCCACACACAGCGTCATCAACCGCCACCGCACGGAAGCTATTTCCCCATTCGGCGTTTGAGCTCGGCCAGTCGATCTTCGGCAGCGGCTTCCTTTTCCGCACGCGATAGTCGTGGCGCTTCAACCTCGTGAACAATCCCGGTCGATGACACGCCACCAACGTCGCTTAACGCATCGTCCACTTCGCGCTGCGCTTGTTGCTCCGCACTGGGCGAACTGTTCAGGGGCAGCCCCGACATGGCGCGCCGCATCTGGTTGGTCATTTCCTCGAGTTCACGTTCGCCCAGTTTCAGCTCCTGCTGCTGGGACATCAGCTTTGTTTCCAATACAGACAGCCGCTCGGCGTGCTGGGCGCGGAACCGTTCAGCAATGGCGACGGTTTCCCGATCGTGTATTTGAGCCGCCAATCCAAGGCGGCGCTCGACCGTCACCAGCTCGTCCCGTTCCTGTTCCACGCGTCGTTCGGTGGTGACCACAGCGGCGCGCAAATCCTGCAGCCCCAGTTTGGCGTGCACCAACGCCTCCTTCATCGCGTGGGCTACGCGGCGCCGCTCGTCCGGGGCGGACCGGTCGGTCAGACCGCGCATCGCGTCGAGAAGGTGAGCGAACATGCTGAAGGGATACGGCGCCGGACAGGCGCATGGAGTTCGGAAAGCAACCGGTAGGCATGGGCCGCCACCGGATTTGTCCGGCAGCCGCACACTCTGTTGCTCCACCTGCAACCGACATCGGTCAAGGCAAGTGACCCGGAAGATACCACCGCGAGGCCGCGTGTGGTTCCCGGATCGGGCAAGTATCACCATCCGCGGGCGCCCGCTGTTATTATCGATCACGACCGGCTGACTCTTCATCCCGCTCCGCCACCTCCTCCCGAACTGCTGCAACGAGTCTGAGTGCTTTACCTTGCCATTCCCGCGCACAATGAAGCGGCCACCATCGGCGTGCTGCTCTGGCGCCTTCGCACCGTACTCGCCGAGTTTCCGCGCGAATACGAGGCGGTGGTGTATGACGACGCCAGCAGCGACAGCACCTCTGAAATTCTGGAATCGTACGCCCGGGTCATGCCCCTCACCGTGCTGCGGGGTGAACGGCACGTCGGATATGCCGGGGCGGTGGATGCACTGATTCGGCACGTGGCGCGCGACACACGGTACCCGCGCCGCGACGCCATGCTGCTGTTGCAAGGCGACTTCACCGATTCACCCGCCATGGTGCCCGAGTTCGTGAAGCGTTTCGAGGGTGGTACCGACGTCGTCGTCGGCGAGCGCGGCAGTGCGGTGCGCCGTAAAGCGCCAACGCCGGTTCGGCGCCTCCTGCGTGCCGAGCCCTGGCTTCTGAGATTTCTGGTACGCGCCGATGGCATTCGTGACCTCACCGGTTCGTATCGGCTGGTTCGCATTTCGGTATTGCGCGATTTGCTGCGTTCGGTCGGCGACGGTCCGACGTGTGCAGGCGACGCGCGGACGGCCAATGCCGACCTGCTCATGCGTCTTGTGCCATTGGCCCGACGCGTGGAAACATTGCCAGTCGAGCCAACTTGGGACGTGAGGCTTCGCGACACGCGCGTGGTCGCCGTTGCCGATGGCCTGAATCTGCTCCGCTGGGCGTGGAAATCACGTGGCCAGCGCGCGGTTCCATCGTCGGCCCCCGAACCCGTGGCGGAAAGCACACCGCGACATTCGCGAACCGGTCGCCCCGAACGCGATGGACGCCCGGAGCGCGACAGTCGCTCCGAGCGCGACAGTCGCTCCGAGCGCGACGGTCGCCCGGAGCTTCGACTCGAGTCCCGCGCCGACTGGAATGTCGAAAGCGCCGCTGCTCCAGCGGACAACACGCGAATTGCAGCCGGCCGCGATGCACGCGGTCGGAAGCCGCGCACGGCCAGGCCAGATGCCCGGTCAGAAGTCCGCCCGATGGATCGGCCTGCCCAAAGCCCGGAACGAGAACCGCTCGAATTGTCGCCCGCGGACGATACCGCCTCGCGAGAACGGCCAGCACGGCGCAAGCGGTCACGGCGAGGTGCGCGGGATCGGGACGCAACTCGAACTGAACAGGATGAACTCTCGCCAGTTCAAGAGGTGGCGGAGGCGGGTGGTCAGGTGCTTGCCGACAATTCACCCTATCGCGACACGCCCGGCGAAGATGTTGGTGGGGACTCAGCCCAGCCTGAGGTCGGAATCACGTTATCGACCGGACTGAGCGAGGCAGTTGAAGACGCCGAGACCGAGCTGGACGGCGAAGGGCGCCAGCGTCCGCGCCGGAAGCGTCGTCGCCGCGGTTCGCGTAGCGGTCGCCGTACATCCGGCGATGAAGCTGGTACCGAAGGCGACGTGACCGATGGCGGGTCGACCGATGGCGAGCCGCCCGCTGGATTCAGCCCTGAAGACGACGGTGGGGAAGCTCCCGGCCGTGACGCCGCCATTGACGGGGCCGAACAGGAGGATACCTCGGCCGAAGGGGCGGAAGCCCGCACTCGTCGCCGCGGCCGTCGGGGAAGGCGCGGGGGAGCTCGTCGAAGCCCGGGTCAGCGCGGAGCAGCAACCGGGGACGAAGGCGCTACTGATGGAAATTCACCTGCAGACGCAGGCCGTGGCCCCTTGCCCACGCCGGACATGGAATAGAAACGAAAGGACCGCGAGTTCTCGGGGTCCTTTCGTTTTGATGGTCAGTGCTGCTGGCCGGTGAATTTGGCTTTGAGTCGACGGGCGGTGTCCGGGCTGGCAATGCGCACAACCAGATAAATGGCGCCGCCCACCAGCGCCACTTTCACGGCGAGCCCGAGCAGGAAAATGAGGAGTCCAACCAGCGGTCCCATGAGGCCGAATACGAGCTTCAGGGCAACCAGCCCGAGCAGGGCCATGACTCCGATAGTAATGATGGTGCGCAGCATGATGTCGTTTCCAGAATGTGAATCGCGTCTGGCTTTCCGTACGCCGGGCATTCGCGTGCGGTTTCGAGACGGTGGCATTTCTGGCAGGCGAGCGCGGAGGCGGTCCGCGTTCGTGGTGTCCGGAGGTGTTGGACCACCATAACCGTCAATAATTGTTTAACCGGTTACCGTGGGTATTGCCTCGTCGGTCCCCCGACTAGCTTGCATGCCTGTGGCCGAAATTCGATGGGCCTGCCGCACTCCCGGGCTCCAGAAAACAGGGGCTCTGAACCAACTGCACTGCATCAGATCGCATCATGAGTGAAGCGCTGTATCAGATCATGGGACGCCACCGCCGCGACCCGCTTCCCGAGCGGAAGCCGTCCTGGCTCAAGGTGAAAGCTCCGGGCGGAGAGAACTATTTGCGCCTCAAACAGATGATGCAGGAACTCAACCTGCATACCGTCTGCCAGGAGGCGCGCTGCCCGAACATCGGCGAATGCTGGGAGCACGGCACCGCCACGTTCATGATTCTGGGTGACGTGTGCACGCGGAACTGTGCGTATTGCGCGGTTTCCCATGGACGTCCGCCCAAATACGACATTGAAGAACCGTCGCGTGTGGCCATGGCCGTTGCGCAAATGAATTTGCGCCACGCTGTCATCACCTCGGTCGACCGCGACGACCTGCCCGACTTTGGGGCATACATCTTCGCGGAAACCATTCGGCAAATTCACGAGCGGCTGCCGTCGTGCTCCATCGAGGTGCTCGTCCCGGATTTTCAGGGCAATGTCGATTCCATTCACGCCGTGCTCGACGCACGGCCGGACATCTACAATCACAACACCGAGACAGTGCCGCGCCTCTATAAAAAAGCGCGTCCGGGAGGTCGGTACGAGCGCCTCCTCGAAATCTTCCGCATCTCCAGGCGTTTCGCCCCCGATATTCCGACGAAAACCGGCATGATCCTCGGTCTGGGGGAAACGAATGAAGAAGTCGTCGAAACGATGAAAGATCTGCGGTCAGTCGACGTCGACATCCTGACGCTGGGCCAGTACCTCAAGCCATCCGACTCGCACATCGCGCTGGACCGCTACGTCACCCCCGAGGAGTTCCGCGAGCTTTACGAAATCGGCATGGCGCTGGGATTCCGGCACGTGGAAAGCGGCCCGCTGGTTCGCTCCAGCTACCATGCCTGGGAACAGGTGCAGGCCGCGGGGGTGTAGCGCCCCTTCCGCCGTACGGCTGCGCCCCCTTCGTCGCGCAGCATTCGTCCATACGACATTCGCGTTTAACGAGGAGCAACACGCGTGTCACGCTTCCCATCCAAACTCACATGACCAACGCCAAAAGCGCCCGAAAAAAAGGCGTAACGGCCGCCGCAACGAAAGCCCCGGTGCAGCCGGCTCACACCGACAGCCCGGCCGGCGGCCGGGCCAGTGATGCCACACTGAATCGCGCGTTGCTGTATTCCATGATGCTGCAACGCCGCTTCGAAGAACGAACGGCGGAGATGTACGCCATCGGAAAAATTGGTGGCTTTTGTCATCTCTATATCGGGCAGGAAGCCGTGTCGAGCGGCGTTATCATGGCCCTCCGTCATGACGACTACGTTATCACCACTTATCGCGATCACGGCCAGGCGTTGGTGCGCGGAATGACGCCAAATGCGGTGATGTCGGAGCTGTTTGGTCGGCAGGATGGATGTGCCAAGGGCAAAGGCGGATCCATGCACATGTTCGATAAGCAGCTCGGCTTCCTGGGTGGGCATGGCATTGTCGGCGGGCACATTCCCATGGCCGCCGGTGTGGGCTTTGCCATCAAGTATCGCGGTGGCGATCAGGTCATCGTGTGCTTCATGGGCGAAGCCGCAGTGAACAACGGCGCCTTTCACGAAGCGCTGAACATGGCGGGGTTGTGGAAGCTGCCGTGCATCTTTGTGATCGAAAACAACAAGTACGGTATGGGCACGGCCGTCGAGCGCTCCGCGGCCGTCACGGAGCTCGCAGGGCGCGGTGATTCCTATGACGTGCCCAACGCCGTGGTGGACGGACAAGACGTGTTGGCCGTTCGTGCCGCGGCACTCGCCGCCATTCACCGCGCACGCAAAGAAGGAGCCCCCACCTTGCTGGAAATTCGCACCACGCGCTTCATGGGGCATTCCATGAGTGACGCCGCCAGCGGCACGTATCGCTCAAAAGAAGAGCTCGAACGGAATCTCAAGCGCGACCCCATCACTCTGCACCGCAAACGCATGGAAGAGGCGGGCGAAATCTCCGCCGAAGACGTGGGCATAATGGACGACGAAATCAAGCGCATTGTGCAGCAAGCCATTGACTTTGCCGACGCGAGCCCTGAGCTGCCCCTTGAAGCACTCATGGAAGACATTCTTGTGGAGACGACGAGCTGAGCATGGCGATCATCACCTATCGGGAAGCCCTGAATCAGGCGCTCCGCGAAGAGATGCACCGCGACGACCGCGTTTTTCTGATGGGCGAGGAAGTCGCCGTCTATCAGGGGGCGTACAAAGTGTCGAAGGGGTTGCTGCAGGAATTTGGCGAAATGCGCGTGGTCGACACGCCCATCACCGAACTCGGATTTGCCGGCGTTGGCGTCGGGGCGGCCATGGCCGGCCTTCGCCCCATTATCGAATTCATGACCTGGAATTTCGCGCTGCTCGCCATCGACCAGGTGGTCAACGCCGCAGCGAAGTTGCTGTACATGTCGGGCGGACAATTTCCCATGCCCATGGTGTTTCGCGGACCAAACGGATCGGCGCTGCAGTTGAGTGCGCAGCACTCGCAGGCGTGGGAGTCGTGGCTCGCGCATATTCCCGGACTCAAGGTCATCTGCCCAGGCACACCGTACGACGCGAAAGGCCTGCTCAAGTCGGCAATTCGCGACGACAACCCGGTGTGTTTTCTGGAAGGCGAAATGTTGTACAACACCAAGGGCGAAGTGCCGGACGACGAGTACCTCGTGCCCATTGGCAAGGCCGATCTCAAACGGGAAGGCGAACACTGCACCCTCATTACGCACGGCAAAATGGTGCTGGTGGCACTGCAGGCGGCAGACGAAATGGCGAAGCAAGGCATCAAGTGCGATGTGGTCGATTTGCGCACGATCCGTCCCATGGACGTCGATGCCATCACCGCGTCGGTGAAAAAAACCAATCGCGCCGTGGTCGTTGAAGAAGGGTGGGAAGTGTGCGGCGTGGGCGCACAGGTGGTCGACTACGTGCAACGCCACTGCTTCGACTATCTGGACGCGCCCGTCTTGCGCGTGCACCAGGCCGACGCGCCGATGCCGTACGCAAAAGCCCTTGAAAAGTCTGCAAAGCCCGACGTTCCCAAAACGATTGCGGCCATCAAACAGGTCCTTTACCTCGACTGACCATGGCAACGAAAGTGATGATGGAGGCGCTCTCGCCGACCATGGAAGAAGGCCGCCTGTCCAAGTGGCTCAAGAATGTGGGCGATGTCGTCAAGCACGGTGACACCCTGGCCGAAGTCGAAACCGACAAGGCCATTATGGAACTGGTGGCGCGCGGCGAGGGCGTGTTGCGCGCTCGTCTGGTCGAAGAAGGAGCGACCGCCCCCGTCGGCCAGACCATTGGCATCATTGCCACGCCAGATGAAGACATCAGTGCGCTGAGTGGCGGTTCGTCAGCAACCGCGACGGCCGACGCACCACAACCGGAAGCCCCCCCGGCAGCCGCCGCGACACCTGCCCCACCAGCCGCCGCGCCGCCGCCAGCACCGGCTCCGGTAGCAGCACCACTCGCAACGCCCCCGGCACCCGCTACGGCACCCGCAACGGCACCCGCAACGGCCCCCCATCACGACGCCGTGCGTTCCTCGCCCCTCGCGCGCCGCATGGCACGCGAAAAAGGTATCGCGTTGCAAAATGTGACGGGCTCCGGTCCCAACGGACGGATTATTCGTCGCGACATCGATGCGGCGATTGCCAATCCGCCTGCCGTACCAGCCACCGCACCCACAGCCGCACCCTCAGCCGCACCCACAGCCGGGCCGCCCGCGCCTTCGAAACCCACGGCGGCACCGGCCATGGTCATCGACGGCGACTACAAAGACGTCGCGCTCACACAAATCCGCAAAACCATTGCGCGGCGCCTGAGCGAATCGATCGGGCCCATTCCGACGTTTTACCTCACGTCCGAAATCGACCTGACGCGCGTCAGCGAACTGCGCGAAGCCATGTCCGCGGCCAACGAACAATTCAAGGTGTCCGTCAACGACATCGTCCTCAAGGCGGTCGCCCTTGCACTGGTGCAACATCCGGAATGCAACGCGCATTGGTTGGGCGATCACATTCGCTATTTCAGCCGCGTGCACCTTGGCATGGCCGTGGCTACCGACGATGGTCTCATCGTCCCCGTCATTTTTGATGCGCACCACAAAGGACTCGGCACCATCGGCACCGAAGCACGGTCGCTGGCCAAACGCGCGCGCGAACGGAAACTGACACCCGCCGAATACACCGGTTCGACCTTCTCCGTTTCGAATCTGGGCATGTTCGGTATCGATCAGTTCACGGCGATCATCAATCCACCCGAGAGTGCGATTCTCGCCATTGGCAGTCTGGAAACAAAACCATCGTGGGAAAACAATGCGTGGGTTCCCACCAGGAAGATGCGCATTACCATGAGCTGCGATCATCGCGTGATTGACGGGGCCGTGGGGGCGCGCTTCTTGCAAACACTCACGCAGTTGCTGGAAAATCCGCTACGCATGATGTGGTAAGTGGTGGTAACACGCGCCGTCGTGTTTCACAGAGCGGGGTACCACGCGCATTGAAAAAATAGTTGGTGGCGCAGGCACGAACTGTCACGCACCCGGCATCGGGCACGAATCGCGACCCCTCGTCGGTCGTCATTGGTGGTCATGTCACCTTCCGCCAATTCCCCGCTTCGTCGCCACGCATTCCGCGTGCGCGCCGCATTCGCCCAATCGGGCGCTCACGCGTCCGTGTCCAAAGCGGCGCTGCTCGGCCTGCTCCTGCTGGCGGCCTGCGCGGGTGGAGACAAGAGCCCGACCGAACCGGTGGCGCCCCCGGTGGTGCCGCCACCGGGCAATGATCCGGGTGTACCCATTACTGGCATTGTGTCGGTGCTGCCGTCGGGATTACCAGCTGGCGTAAGCAGCCGCGTCCTGCTCAAAAGTGGCACCACCGAACATCTGCTGGTCGGTGCCAGTTCCGTGGCAGGATTGGCCGCCGGTGAGTGGACCGCAACAGCACAGCAAGTTTCCGCCGACGGTGTCACGTATGTGCCGGTGCCTGCGACACAAGCGGTCACGGTGTCCGCAGCAGCGACCGTCGTCGTGAACGTGGCCTACATCCCGAACACGGGCTCACTGGACGTCGTGATTTCCGGACTACCCAGCGGTGGTGTTGGTGATGTCGTGGTGTCCGGCCCCGACGCGTTTCGCCGAGTGTTCGGATTGAATACGTCAATCCCGGCGCTTCCGCCGGGGCGTTATCGCGTCGAAGCACGCGGCGTCAAGCTTTCGTCCGGAAGTTTTGCGCCAGCAAACGCGCAGCAAGACATCGATATTGTGGCCAGCGCCACGCCAGCCGTTGTGACCGTTGCGTATGTGCTGGCCCCGTCCGTCGTCGAAGTGGCGGTCACGGGCCTCCCGGGGGGTAGCGCGGCCGCCATCACGCTGACGTCACCCAGTGGCTCAACGATTGCTGTTACGGCCGCCACGAGGCTGCCGGCGGCTCTGTCGGGGCGTTGGTTCATGAGTGCCGCGTCGGTCAAGTCATCCGGTTTCACATGGACGCCATCTCCCGCCACCAAAGACACGTCCGTGGCGTCCGGCGATTCCCTCAAATTCACAGTGCATTACACGGTGTCGACGGGTGGGCTCGCACTTTTGGTATCCGGTTTACCAAACGGCGTGAACGGCGCGGTGCATGTCACAGGACCTGGTGCGTTTCAGCGCACCGTCCCTGCCACGGCCACACTGACCGATCTCGCGCCCGGCGTTTACACGGTGACGGCCGACTCGGTCCAGAGCGGCGGAATCACGTACCGCGCATCGACGCCCTCGCAGCAAGTGACCGTCACCCCGTCGTTGGTCGCAGCCCCGGCAACCGTCACGTATTCGTCGGCCGTTGCCACATTCACTGTTGGAGTGACCGGGGTGCCCATTGGCGCCACCAACATGATTCAAGTCACTGGCCCGGGTGGTTTCGATCGGTTCATCAGCGGCACCAACACGTTTGCGAACGTATCGCCCGGTGTCTACACGATCACGGCAAGCGCCGTGGTGCTTCCCGGCGGATTGCGCTACGAAGCGTCACCCGCGCTTACCACGCGGACCCTGACATTCGGGACGACCAACAGCGTCGGCGTGTCGTACGCGCGGGCTGGTGGGCGAGCCGTGATCACCGTGTCCGGTTTACCCGTGGGTGTCAACGCGGCCGTGTCGCTCACCGGCAATAATGTCACCACACCCATCATGAGCACGGTGACGCTCGATAATCTGACGCCGGGCAACTACACGCTATCTGCTTCCACGGTGACGGTGGGCGCTACCGTGTACAACCCGTCGCCCGTTTCGTCCGCGCTGACAATTACCACCGGCGGGACCGCCAACGGTTCCGTCACCTACTCCACCGGCGCCGTCCCACCCGTGACACCGCCTGTTACTCCGCCCGTGCCCCCCCCGGGCGGTGGGAGTGGCCTGAATCTCATCCTTGACGGATTCTACCTGACACAAGCCATTCAGAAGATGGATGGCAGCGTGCCGCTCGTCGCGGGCCGTGACGCGTTGCTGCGCGTGTTTGTGCGCGCAAGCGAAGCCAACACCGTGCAACCCACCGTGCGCGTCCGCATTTACGACGGCCCCACGTTGCTACAGACGCTGACGCTGAACGCCCCCGAAGGCACCGTACGCACCACGTTGTCCGAGGGGACGTTGAACTCCACCTGGAACAGTGTTATTCAGGGTGGGAACGTGCGCACGGCCATGCGGATCGTGGCGGATGTCGATCCCACAGGCGCCCTTGCCGAAGCCGACGAAACCGACAACAGCTGGCCGCGCAATGGCACACCGCAGTCCATGACGGTCAACACCGCGCCGACATTCACTGTTCGCTTTGTACCGGTCACCATCGGTGCCCTGACGGGCAACGTGACCGTGGGCAACATGGACCAGTTCCTGGTGTCAACTCGGCGCATGATGCCCATCAACACCGTCCAAAGTGATGTTCGCGCGCCGTTCACATCGTCCGCCACCGTGCTGCAATCCGGCGACGGCAACAACCAGTGGTCGACGGTGCTGAACGAAATGAATGCCCTGCGCACCGCCGACGGCGCGCCAGGCACCACGCATTACTACGGCGTGGTGAAAGTTGGGTATAGTTCGGGGGTCGCCGGCTACGGGTACGTGCCGGGACGCGCTGCCATGGGCTGGGACTATCTCCCCAGCGGCGACGGGGTCGCCGTGCACGAATGGGGACACAACTTTGGTCGGCCACACACGAATTGTGGAGGGCCCGCCAGTCCCGACTTGGCGTATCCGTACGCGGGCGGCACGATTGGCAACTACGGGTGGAATTCCAGTAACGGCTCACTGATTGCGCCGTCGGCCACTGATGTCATGGGGTACTGCAACAACCAGTGGACCAGCGACTGGACCTGGATACGCGTGATGAATGCCCGTGCGGCGTCGGGTTCCGTTGCGACCGCATCGATGCTTGGCGCGAAGCAGGAGGGCCTGCTGGTATGGGGCCGCATCGTAGACGGGAAAGTGCTGCTCGAGCCAGCGTTCCGCGTGAGCAGCCGGCCCTCACCAGTCACTGTGAGCGGCACACATCGCGTCCAGGCGCTGGACGCACGTGGCAACAGCCTGATCGACCTGCCCATGACCGCCGACAAGGTGGATCACATACTCGATCATGACGAGCGCCACTTTGCGGTCGTACTGCCGTGGAGTCTCAAACTGGAACGCGCGCTTGCGACACTGCGCGTAAGCGACGCGCGTCAGCCGTTGGCCGTGGCCTCCATGTCCAGTGCATCGGTGGTCACCGCCGCGGTGCGCACAGGCGCCGACAGCGTGCCGCTGGTCATGCCTGCCACCAACGCCATCATTCGGGCCATCGGCACGTCGCGCAGCAGAATCACCTGGAACAAGGGCGCGTATCCCATGGCCCTGGCGCGCGACGCGGCGTCGGGCGAAATCCTTGCGTTCGTGCGCAATCCGGGCGATGAAATTGTCAGTCAGGGCCGCAAGGTCGAATTGGTGCTCTCCGACGGCGTGCGCTCATCCATTGTGCGCCAGTAAGGGACACTCGGTCGCGCTCGTACTCGCCGGCGGCACGTTCCACCATGATGCACTCATGCATGGCTCGTGGGGCGCGTCGCACGGCGTGGTGACAACACGTGTTGCCAGGTTGCACGCGCTTCACGAGCTCGATCCATCGCGCTTGGACCACACCGTGCGATTCACGTAGTCCACGTAGCTCAACACTACGCGCAGGACCTGCGTGGACACCGCGCCGCCCTGGTAGTCTGCAACGGGTTTAGCCAACCCCGCCGTCGCGTTGGCCGACGCGCGCTGCGCGAGAAGCACGCGCACTGCGTCCAGCACCCGATCGCGCTTGAGACCGCTCATGATCAGCGTACCGGCGTCCATGCCCTCCGGCCGCTCGTGCGCATTGCGAATCATGATGGCGGGCAAATTCAGCAGCGCCGCCTCCTCGGTAATGGTGCCGCTGTCGGACAACACGCACAACGCCCCCATCTGTAGTCGCACGTAATCGCAAAAACCAAAGGGCTTGACGAATTGCACCAACGGGTGCACGTCGCCCAACTGCAGCGCATCCAGACGGTTTCGCGTGCGCGGATGCGTGGACACGATAATGGGATGGCCATAACGCGCCGCCAGCGCATTCAGTGTGTCCAACAAGTCGTGCAAGTTCTGCGGCGTATCGACATTTTCCTCGCGGTGCGCGCTCACTACAAAAAACTGCCCTGCCACCAGTGACCGCTGCTGGAGCACGTCCGACTGCTGAATTTTGGGCAGATAGTGCGTCAGCACTTCGTCCATGTGCGAGCCGGTCTTGATAATGGTCTCCGGGCGAATACCCTCGGCCATGAGATACCGCCGCGCATGTTCGGTGAGCACCAGGTTGATGTCGCTCAGGTGGTCGAGCACCTTGCGGTTTAGTTCCTCGGGCACACGCTGGTCAAAACAGCGATTGCCCGCTTCCATATGAAACACGGGAATTTTGCGCCGCTTGGCAGAAATTACCGACAGGCAGGAATTGGTGTCGCCGTACAGCAGCACCGCGTCGGGCTGCTCCAGCGCCATCACCGCGTCTGACTTCTCGATGACGCGTCCTATGGTTGCGGCGGCGTTTTCGCCGACGGCTTCGAGGAAATGATTCGGCGCACGAATGCCCAGGTCCGCAAAGAACACCTGGTTTAGCTCGTAGTCGTAATTCTGACCGGTGTGCACCAGCACATGCCGCGTATGTTTGTCAAACTCGGCAATCACCCGGGACATTTTGATGATCTCGGGACGCGTCCCGACAATCGTCATGACCTTGAGCCGTGGAGTATCCGTCATGCGCGCAGGGCGTCCGTGATGTAGTCAAGTTTGAGCAGCAACGACTTCACCTGATTGACGTTCAGGCGCTCGGTGTTGTGCGAGGTGTAGTCGTCCTGGCGGGAAATGCGTTCTTCACCCACGCTGAAATATTGGGCGTAATTCAAATCGCGGTTGTCGGACGGAATGCGAAAATAGTCACCCAGATCTTCGGCCTTCGCCATTTCTTCACGCGAAATGAGCGACTCGAACAACTTTTCGCCGTGCCGGGTGCCGATAACCTGAATGGGATTGTCCATGCCGAACACGGCCTTCACGGCTTCTGCCAGGTCACCGACCGTCGAAGCCGGCGCCTTCTGCACAAAAATGTCTCCCTGCCCCCCGTGCTGAAACGCGTACAACACCAGGTCTACCGAATCTTCCAGCGACATAAGGAAACGCGTCATGTTGGGGTCGGTCACCGTTAACGGCTTCCCTTCCCTGAGTTGCTGCACGAACAGCGGAATGACAGAACCTCGCGACGCCATCACGTTGCCGTATCGCGTGGCGCACAACACCGTCTCGGTGGGGCCCTGCATGCGCGCCTTGGCCACCATGAATTTCTCCATCATGGCCTTGCTCATCCCCATGGCGTTTATCGGATACACCGCCTTGTCCGTACTGAGCATGACCACGCGCGATACGCCCCGCGCAATGGCCGCATTCATCACGTTCTCCGAGCCCAGCACGTTGGTGCGCACCGACTCCATCGGGTAAAATTCGCACGACGGCACCTGCTTCAGCGCCGCCGCGTGAAACACGAAGTCTACGTCTTTCATGGCCTGGAACACGCCGTCGTATTCGCGCACATCCCCAATGTAGAACTTGAGTTTGGGGTGGTTCATGGCGATGCGCATTTCCTCCTGCTTCTTTTCGTCACGGCTGAAAATGCGAATTTCCCGCACCTCGCTGGACAGAAAACGCCTGAGCACCGTGTTGCCGAACGAACCGGTTCCACCGGTAATCATCAGCACCTTGTCTGTAAACGTCATCGAATTCCGGGCGTTATTGGAATTGGCGCATGGACGCGATCAACGTGGGCCAGTCGGCCGGCACGTAACCCGTTGCCTCTCGAAACCGCTCGGCGTTCAGCGAACGGTCAATCACGAGGGCGTCGTCGGGCACAATTTCGATGTCCTTCTGGTATTCGGCCGCGACCAGCTTGAGCAGATGGTACTTGTCAATGGGCGCCGCCGCCACGTGGTACAGCCCGGACAACGCGCGGTTCGGAATCACCACGTCACGGATAATTTGCGCCAACACCATGGTTGGCAGCCCAGAGAATATGGCCTTCGTAAATCCACGGCACTGTTTCTCCTGCGACAAAAACCATCCCACCAATCCGTGCGCGCTTTGCAGTTCGTGTCCGATAATGGACGTGCGCAACGTGATCGTGTGCGGGTACGCCACTTCGCCCAACGCCTTGGTGCGCCCGTACAGGTCGGTGGCATCAGGCACATCCGACTCGCGATACCCGCCGCGTGTGCCGTCAAAGACGCAGTCGGTGCTGATGTGCACCAGGCGTGCGCCGGCCACGTCACACAAGCGCGCCAAACGGTGTGGCAGCAGCGCGTTGATGGGAATGGCCTGCAGCGCATCGTTGGCGTCCGCCAGTTGCTTCACCAATCCCACGCAGTTGATCACCACGTCGGGCCGGGCGCGCACAAAGGCCTGCATGAGCGAGTCTGGCTGCTCGACATCGACACCCGTGAGGAGGCGGCTTGCGACACGCTCATGGAAGAATCGCTTCGCCCCTTCGGAGCGAATGGTGCCGAAAACCTGCCAGTCGGGCTGTCCGCCGAGCACGCGAACCATCGCGTTGCCCAGCATGCCGCTTGCACCAAGCACCAGAATGTTCATTCGCGTTTTGCTCGCTCCGGCTGAACAGATTCGAGATGTGCGATAAGCCGATCCGTCAGCTTGTCGTGGGTAAAATGTTCTGCGTAATATGCACGCCCGCGCTGGCCCATCGCCTGGCGTTCCGCCGCCGGTGTGCGGTACAGCGCCAACACGGCGTCTGCGAGCGCCCGCGCATCTTCGGCGGGAGTCGCGAGTCCAGCGCCAGCCTCCGTCACCAAACGCGCGCCCTCGCCGTTCAGACAGGCAATAATGGGCCGTCCCGCCGCCAGGTACGCCTGCACCTTGCTGGGAATGGTGTGCCTGAAGATTTCCTGGTTGGCCAACGTGACCAGCAGCACCGACGCCGCCTGCATGAACGCCGGCATCATTTCAACGGGAAAGCGACCGGGCAATCGCAAGTTGGTGAGACCTTCCACCACCACTTGCTGCTTCATCCACTCCCACCGGCTTCCCCCGCCCACCAGCACAAAGTGAATGTCCGAGTGCGCCTTGAGAAGCACCGCCGACTGCAACACGGTTTCGACGGCTTGTGCCGAGCCAATATTCCCGGCAAACATCACAATAAAATCGCCCACGATGTCCTGAACGGGTGGGCAGCTCCCGGTCGACGTTGCGGCGAATGAATCCATGACCGAATTAGGCTGATACTCAATACGCGTGCCCGACGCGAGCGCGCGCACAGGCTCTACAAACGCGTGCGACTGCACCAGCAACAAGTCGACATGCCGATAGATGAATCGAACCACGCGTTCAACGAGTCGGAGCACCGTCCGATTTCGCACGTGTCCGGTGGCGGACAAACTCTCGGGCCACAAGTCCTGCACCCACAGCACCACGGGGCAGCCTTTCAGCCAACCCAAATACAGCGCCGGAATAGCCTGTAGAATAGGAGAAGGGGCGAACACAAAAATCACATCGTAGTTCCGGCCTCGCTCGGTCATCGGCCCAAACACCAGACCCGAGACAATGAAGGACAGATAGTTTGCCGCCAGCCGCAGTCCCCCGCTTCCACGTGGTACAATGGGAAGTCGGGTTATCGGCACCCCCGCGTGCTCCTCGCGCTGAATTCCAAACGCGCGATAGCCGTCAAAGACCCGACCGCCCGGGTAATTTGGCTTGGCCGTCAGCACTTGCACACGCACGCCCCGCTCCAGCAAAGAACTGGCCAGCTCGTTGATGCGAAAATCTTCGGGCCAGAAATACTGCGAAATCAGCAGGAGCTTCATGAGGGAAGCGTTAACCGCTGCCCCCGAACACTTCAAGCCTCTATCTTCCGGGTTCACCCTCTTTCCGCACTCTCCATGGCTTCGTACGACGTTCTGATCCTCGGTGGTGGCCCCGCTGGCTACGTGTGCGCTCTCCGCTGCGCCCAACTTGGTCTCACCACCGCTGTCATTGAACGTGAAGCCCTGGGCGGCACCTGCGTCATCTGGGGCTGTATTCCCGCGAAAGCTCTGCTGGAAAGCGCCCACATGGTCAGGCACCTGGCCAAAGCGGCGGAACACGGCATCACCATTGGCGAGGCAAAGCTGGACTTTGGCACGGCAATGAAACGCTCCCGCGCCGTGAGCACCCAGAACTCCAAGGGTGTCGAATTCCTGTTCAAAAAGAACAAGATCACCTGGATTCGCGGCACAGGCGTGCTTGAGAAAGGCCGGAAAGTGACCGTCACCAATGCCGAAGGGAAAAAGGAAACACACGATGCGAAAAAAGCCGTGGTGATTTCCACGGGCTCGCGCGTACGCGGCCTGCCGCAAGCGGGCCTCGAGCTGGACAAAAACGTCGTGCTCTCCTCGGACGATGTGCTCGTTCTCGACAAAGCGCCGGCCACCATGGCCGTCATCGGCGCCGGCGCCGTTGGTTGTGAATTCGCCGATGTGTTCGACGCGTTCGGCACAAAAATCACCCTCGTCGAAATGGCGCCCGCCATTCTGCCCATCGAAGACGCCGACGTCAGCGCCGAACTCCTCAAGAGCTTCAAGAAGCGCAAAATGGACGTGCTGACGGGTGCGAAACTCACCAGCGCGACGGTGACGAAAACCGGCGCGACACTGTCGGTCGAGTCGGGCGGCAACACACAATCCATTCAGGTGGACAAAGTGCTGGTCGCCGCAGGGCGCGCGGCAAACGTGGAGAACATCGGGCTCGAAGCGGTGGGAATTACAAAGTCCGACCGTGGGTTCGTGAAGATCAACGAGAAGTTCGAAACCAACGTGCCGGGCTACTACGCCATCGGTGATGTGGCCGGCAATCAGATGCTCGCACACAAGGGTCAACGCGAGGGCCATGTGTTAGCCGACATTCTTGGCGGCGAAAAGGCACAGGCGGTGAACTACGGCAACGTGCCAAGCTGCACGTATTGCCACCCCGAAGTGGCCTCGGTTGGCCTCACCGAACAACAGTGCAAGGACAAGAAACTCGACTACAAGGTTGGCCGGTTTCCGTTCTCCGCCAACGGCCGTGCCCGCACGTCAGGTGAAACCGAAGGGTTCGTCAAAATCATTCGCGACGCGAAATACGGCGAAATTCTGGGCGCCCACATTATTGGTGCACACGCGACGGAATTGATTCACGAGCTCGTAGTCGCGCGCGAGAACGAGTTTACCGTCGAAGAAATTGATCTCGCCATTCACGCGCACCCAACGCTGAGCGAGGCCATTGCCGAAGCGGTCCTGGACAGCATGGGCAAGATGTTGCATGCGTAGTCGGACAACGGCCGTTTGATCGGCGCCGTGGATACGCGCGAATTACTCGTCGTCGACATGGGCCTGATCGCTTACGATCAGGCCCATGTTTTTCAGCGGGCGGCCGCCAGGCTGCGCGCGCGGGGAGAAATTGCACAGGACCTGCTCATTCTGTGCGAACACCCTCGGGTCGTGACCACTGGGCGGTCAACCAAGAGCGGCAATCTCAAAGCCAGCGCCGAGCTGCTGCGAACCCACGGCATTGACCTGCGTGATGTCGAACGGGGTGGCGACGTCACCATCCACGAGCCAGGACAACTCGTGGGGTATCCCGTCATCGATCTCAAGCGCCACCAGCAGGACCTGCATTGGTATTTGCGGCAAATTGAGGAGGCCATCATTCTCGCGTTGCGTACCATTGGACTCGACTCGGGGCGCAGCGCCGGTCAAACGGGCGTGTGGACGGATGGCCGTAAGTTGGCCTCCATTGGCGTGCATGCGCGCGACTGGGTCACGTCGCACGGGTTCGCCCTCAACGCGTTCAACGACCTGCACACATTTCGGTTTGTGGTGCCCTGCGGCATTGCCGACGTGACCATGACCACCGTGCAACGCGAGTGTGAAACCTTGGGGCGCAAGGCTCCTGACAAAACCACGTTGCATGCAGCCATCATCCAGGGGTTTGCCCAGGTCTTTATGCTCTCGGCGCGCACAGCACAGCAGGAAATCCTGGGTGCCGTACGCGCCGAGATATTGGAATTACAACCGGTTGCGCGTTAGCGCTCGCTGCCAAAGTGCGGGGCGAGAGGTTGGACCCCAGGCTTGCGACGCCTGACGCGGATGCCGAACGGATCGTCCCTCGCCCAGCTGACTAAGGTTTCGCGGGCGGAAGCTGCGACTTGGCGATGGAGTCCACACGCGCCTTGTCATGTGACGGGTCGGGCAGGTTCAACCCGGCGGCGTAGGGCGAGAAGAATTTCCAGCCCCAGCCCACCAGTGTATCGCCCTCAATGACAACGGGAGTGTCTGTCTCGCGGACAATCGGGTCACTGAGCGTGCCCGGCGTATCGCGGTACCAGATAATCTCGAACTGCTTGCCTGCGGTGATGTATACCTGATGGCGAAAGCCATTCACAATGCGCGGCTCGTCGGCGGGATTGGTTGGTGTGAGTGGTCCCGTTCCAATGGCCGCGACCACAGCATCGCGCTTTGAGCCCTCGGGAATGGCTTTGAGCTTGGCCTGGCCCACGTCAGACGGGCCGCAGGCGGCCAGCATGAGGGTGGCTGTGACCGCGGCCATTCCAGCCCAGCGAATGGTTTGCGAAAACCTGCGTTTTGACCACGAAGTGTGCATGGCGTTGGATGCTTGAGGAAAAGGAAGGTCTGGTGATGTGACACAGATATGGTGCCATCGGTACCCAGGACATTTCAGAGGCTCGGCGCTGCGTACGAACGGACGCGCCACATACCTGAAGAATAATAGCGGCTTTTGTTGCCAGAAAAACAAACGGCCCCACCCGAAGGTGGGGCCGTTGTCTACTGCGTTACAGCGCTATCCGTGGATCACGGACCACCAGCGAACGGCAACTCGAAGATTACCGTGATGGTGTTTGGCGCGTACTGGTTGTACGTGCAGGTAAAGGCCGCTGCGGTCGGGAAGATCACCACACCGTTCACGGTACAACCGGTCGGCGCACGGTCAACCGTGCTCGTGCTAGTCGGCGTGATCGTAACCGTCAGACCAACGTTCGGACGGTTCTGTGAGATGCGTTCCACACCGTTCACTGACGACTTGGTCAGCGTCATGAACGGAGCAAGCGCGTTGTTCACGATCATGCCAGTTCCGTTGCCGTAGGCGCGGAACGTGATCGTCTGGTCGATTGCCGAGGCAACCACAGTGATCTCGTTTGAGTTCGGTCCGACAACTGACGGGCAACCCGTGCCGAAGCTGCGGGTCGTGATACCGTCGCCGATGGCGTCCACACCAACTGCGCGGTAGCAACCCGTGGTCACGCCCGGCTGAACAATCATGCCGTTGGTAACCTGCGGGAAAGCAGCTGCGGTGAACTGATAGCGCCAGAAGCGCGTTGCACCCTGGTCGTTGATGATGGGGTTGGCCGGAGCGGAAGCGTTCACCGTTCCAACAAAGACCCACTGACCAGCGGCCGAGTCATTCAACGTCGTCGTCGCAGTGCCCAGGCCAGTGCCCGTGTGCTGCGCATTTCCTTCCCAACGGAACAGGTGCACCATCGGGAACGGCGGTTGCGTGACGATCGTGCTGGTGATGGCGCGGAACTCGATGGTCGAGCCCGTACCACCAAAGCCTGACCAGGCAACAAGGCGATCAAGTCCCGCCGTGGCGGTATTGAGGTCCTTGGTATCCCAGCGCACGCCGTTGGAGACGTTACCCGCGAAGATGTTCTCGACGTAGGCTGCTTCGCCGAAACCACCACTCGCGTTCAGGTTCGTCATGCCCAAGTCCTTGAACGGGAAGCTTGCGGCGTACAGAGCCGGCCAGCCGTTCGGAGCACCCAGATTCAGGTGCGTGGCGCGAACGTCAAAGGCATACACGCCCAGGAAATTCGGCTTGAAGCCAACGAACGGGTTCACAGCGCCCGTGCCGTAGGAAATCGGAGCGTCCGACGAATCGACCGGCTCGATACCACGGATTGACGGAATTGGCATGAGGATACCGTTGGCGGACAGCAATGCATCCGGACCAAACGGAGTCGCCAGCAACGTGTCGCCGAACACGGCCCACGCGTTGTGGAAGTTCGCGAAGCGATCGCGACGGAAGCGCATGCGCGCGCCGCTGTTGATCACCGTTGAACCACCCGAGCTATCGCCAACCATGCCCATGGCCTGGTAACGGAGGAAGAGATCGGTATCGATCGCTTCGACGTCATCCACGCCGGTGGGGAGGAAGATCTGCGCGACGGCGGTTGCAGCACCAGTGGCGCCGCTTGCACCGAAGACCGACGGAATACGTGTGCCCGTAACAAGCGGCGACGTCTGGTCGATGACCGAGCGTTCCTGCAGCGTGGTGGTGTTACCAGCGCGGTCAGTGATGCTCAGGTTGTACTGGTAATAACCAACCGCTGGGTTGGCCGAGACCGGCACGGAGCCTGCGCCGGTCGTTGAGGCGATTGAACCCGCGCCATAGATGAGCACGGAGTCACGACGGAATGACGGATCTTCGGTTTCGACCGGGTTACCCTGGCCGCCAACGAAGTTCATGGTGCGGGTAGCCACTGTGGTGACAACCGCACGGTTCGTCAGCAACGGCGTGGCGTTCGGCGCAAAGCGCCGCACGGTACGCGTGCCGTGGTTCGTGATGTTGAAGCCAGAACGTTCGTCGCGGTACCGTGCACCGAACCAGAAGTCAGTTCCGTTTCCGGCCAATGCGACTGGCGTCGCAGCGACCAGACCGTTTACCGGCTGGAAGATCGAGTCACCCGTTGCGCGATAGATGTTCGGCATGTCTGGCAGACCACCCGGTCCGTCCCACGCCAACACCACTTCTGCACCCGTGTTGTCAATACCGAACAGCGGCGTTGCGACGACGGCCGTTGCGGCCAGGTTACCAATCGTACCGCGGTTGCCCAAGCGGTCGGTTTCGGTGGCCTGTGCCACGAACGCGTTGTTCGTGAAATCACATGGGCTTTCACGGTTCGTGTTCGGCGCAATGCTGAACACACCCGCGATGGAAGCCGTGGTGCGCGTGCCCGCGACATCCTGGAACGTCTGCGGTCCGCACAGCGGATTCGCCGAGGCCACGCGGAAGATCGTGTTACGTGCTGCGGTCGCGAACAGACCGACGCCGACACCCGTCAGCGGCGTGACCGCCGTGATGAAGTCCGTGGCAGTGTAGTTCGTGTTGAACAGGTATGCATCGTTCACCCAACGTTCGCCATTCGCCTGTGTGACGGCCAGCGTGAGGTTCGGGCTCTGGTAGTCGACACGGATTGGATCCGGGTTAACCAGCTGCGGCGAGGCACGGAACAACGTCGGACGTGGGCCGGCGTAGTTTTCTGCGCCTTGCGTCGGGTTGTACGCGTACAACGTGCGCGGGCCAGGGTTGTTCGAGTTATCCAGCGAAGCGACAACCATTGGATAATCTTCGAAGCGGTACTGGTCAGCCTGGTCGTAGGCACCAACCACGTTGTTACAG
>Ga0105048_10000130_pt1 | contig 97281 bp, 73 predicted proteins | sample MAT05_FD_78382 | JGI IMG/M metagenome (GOLD analysis project Ga0105048, IMG submission 78382) | Freshwater microbial communities from Lake Fryxell liftoff mats and glacier meltwater in Antarctica - MAT-05 | ecosystem: Environmental > Aquatic > Freshwater > Ice > Liftoff microbial mat | place...
AACGCCAACGCTCGCGTATAGGTCGCCGCCGTCTTCGCAAGGAGCGCAGCCGCTGGCATAGTTGGCCGATTGCCTGCTGCGCGTGGTAGTTTGCGAGGTGTTGCCGCTATCAAAAATTGTCGGCAGGGAGGGAAAAGGGGTCATTACGATATCATTGACATTTTTCCCGTTAAACCAAGTAGACGGGGTCGGATTTTGTGGTTTGGGGTGGCGTTAAATGGGGTCGCCTCGTTTAGTATTTAAAATACACGGGCTGGTTATTGGCAAAAGTGGTAAAAGTCCTATCGATGATGACTTGGGTGTTGGTCATAGATTTCGATTTTTTGCTTATGTTGAATGGGGCGTGCGCAGGCTTGAGCGCGCTTTGCGCATCTCCACTGAAGTTTATATCGGACAGGGACGCCGGGAGTTTAATCGGAAAAGACGGTTAAAAGAGACATCGCGCAACATTGTGAGTTCTTCCGGTTTTTTAGTGGCCAGCTGCTCCCTATGAAGAACGACACCCGTTGATCGAGCATTTGAGCGGCTAGTTTCAGTTCGGGGAGCCCATCGCGGCGTCTTGTGTGGGTTGGTTTCATTGTCACACACCACAGATTTCACAGATACGATCCGGATAAAGGCAGAGGAGTCAGGTGTTCGGGGATAGTGGTATTATATCCGGTATTTATCTGTGTCATCTGTGGTTAAAATTAGGGGATGGCGAAAAGGGTCAAACTTTGCACTTTGTCGTCGGTAGCCGTTAGCTCGTTTTCACTCAACAACCAAGCTCAAGACGCCTGATAAACAGCCTGCGCTGCCGCTTGACCAGTCGCTGGAAGTGGCGGGAATGCTAGGAGTCGGAGGGCGAAGCGCTTGAGGCTCAGGCGGCGGGCACGGCGGCCCGCCCTCCAGCGGATCGTGTGGAGGGCGCCGCGCTGTCGTCGCCGAGTTCTGGCGACGGACATGCTTCTTCATGGAACTGGTTGATTCAAGGGCCCCGTAAAGGGCGTCGATTCTTCACCCAGATCTTTGGATTCAATGCGCACGGCAAAACATCACACCGTTGAACGAAGGTCGCTCTTTGACTCGCGGCCCGATTACTGCTCGTTTGTTCACCTCTATGCCAAGCACTTCCTCTTTCTTCTCTCGCTTCAGCATCGGGTTATCCGCCTTTCGCCGTGTGCTCGCCGATCCCGTTTTCGCACAACACACCGCCACATCCCTGCGCGCCTCCGCCGCCTTGCCTGCTGCACAACCCACGCCTGCTCTCACGTCGACACCCGCGCCCGCTAAAGCCGCCGCCCTCCCGCTTGAGCAAACCCACGCCTCCGCCCTCGCGCTGCTCGCCTTGCTGCAACGCGAAGGACGACTCGTCGATTTCCTTCAGGAGGATGTTTCGGCCTATGCCGATGCTGAGATCGGCGCCGCCGTCCGCGTCGTCCACGCCGGTAGCCGCAAGGTCCTCGCCGACTATTTCACTCTCGCCCCGGCCTGGCCCGGTGCCGAGGGCGATCCCGTGACGCTGCCCGTCGGCTTCGACGCCCAGCGCATCCGCCTCGTCGGCAACGTCGCCGGTCAGCCTCCTTACCGAGGTGCTCTTAAGCACCACGGCTGGGTCGCCACCACCGTGCGCCTGCCCGATCTCTCTCCCGCCCTCGACCCGCGCGTCATCGCGCCCGCCGAGGTCGAGCTCTGATTTTTTCCCGCCCGCGCAACTCCGCGCCTTCTCACCCTCTTCCTCCTTTCCTATGGCTCGCTTTTCCATCGGTATCGACCTCGGCACCACCAATTCCGCTGTCTCCTGGTTCGACTTGGAACGTCCCGCCGCTCGTGGCGACGATCAATCCATGCTCGCTATCCCCCAACTCACCGCGCCCGGTGTTGTTGAGAAAAAAAATCTCCTTCCGTCTTTCCTCTATCTCCCCAACGCACAGGAATTTCCCACTGGCTCCCTTGGGCTTCCGTGGGACGCCGACCACACCACCATCGTCGGCGATTTCGCCCGCTCCCATGGCGCCAAGGTCCCCACGCGCCTTGTTGGTTCGGCCAAGAGCTGGCTCGGCCACGCAGGCGTCGACCGCCAGTCGCCCATCCTGCCTTGGCAAGCGCCCGCCGAGGTCGCCCGCATCTCGCCCGTGGAGGCCTCCCGCCGTTACTTGGAACACCTCCGCTCGTCCTGGGATAACCAGTTTCCAGAGGCTCCGTTCGCCGAGCAGGATGTCGTGCTGACCGTGCCCGCTTCCTTCGATGCCGCTGCGCGCGAACTCACCCTCGCCGCCGCTCAACAGGCTGGCCTCGCCCAGCCCACGCTGCTCGAAGAACCCCAGGCCGCCTTCTATGCTTGGCTGGAACGCTCGGGCGAAAAATTCCGCCAACAGGTCCGCCCCGGCGACCTCGTGCTCGTGATCGATGTGGGAGGCGGCACCAGCGATTTTTCGCTCATTGCCGTCACCGACCGCGACGGCGATCTCCAACTCACCCGCGTGGCCGTCGGCGACCACATTCTCCTCGGCGGCGACAACATGGACCTCGCCCTCGCCTACGCCGTTAATAAACGCCTCGCCGCCACCGGTAAAAAACTCGACGCTTGGCAATTCAATGCCCTCACCTACGCCTGCCGCCAGGCGAAGGAAGCCCTTTTCGCCGATCCCACCCTCGCCGCCCTGCCCCTCGTCGTGCCCGGCCGAAGTTCATCGCTCATCGGCGGCACCCTTCGCACCGAACTCTCCCGCGAAGAACTCAACCTAGCATTAACCGACGGCTTCTTTCCCGAGGTCGCGGTCACCGACCTGCCGCAAACCGCCCGCCGTTCCGGTCTCGCCCAACTCGCCCTGCCCTACGCCCAAGATGCGGGCGTCACCCGCCACCTCGCCGCCTTCCTCACCCGCCAAGCCCGCGCCCTCGCCACCGCCCACGACGCCCCGGTCGCGCTACGTCCCGACCAAACCTTTATCCACCCCACCGCCGTACTCTTCAACGGCGGCGTCTTCCGCGCCGATCCCCTCAAGCACCGCGTGCTCGATGTGCTCAATCGCTGGCTCGCCACCGACACCGGCCAACCCGCCGTCGAGCTAGCCGGTGCCGAACTCGACCTAGCAGTCGCCCGCGGCGCCGCCTATTACGGCTGGGCCCGCCTGGGCCACGGCCTGCGCATCCGCGGCGGTACCGCCCGCGCCTACTACGTCGGCGTTGAAACCGCCATGCCCGCCGTGCCCGGCCAGGAACCTCCTGTGCGCGCCCTCTGCGTCGCACCCTTTGGGATGGAAGAAGGCACCACGGCCGAACTGCCACCGCAAGAATTTGGCCTCGTCGTCGGTGAGCCCACCCGTTTTCGCTTTTTCTCCAGCTCCGTCCGACGCGACGACGTGGTGGGCGACTTCGTGGAAGACCCGGCCGAGAACGAGGAACTCGAAGAACTCGCGCCCATCGAGTCCCTTCTGCCCGCCCAAACGGGCCCCGCCGACCGCCTCGTACCGGTCAACCTCCAGGCCGCCGTCACCGAACTCGGCACACTCGAACTCCGTCTCATCGAGAAAAACGGCACCGGGCGCTGGAAACTCGAACTCAACGTCCGCATGAAAGGGTAAGCGCCCTTTCTGCGCCGCACTATGTCCGCGACCCACGTGATCGGCATCGATCTCGGCACGAGTAACTGCGCCGTCGCCTTCGCCCTCTTGGCCGAAGGCACCGAGGCCATCGTGCGCGACTTTCCGATCCCGCAACTCCAACGTCCCGGCCAGGTCGCGCCCCAACCGCTCCTCCCATCCAGCCTCTACACGCCCGCCGCGCAGGAGTTACCGCCCGGCTCGTCCCGTCTGCCGTGGGAAACCGACCTCGCCGCCGAGCCTGCTTTTATCGTGGGGGAGTTCGCCCGTTGGCAAGGCGCTCGTGTCCCGGGCCGCCTCATCTCTTCGTCGAAAAGCTGGCTTTGCCACCCCGGCGTCGATCGCACCGCCGCCATCCTCCCCTGGGGCGCACCCGCCGACGTGCCTAAGCTCTCCCCGCTTGACGCCTCCGCCCGCCTACTCAAATACCTCGCCCAGGCTTGGGACGCCGCCCACCCCGAAGCACCGCTTGCTACGCAAGAAATCGTCCTCACGGTGCCCGCCTCCTTCGACGAAGTCGCCCGTGCCCTCACGGTAAGCGCCGCCCAACAAGCCGGTTTCAAAACCTTCACCCTCGTCGAAGAACCGCAAGCCGCGTTCTACGCCTTCACCGCCCACCAAGGAGCCAAACTCGCCGACGCCCTCGATGGTGTGCGCCTCGTCTTGGTGGTGGATGTCGGCGGCGGCACCACCGACTTCACCCTCGTACAAATTTCCCTCGGTGAAGACGGCCCGGTGCTCAAGCGCATCGCCGTCGGCGACCACGTCATGCTCGGCGGTGACAACATGGACGCCGCGCTCGCCCGTCGCGCTGAAGACCAACTCCGCATCGCCGGCCACAAACTCGACGCCCACCGCTGGACCCAGCTCGTGCAAGCCGCCCGCGTCGCCAAAGAAACACTCCTTGCCGCCGAAGCCCCGGAACGCGTCCCCCTCACGCTCGCCGCCGCAGGCAGCCGCCTGATCGGCGGCACGCTCGCCACCCAGCTCACCCGCAACGAGGCAGAAACGCTCGTGCTCGATGGCTTTTTCCCACCCTGCGCGCCCGACGAAGCGCCTCGCCGCCCAGCCCGCGTCGCCTTGCAAGAACTCGGCCTGCCCTACGCCCAAGATCCCGCCGTCACCCGCCACCTCGCCGCCTTCCTGCAAAAACACGCCGCCGCCGGTTTCGCCGCCCTCGGCACGACCGCCGACACGCCCAACTCACCGCTCCCACGACCTGACGCGATTTTGCTCAACGGCGGCGTCTTCGCCTCGCCCCGTCTCGCTACACGGCTGCTCGACGTCGTTTCCTCCTGGTGGCCCGACGCCCCGCGTAGCCGCGCGTTGGAGCACGACTCCCTTGCCCTCGCTGTCGCCCACGGCGCTGCCCGCTACGGCCTCGTGCGCCACGGCCTCGGCCGTCGCATCGGTGGCGGCGCCGCCCAAGCCCTCTACCTCGGCCTGCAAACGCACCGCAACGACGACAACAACGTGTCCACCGCCGTCTGCATTCTCCCCCGTGGACATGAGGAAGGGCGCACGATCGAGCTCACCGCCCGCCCCTTCACCCTCGCCGTTGGACAACCCGTTCAATTCCCCTTGCACGCCACCACGGCCGACCGCGTCGACCTCCCCGGCGATATCGTCACCATCGACGACACCTTCCGCGCCCTGCCACCGCTGCACACCCTCTTCCGCGCAACCGAAACCGGTACCCGCAACGTCCCCGTCCATCTACGCGCCAACCTCACCGAACTCGGCACGCTCGAACTCTGGTGCGTCGCCGCCACCGGCGACGAAAACTGGCGTCTCGAATTTGAATTACGCGCCGCCGCCGCCCGCGCCACCACCACGGTCGTCGAGTCCATGCCAGCGCGTTTCGCCGAGGTGCGCACGATCATCGACCGATTCTATGGTCCCGCCGCCAGCCCCGCCGATCCGAAGGCACTCAAACAACTGAGCACCACCCTCGAAACCGCCCTCGGCCCGCGCGAAGGATGGCACCTGCCGCTCCTGCGCGAACTGTGGAGCGCACTTTTCGCCGGTGCCGCCCGACGACGGCGTTCCGCCCTCCACGAACGCCTCTTCTTCCGCCTGCTCGGCTACGCACTGCGCCCCGGCTTCGGCTACCCGCTCGACGCATGGCGTTGCGAGCAGACGTTCTGCCTCTTCGCCGAGAGCGTGCATTTCCATACTGAAAACGCCACTTGGAACGAATTCTGGATACTCTGGCGGCGCGTAGCCGGCGGCTTAAATGAAACGCATCACACCGCGCTCTGGAACTACCTGAAGCCACATCTCGCCCGCCGCATTCCGCCTCAACCCTCCAAAAACGCACCTCGTCCGAAGGGCGTCCAGCCCGAAGGCATGGACGAAATGGTGCGCACCGCCGCCTCGCTCGAACACCTCGACCCCGCCGAAAAAATTGTCCTTGGCCACTGGATCGACGAACGCCTCCGCGCGCCCGCTGGCACCGCCTCCGGCCCCTGGTCCTGGGCGCTCGGCCGCCTCGGCGCCCGCGTGCCAGTCTACGGCGGAGCCCACCGCACCGTACCCATCGAAACCGCCACCGCTTGGCTCACGCTCCTCCTCGATAAAAAACTCCGTGCCATCGACGGTGCGCCCTTCGCCGCCACCCAACTCGCACGACTCACCGGCGACCGCACCCGCGACCTCGAACCCGAGCTCCGCGCCCGCACCGCCACCGCACTCACCCAGGCCGACGCGCCTGCACGCTGGCTCCGCCTCATCGAGGAAGTCGTCGTCCTCGAAGCCGATGACGAAGCCCGCGCCCTCGGCGACACCCTTCCGCTCGGCCTCAAACTCGCCTAAACTTAGAAAACGCATTGGAAGCGCTCATGGGTTCCTCGCTCATCGGCGCTCATTCAATATTTTCCGCAAATTGATCGATTCAACTGATACCAACGTCCCTTTGTTTCTAGCCTTTGGTAGGACGAGGCGTCTCTGCCGAGCCTCGGCTCACCGGGACGGTTCGCCCTCCCCCCCAGCCTCGAATCTAAAGTGTATTTCCTAAAGGACGTTGGTATGAGGGGTGAAAACGATTTTCATTAGGCCCTCGTATCACTTCCGTCATGAGCGTCAATGAGCGTTCATTAGCGGTTCAGTAATTCCGGAATTTAGGCTGAAAACACCAGCGCTCAGCTCTGATCTTCGATAAATTTCCGCACGGCGTCCAGCGTCGCGGGGATGCGATGCTTGATCAGCGGCTTCGACTTGAGCGCTTCAAGCGTCGGGTGCGTCGCCTCGCGGCCGATGGCGAGTTTGATCACGTCGGGGAACTTCGCGGGATGCGCGGTCGCGAGCACCACGCTGGCGCGGTCGGCGGCGAGTTCCTTGAAGCCGCACGCGGTGTGCGGATCGACGACGTAGCCGAACTTCGCATTCACGTCGCGGATGATCTGTGCAATCTCCGCGTCGGTCGTGCGCGAGGCGCGAAAACTGTCGCGGTTGAAATTCTCGAAGCGGTAGCGGCCGGTTCGTTTAAACGATTCCATCACCGCGCGCACCCGGGCCGGGTCACGGTTTTCCGCGAAGGAAAGAAAACGCTCAAAGTTCGACGCGACCTGGATATCCATCGACGGCGCATGACTCGGATGCACGTCGGACACCGCATAATCGCCGGTCGTGAAGAGGCGGTAGAGGATGTCGTTCTGGTTCGTCGCGACGCGGAAGCTGGCGATCGGCACGCCCATTTTCTGCACGAGCCAGCCGGCCAGGACATTGCCAAAATTGCCGGTCGGCACGACAAACTCCAACCGCTCGCGGGCGGCGGGCGGAAGCCGAAACCACGCATAGAGGTAATACACGCATTGCGCGAGGATGCGGGCGAGGTTGATGGAGTTGACTGCGCTCAGCCGATGACGCGCGCGAAAATCCTGGTCCTCAAAAAGCGTTTTCAGCACCGACTGCGCGTGGTCGAAGGTGCCGTCGACCGCGAGGGCGAAGACGTTGTCGGCGCCGGTACAGGCCATCTGGCGTTCTTGCAGCGGCGAGACGCGGCCATCGGGATAGAGAATGAAAATCTTCGCGCGCGCCCGGTCGAGCAGGCCGTGGATGGCGGCGGCGCCAGTGTCGCCCGAAGTGGCGCCGAGCACGGTGAGCGACTCACTGCGCACGGCGCACTGATGTTCGTAGAGATTGCCAAGGAGCTGGAGCGCAAAATCTTTAAACGCGAGCGTCGGACCGTGGAAGAGTTCGAGCACCCAGGTTTTATCGTCGAGCTGCTTGAGCGGCGCGATGTCGGGATGGTCGAAACGCGTGTAGGAACGGTCGACGATGGCGCGCAACGTCGCGGGCGCGATGTCGGTGGCGAAGAGTTTAAGAAATTCGAAACAGAGCTCCGGGTACGACAGCTTGGCCCACGACTCCAGTTTGCCCGAGAGATCCGGCAGGCGTTCGGGCAGATAAAGACCGCCATCAGGCGCGAGGCCGGTGGCCACGGCATCCGAAAAACCGAGTGCAGGAGTCTGTCCGCGAGTGGAAATGAATTTCATGGGGAGACTGTTTCGTTATTCAACAAACCGACTGAGTTGGATCACAGAGGACACCAGAGGATGCACGGAGGACACCGAGCAGGTTGCAAGAAATAGCGGGTCAATTTTTCGATTTAGACCAAGTGCGCAGTGTCCGCTCCGTGGCCTCTGTGCGGCCTCTCGTGTCCTCTGTGTCACACGCTCAGAAAGAGTTTCAAAAAAGACACGGGCGTTTCGGCCCGTGTCTCGAAATCGGAAAACCTGATTGAACCGAATCAGGCTTTATCGAGGCCGAACGCCGTGTGTACGGCGCGGGCGGCGTCGTCGGCTTTGGCCTGCGCGATCGCGACGGTAATCTTGATCTCAGAGGTGCTGATGAGGTCGATGTTCACACCGGCCTCGGCCAGCGCGTGGAAGAGCGTCGCGGCGACACCACTGTGGGTCTTCATGCCGACGCCGACCACGGAGAGTTTCGCCACTTGATCGTGCGAAGTGACTTCGCCGCCGAGCTCTTTCAGCACAGGCTCAAGGGCCTTCGTGGCCTTGCTCACTTCGTTCGCGGGGGCGGTGAAGGTGAGATTGGCGACGCCGTTTTGACCGACGTTTTGCACGATCATGTCGACGACAATGTTGGCGTCGGCGAGCGCCCTGAAAACTTTGGCGGCGGAGCCTGGTTTGTCAGCGATGTTGCTGACGGCGACTTTGGCCTGGTTTTTGTCAACGGCGACGCCGCGGACGACCACTTTTTCCATGGAGGCGACTTCTTCTTTCACGATGGTTCCTGGGTTATGATTAAAGGAGGAGCGAACTTCAAAAACGACGTCGTACTTTTTGGCGAATTCGACGGAGCGCGACTGCATGACTTTAGAGCCGGCGGAGGCGAGCTCGAGCATCTCGTCGTAGGAGATTTCTTCGATCTTGCGGGCGTTTTTGACGACGCGCGGATCAGCAGTGTAGACGCCGTCGACGTCGGTGTAAATTTCGCATTTATCAGCTTTGACCGCGCCGGCGATGGCGATGGCGCTGAGGTCGGAACCGCCGCGGCCGAGCGTCGTGGTCTGGCCATCAGCGTTGATGCCCTGAAAGCCGGCGACGATGATGACGTTGCCCGCCGCGAGATCGCGCTTCAGCGCATCGGCATTGATAGAGTGGATACGCGCTTTCGTGTGGGCTTTGTCCGTGACGATGCCGGCCTGCGCGCCGGTGTAGCTGATCGCCGGAACGCCGATGCCGTGGAGGGCCATGGCGGTGAGCGCGATAGTTTCCTGCTCGCCGATGGAGAGGAGCTGGTCGAGCTCGCGTTCACTCGGGTTGGCACAAACCGCTTCGGCGCGTGCGATGAGTTCGTTAGTCACGCCGGAACGGGCGGACACGACAACCACGAGCTGGTTGCCTTCGTCACGCGAGTGCTTGATGCGTTCGGCGACTTTTTTGATGCGTTCGACGTCACCGACGGAGGTGCCGCCATATTTTTGGACGATGAGAGCCATGGGCAGAGCCGGACAGTGGAAAGCAATATCCCCCCAGACCGCCAGCGGAAATTTCAGGGATCTGCGACTTGGTGGGCCAAAGCGGCCGCTGTTCGGCAAGCGCGGAGGCTTCATTTTTTTCGCGATCGAGCGTTACCTTGGCCGTTCGCCGGCGTCACGGTAGGCTCCTCAACTTCAACCTGTCGCCCGCCACTCGCCCGCCGCAAAGCCCGGGTTGCACTAGCGAGCAAAACACCTTTTTCTCTCACGACCCTTATGGCCAACAAACGCAGCTTCGGCGGAGTCATCATCCTTGGGCTAGTCATCATCGCCGCTGTCACGGGCGGTTATTTTTACTGGATCAAGGACTCCGCCAAACCACCGGAAATCACCACCGCCGCTGCCGCCAAGGGCGAGCTCATCCAATCCGTCACGGCCACGGGCGGCCTCGAAGCCGTGCTCAACGTCAACGTCAGCAGCCAGATCTCCGGCATCATCCTAAAACTCTACGTCGACTGGAACTCTCCCGTTAAAAAAGACCAGCTCCTCGCCGAACTCGACCCGTCGACCTACCAGGCCAACGCCTTTCAAGCCGAAGGCCAGCTCGCCAACGCCAAAGCCAACTACGCCCTCGTCAACGTCAACGCCGAGCGCACCCGCAAACTCTTCGAGCAAAAACTCGTCACCCAGTCCGAACTCGACACCGCCCTCGCCCAGCTCGCCCAAGCCGAGGCCCAGGTGAAAATTCAGTCCGCGATGCAGGACAAAGCCAAAATCGACCTCGCCCGCTGCACCATTTTTTCCCCGATCGACGGCATCGTCATCTCCCGCTCCGTCGACGTCGGCAACACCGTCGCCGTCAGCCTCAACGCACCCACACTCTTCGTCATCGCCAATGACCTCACGCGAATGCAGATCAACACCGACGTCGCCGAGGCCGACATCGGCAACGTCGCCGGCGGCCAGAGCGTCACTTTCACCGTCGACGCCTACCCCGGCCGCCAGTTCAGCGGACGCGTTGCCCAGATCCGCAACTCGCCCAAGACCTCTCAAAACGTCGTCGTCTACTCCACCATCATCGAGGTGGCCAACGACGACTTAAAACTAAAACCAGGCATGACCGCCAATGTTTCCATTATCGTCACCCGCCGCGAGTCCGCCCTGAAAATCTCCAACGCCGCCCTCCGCGTTCGCGTGCCCGACAGCGTCAAGGTTTTGCCCGTCGCCAACGCCGATGCCAAAACCGCCGCCTCACCCGCCGCCAAGCCGCTCTCCGAAGACGAACGCCGCAAAGCCATCCGCGAAATCATGCAGGAAATCGGCTTCCAGCGAGGCAACGGCCCGCTGTCGCCCGAGATGAAACAAAAAGCCGAGACTCTCGCCAAAGCCCGCGGCATCGAAATCGATTTCAGCCGGTTCGGCGGTGGCAACAGCAACCGCGCCAGCGGCCCCATCGGCGCCCCCATCACGCGCACACTCTATCTACTCACCGGCAACGATCCCAAGGCCCCGCAACTTCAAGCCGTCGCCGTCAAGCTCGGCATCACCGATGGCCTCTCGACCGAAATCCTCGAAGGCCTGAGCGAAAACGACAACGTCGTGACCAGCATCTCCGTCGCCAACGCCCGCTCCAGCGCGCCCGCCGCCGGCAGTCCCTTCGCCCCCGCCGGCCCCCGCCGCTACTAAGACCGAACTATTCAGTTGATGCCATGAGTGCCTCGCTCAACGCCGCCCGCTCCTCCACCGCTTGCGCTCACTAACCTCCGTGCCACCTCTCGTGCGCTCGGCGCTACCAATCCGAAACAAACCCAACCTTTGGCACAAGACCGCGCCATGATCCCCACCGTCGTCAAACTCGAGGACATCCACAAAACCTACGACTCCGGCGAGGTCAAAGTCCACGCCGTGCGCGGCGTCTCGCTGGAGATTTTTAAAGGCGAATTCGTCGCGCTCATGGGAGCCAGCGGCTCCGGCAAGTCCACCCTCATGAACTTGCTCGGCTGCCTCGACCGCCCTACCGCGGGCCGCTACTCCCTCGACGGCGTCGACGTTTCCGACCTCGATCGTGACGCCCGAGCCGACATCCGTAACCAAAAACTCGGTTTCGTCTTCCAGGGTTTCAACCTCCTCTCGCGCACCACCGCCCTGGAAAACGTCGAGCTGCCCATGCTCTACGCCCACGAGCGCATTTCCACCCGCGAAATGAAGGAACGCGCCCTCCACGCCCTCGACATCGTCGGTCTCGCCAACCGCGCCGACCACTTGCCGAACCAGCTTTCAGGCGGACAACAGCAACGCGTCGCCATCGCCCGCGCCCTCGTCAACAACCCGCAGGTCCTCCTCGCCGACGAGCCCACCGGCAATCTCGACAGCCGCACCTCCGTCGAGGTCATGGGCGTTTTTCAAAAACTCAACGAGCAGGGCATCACGATTCTCATGGTGACCCACGAGCTCGACATCGCCCGCTTCTGCAAGCGCAACCTCATCCTGCGCGACGGCCACGTCATCAGCGACGTACAGGTCAGCCCGCGCTCCATCGCAATTGAGGAAATTAAAAAACTCAACGCCGCCGAAGCCGCCGCCAAACTGATCGGCCACACGCCATGAGAATCACCGCCACCTCACTCATCGCGCTGCGCGCCCTCCGCCGCAATAAAATGCGCTCCATCCTCACCGCGCTCGGCATCATCATCGGCGTCGGTGCCGTCATCGCCATGGTCAGCATCGGCAACGGCGCAAAATCCCAAGTCGAAGGCCAGATCGCCAGCCTCGGCCAGAACGTCATCCTCATTTTCTCCGGCAACTTCTCCACCGGCGGCGTGCGCAGCGGCTGGGGCGGCGCCGGCACGCTCACCGTCGATGACGCTCTCGCCATCGAACGCGAAATCCGCGACATCGCCGGCGTCAGCCCTGAGGTGCGCGACCGCCAGCAGGTGCTCGCCAACGGCCTCAACTGGGGCACCACCATCCTCGGCGAGAGCCCCGACTACCTCACCATCCGCGACTGGCCACTCGCCTACGGCTCGATGTTCACCGAGCAAGACATCCGCAGCGCAGGCAAGTCCTGCATCATCGGCCGAACCATCGTCAACCAGCTATTCCCCAACGAAGATCCCGTCGGCCAGACCCTCCGCATCCGCAACATCCCCTTCAAAATCCTCGGCGTACTCACGCCAAAAGGCCTCTCCGTCATGGGCTCCGATCAGGACGACATCGTCGTCGTCCCCTACACCAGCGCGATGAAACGCCTGATGCGCCGAACCAACGTCAATACCATCAACGTCCAGGCCGCCTCCGCCGAAGTCTCCGCCCGCGTGCAAAAAGACATTGGCGACCTCCTCCGCCAGCGCCACCGCATCGAAAACGGACGCGACGACGACTTCACCATCCGCGGCCAGGAGGAAATCGCCGCCGCCGCCAACGCCGCCACGCTCACCATGCGCCTGCTCCTGCTCTCCATCGCCTGCGTCTCGCTCGCCGTCGGTGGTATTGGGATTATGAATATCATGCTCGTCAGCGTGACCGAACGCACCCGAGAAATCGGCATCCGTCTCGCCATCGGCGCACACGGCAGCGACGTGCTCCGCCAGTTTTTGATCGAAGCCGTCATCCTCAGTTCACTCGGCGGTCTGCTCGGCATCCTGGCCGGCGTCGCCATCTCGAATCTCGTTTCTCACTTCGCCGGCTGGCCCGTGCAAATCTCCGAGCAGTGGGTCGTGCTCTCCTTCGCCATCAGCGCCGCTGTCGGTGTCGTCTTCGGCTTTTTCCCCGCGTGGAAAGCCGCCCAACTCGACCCCATCGACGCCCTCCGCTACGAGTGAGTTTCCTGAAAAGGTAGGCCGCTCGCTTGCGAGCGCAGCTTTCGCCTTCTGAATCCATTTTACAGAGGCCACAAGAGACTGCACCGTGCGCCATAGAGAAAAAACCGCATCGCGAAAATCTTCGCTGATCCATCAAACGCTCGTTCACTTGCCGCTCTCTGTGAAACTCCGTGCATCCTCTCGTGCCCTCGGTGTTCCCTCCGAAAGGAAAACGAAAACCTCAGCCAAAGCTTGAAACATTTCGCCCGCGTCTGTGTTTCAACTCCATGCAAGCGCGCATCGCCTCCTTCCTTCTCAGTTTCGTCCTGTGCCTCAACTCCGCGCTGGCCACGCCGCTCGACGACGCCATCGCCCTTTATAAGGAAAAGAAATTCACCGAAGCCCGCGCCGAACTGGAGAAAATCACCACCGCCGAGCCACAAAACGCCGAAGCCTGTCACTACCTCGGACTCGCCCTCCGCCGCAGCCGCGATCCCGCGCTGCTCGAAAGCTCAGTCGACTGGCTGAAAAAAGCCGTCGACCTAAAACCAGACAACACCACCTATCTCGTCGAATACGGCAGCACGTCGCTCCTGCTCGCCGATAAAAAGTTTTCTCTCAGCGCCGCCAACCACGGTCGCGCCGCCCTCGAAAAAGCAGTCGAACTCGATCCCGCCAACCTCGACGCCCGTGAAGGCCTTTTTCTCTTTCACGAACAAGCGCCTTGGCCCATTGGCGACAGCGCCAAAGCCGCCGCACAGCTCGAAGCCATCCGCGAACGCGATCCCGCCCTCGCCATCACCCTCGACATTTCCTGCAAGATCAAAGCCAAGGACTACGACGACGCCTTTCGCCTCTGCGACGAAGCTCTCGTCCAAAACCCCGAGAATTACATCGTTCTTCTCCAATACAGCCGCATTGCCCTCAGCAGTGGCCAGCATCTCGACCAAGCACTCACCGGTCTGCGCAAAGGCCTGAACCTCACGCCACCGCCTAAAGCCCCCGGCCCCGCCTTCGTTCACTGCCGCATCGGCAACCTACTGGAAAAACAAGGTGACCCCGCCGCTGCCCGCGCCGCCTACGAAGCCGCGCTCCAAGCCGACCCCCATTTCGCCAAAGCCCGCGAAGCGCTGGAAAACTTGAAGTAAGCGCCAAAGCTCGCCCCCTGCGCAACGCACGAGCCTCAACCCAGCGCGACTGACCTCCGACTTCCCGACCACCGACCTCTGCCTTACCGCCGTCCTTGCATTCCATCCATCGCCTTGCGTAACCTGCGGCTTCTCCCATGCCTTCGCTCTCGGTCGTCATTCCCTGCTATAATGAACGCGCCACGATCCGTCACATCGTCGACGTCGTGCTCACCTGCGGCGTCGCTCCGCTGGAGATCATCATCGTCGACGACTGCTCGACCGATGGCACCCGCGAAGTGCTGAAAACCGAGATCGCACCTCTCGTCAGCAAGATCATCTACCACGATAAAAACCAAGGTAAAGGCGCCGCCCTGCGCACCGGTTTCAAACACGCCACGCACGACCTCATCATCGTACAAGACGCCGATCTCGAATACGACCCGTTGGAACTCGCCATGCTGATGGAACCCATCACGCAAAACAAAGCCGACGTCGTCTTCGGCTCGCGCTTCATGGGCGGCCGTCCGCACCGCGTCCTCTACTTCTGGCACAGCGTGGGCAACCGCTTCCTCACCCTCGCCTCCAACATGGCCACCAATCTCAACCTCACGGACATGGAGTGCTGCTACAAAATGTTCCGCCGCGAGATCATCCAAGGCATCGAGCTTGAAGAAAACCGCTTCGGCTTCGAACCAGAGATAACCGCCAAAGTTTCCCGCGGCAACCACCGCATCTTTGAAGTCGGCGTCTCCTACTCCGGCCGCACCTACGCCGAAGGTAAAAAGATCGGCTGGCGCGACGGCTTCCGCGCGATCTACGCCATCGTGAAATATAACTTCTTCCGCTGAACGCCGGAGTGTTACACAGAGTTAAAACCGACGATGGTGTGCTCAATGCCCTATTTCCAAAGCCGCCTGTTTGCCGATAAATGCTGCACACCTTGTGGCCTCCCGCTGCCTCTGCGTCCGAGCTCCGTGCCCTCGGTGACCCAATCCGAATCCGTCTCCGCCGTCGTTTCACTTTGCCCTTTTCCAAAGTCGTTGCCGTCCTAACTTCATGCCTCAACCCGACGCCCGCGCCCGCTTCCTTTCCCTGCTCGCCGACGCCGTGCGCGACGGCACCTTAGTCAAACTCACGCTCGGAAAACACCGCGGCACCGACGCCACGCTGAAAAACATCTTCGTCCGCCCCGTCGTCCTCAAAACCGGCGCGCAACTCTCCTTCGTCCAGCGCCACGCCACGCGCGACGTGACCAAAAATCTGCCGCCCGACGAAGCCCTCGCCCTCATCTCCTCGCTACTCGGCACCGATTTTCTCGACGCCCACCTCTTTACGCCCGCGCAGACCGTACAACTCGAAATCGCCAACGACGGCAAAGCCCGCCTTGCCACCAAAACCGCCGCCAGCGCCCCGACCGCCGCACCCGCCACCCACGACCGCGAACGCGACTACCTGATCCCGCTCACCGCGCCCTGGCTCCGCCCCCTCGGCCTCACCAACGACCGCGCCCAACCCCGCGAGGGCATGGCCGCCAAATTTCGGCAGATCAATAAATTCATCGAACTCCTCAGCCACCTCGCGGCCGAAACCACACTCCCCACCACAAAACCCTTTCGCGTCGTCGACATGGGCTGCGGCAAAGGCTACCTCACCTTCGCCACCGCCGCCTATTTCGGCCCGCGCGCCGACGTCCTCGGCCTCGAAGCACGCCCCGAACTCGTCGAGTTCTGCAACCGCACCGCCCACTCCGAAAAGTTGGCCAACCTTCACTTCGCCGCCGGCCACATCGCCGACACCGCGCTCGAGCACACCGACATCCTCATCGCGCTCCACGCCTGCGACACCGCGACCGACGACGCCCTAGCCAAAGGCATCGCCGCCGACGCCAGCCTCATCGTCGTCTCTCCCTGCTGCCAAAAAGAACTGCGCGCCCAACTCACCGCGCCGCCGATCCTCGCCGACGCCCTCCGCCACGGCATCTTTCAAGAACGCCAGGCCGAGTTCGTGACCGACGCCCTACGCGCCCAGCTCCTCGAATGGGCCGGCTACCGCACCAAAGTTTTCGAGTTCATCTCGACCGAGCACACCGCCAAAAACCTCATGATCGCCGCCATCAAGAGCCACCCGAGAGGGAGCGAAACCACCGCGCAAAAACTCCGCGACTTCGCTCGCTTCTACGGCATCCGCCACCAAACCCTCGCGACACACCTCGGCCTCGAACTCTAACCGTCGCGAACCTTTAACCGCCGAGAACGCCGAGAGCACAGAGGAGCCATTCACCGCATCAGCCCCACCCACACCAAAATGGAGGGCGGACCGCCATGTCCGCCTAATGCGAACGCCCCGATCCTTTTAGCAGAAGTAAATGAAGGCAACAAAGCTCAGCCTTAAACCACCTCCGCCATCCGCGTCCATCTGCGTTCATCTGCGGTTCCACCTCCGCATCACAACATCCTGACCACCTGAAAAGACACGGGGCATTTTAGTCAATGCTTATAGCCGTTTTTAGCTGATAGCATTTTAGGTAGGCAGCGAGCTTGCTCGCGCTTGGTTCGAAGCGCGCCCGCAAGCGGGCGGCCTACACGGCTACTGTTTACTTTTAATGCCCTAGCCGACTCAAAATACGCTCGTCATCGCCACTTGGAGTACGACATTTTCCTGTAATGTCCGCCAAGAAAAGACCGCTGTGCCGCATCTGATTTTCGCATGATCCCCCCGCCACCATGAGTGAGCACCAGTTCGATCTCGGCCTCGACGTCACCCACTCGACAGAGCCCTCCGCCCCGCCCGAGCTGCGCGACGAAATAGCCAAAGTCTGGCACCTGCCTCTCGGCCAACGCGTAGAAATCTCCCTGCGCAACACGAACGCTTTGCAGTGACGGGCAAACTGGAACTGCTCACCACCCCCGACCTGCCCTGGGATCCACGTCAACCGCTCCGCCTCAGCATCGCCGGAGTGTTTTTCCGCAACATCGACATCGACCGCTGGACAGTACTCTGACGCTTCCCCCCTGCTCAGAAGATTATGAAAGGTTCTTAGCCTCCACCCGTCCGCCTTGCCCACGCCCATCCGGGTGGCGACCATGATTGTCACGCCCGGTTCGTTTCGGAGTCCTCCTCGCGTGTACCTTCGGAGTGGTTCGTCGATTTCGCCTGGCTCTTTCTCTTCGGCCCTTCGCTCCTTCCGGGTTTCCCTGGATCCCTTCGCTACTACGCCTTGGGCTGACTTCTCCCTCGTTCTCACGCAGGAGACCTCCCCGGGTAAGGTGCGTGAACGTTCGGCCCGTGCCGTCCGGCTCTACCCGATGCGTCTTTCGGTGACGGTTGGACTTCGCGTTTCTTAGCACACTTGTCGCCCGCATCGCGGCCTCGCTGCCGGTTCGTGTTCCTACGCTCGGACTTTTGCCTCCACCTTCTTTCGTGCTGAGTGCCACACGGCACCCGCCTTGGTCTTGGCTACGGTTGGCGTCACTTGCTCCAAACATTTCGTTTCATAGGTTTTGTTCACGCCCATGCCGGGCACACGAGGGCAGGCCGCCGCGAGAGCACGGATGAGGTACCACAAAATCTTTCGCAGGAATGCAGAGCATCACGAGAAATGTTCGTGAAGACGGATACACGACCCACCCCATGCACCTAAACCACCCGCCAAAGCGATCATTGCAAATCCACCGGCACGCCTCCGTAGCACTCCGTGCCTCCTCCTTCTGCCTCGGTGAAACTTCCTCCGAAAATGCCTGAATCGAGCGCAGGGTATCCCCTTGCCCTCACCTGCCCGGCGCGTTTCTCTCCACCTCTCATGAACCTCCTCGAAGACCTCAAGTGGCGCGGCCTCATCGCTAGCTGCACCGACGAAAAAGCGCTCGCCGAGCGCCTCGCGCAGGGCCCCATCGCGCTGTATTGCGGCTTCGATCCCACCGGGGATTCGCTCCACGTCGGCCACCTCATGGGCCAGGTCACGTTGCGCCGCTTCCAGCTTGCCGGCCACCACCCGTTCCCACTCGCGGGCGGCGCCACGGGTATGATCGGCGACCCGTCCGGTAAATCCGCCGAGCGCAACCTCCTCTCGCGCGAACAGCTCGAGCACAACGTCCGCTCCATCACCAGCCAGCTCTCGCGCCTGCTCGATTTTACCTCGGCCACCAACCCCGCCCGCCTCGTCAACAACGCCGACTGGACCAGCGGCATCAGCTACCTCGATTTCCTGCGCGACATCGGAAAACATTTTTCGATCAACATGATGATCGCCAAGGACAGCGTGCGCTCCCGCATGGAAGGCGACGCCGGCATCAGCTACACCGAGTTCAGCTACATGCTGCTCCAGGCGCACGATTTCTACCACCTGCGCAAAACCCACCACTGCGAACTCCAGATCGGCGGCTCCGACCAGTGGGGCAACATCACGGCCGGCACCGACCTCATCCGCAAAAAACTCGGCCAGCCCGCCTGGGGCCTCACCTTCCCGCTCATCACCAAAAGCGATGGCACCAAGTTCGGCAAAACCGAAGGCGGCGCCGTCTGGCTAGATCCCGAGAAGACCAGCCCGTACAAATTCTACCAATTCTTCGTCAACACCGAGGACGCCAAAGTCGTCGAGTACCTGAAAAAATTCACCTTCCTCTCGCGCCCCGAGATCGAGGAACTCGAAACCAAGCACACCGCCAACCCCGGCCCGCGTGAAGCCCACCGCGCCCTCGCCCGCGAAGTCACCCGCCTCGTCCACGGCCAGACCGCGCTCGACGCCGCGCTCAAAGCCAGCGAAATCCTCTTCGGCGCCGAAATCGGCGACACCTCCGAAGAAACCTTCCGCGACGTCGTCGGTGAGATCCCCACCAAACCGCTCGAACGCGCCAAACTCGAAGCCCCCGGTGCGACGCTGATCGACCTCCTCGTCCACGCCGGTCTCGCCCCGTCAAAAGGCCAAGCGCGCAAAGACATCGAAGGCGGCGGCATCTATATTAACAACGTCCGCGAAGCCTCCATCGTCCGCACGGTGACTGCCGCTGACCTCCTGTTCGGCAAACACCTTCTCCTCCGCAAAGGCAAACGCACCTACACGGTACTGGATGTGAGCTGAGAGCGACAACACGGCTACGATCGATCGACCCCAAGTCCCAAAACCTGCCCCATCGGCCTTCTCGCTCGCTCGCACGTTCCTACGCCTACTTATAGGCGGAATTATGGACACCATTTTTCCAGGAAGTCAGGTTGTTGGCGCCTCACTGTCGTGCAGGTGACGTGGTGCTGGCGCAGCGTTGTAAGAAGCCAAGCCAAAGGGGCATGTTTTGTGGTTTGTGGCAGATAGCAAATAGTTCTTTCTTTCAATCAGAAGCAATCGGCACGTCTCGAGGCCAAGCTGAAGGGGACAGAGAAGGTTTTAAATTTTAGGGCTGTTCCGTCATGCTCACTCCACGAAAAAGCCGCGTCTCGAATGAAACGCGGCTTGGTGGTTGAATCCGTTTTTTGTCCAGCTACTCAGTCGTTGCAGCGGCCAGCGCTGTAAAGCTACAGACGTGGATATGAAACCTAACGCCTCCATCCTCCACACCGGCGCAAGGTCATTCACTCCGTTTTACGCGCGGGGGATCATCAATGCCTTCATCATAGGTCGCCAATATGAGTCCATTGGCCTCTGCAATTTGCACCAGGAACGCATCGCTTATCCGTGGCGCGGTCGTTGCCCATGGTGCCAGTTTTGGCGAAGGAGCCGAATCAATAAATCCGCCCAAATGTTTCCGCATTTCTGCAAGGGCTTCCGTGGCGTCAGGCAGTGAATAACCGAACGCCTGCATGGAAACGCGAATAAAACCGAGCTCTACGTGCGCACAGGTCAATAAATTTGCCTATCCCGCTCGCTTGGCCCATGCGTGAAATTTCCCGTGATGGGGTGAACCGCGATGCTCCATCGCAATCAACGCGTTCACGTCGAGCAGGTGTTGTTTCGGCTAGAGCCGCACGGATTTCTTCGTCGGTGACAACGTGCCCTCGTGCCGCGTTGTAGGGCAACCCTGAAACGGAATGCAGTTTCCGTACAATCTTCGTCGATGCCACTTCTTCGCCAAGCGCGGCCTTGCGGATAGATGCGGACATTGACGGAGCTTTCGATTTCTTGTAATCGGCTGTATCTAAAATTAAACCGATGTAGCGCTTATGAGCGGCGCCAACTGCAGTTCTCAGAATTATTTCAACAACCTTTGAACAGTCCGCCCTCCCCTGCGTCTTACCTTTTCGTTAACAGCGTTCTTTTTTGTGTTTTTCATAGTATTGTAGTTCAAAAGTCGGCAAAGGCGCGGTGCTAAAAGCTCCGCGCCTTTACTGTTTTTGGACGCTTGCCCCAGCGCGCTTTGGCTCTTCACTCACCGCTTCCTCGCCATGCCAGACTTCCGCGCCCACTGCACCCTTACCCAATGCGATCCCGCCGAAATCCGTCTGAGCGGCGACGAATCCCACCATCTCGTGGCCGTCAACCGCGCCCGCAAAGGCGACACGGTCGTCGCTTTCGATGGCCGCGGTGCCGAGTGGATCTGCGAACTCACCGACGAATCAAAAAACGCCGCCATCCTTAAGGTACGTTTCAGCCAAAAAATCAAACCGCTGCCCTACGAGATCACACTCGGCCAGGCTCTCCCCAAAGGTCCGTGCATGGACGCCATCGTGCGCAAGGCCACCGAAATCGGTGCCGTCCGCATCGTCCCGCTCGAAAGCGAACGCACTCAAGTCCGCCTCAATGACGACCGACAGGACAAAAAAATTGAGAAGTGGCAGACCGCCGCTCTCGAAGCCGCCAAACAATGCGGCAACGCCTGGCTGCCCGCAGTGCAGTCCGTGCAAAACGCCTCCGTCTTTATCGAGCAGAGCCGCAGCTACGATCTCAAGCTCATCGCCAGCCTCCAGCCCGGCGCCAAATCGCTCAAGTCGGTGCTTTCTGGATACAAGGCCGCTGCCGGCCGCGCGCCCGTCAAGGTGCTCTGGCTAATCGGCCCCGAAGGCGATTTCACGCCCGCCGAGCTGAGTCTGGCCAAGAGCTCCGGCTTCGAGCCCATCACCCTCGGGCCACTCGTGCTCCGCTGCGAAACCGCCGCCGTCTACGCCCTGAGCGTGCTCAGCTACGAGCTCGGCAACCCGAGCTAAAGGCCAACGCCCGTGCACCGGCGCGGGCCTCAACCTTCGCTCAGCCACAAGCCGCAGCCGAGAGCTGGCAGGAAGAGTTCGGCCTCCACGTGCTGCGCCGTATCGAGCGGACGTGGGCCGAAAAAGCGTTCCTGATCCGCCAGCTGACGCCAATTGCCCACAGCGATAGCCTCGCTGAGGGCGATCACCACATCATGCAAACTGGGGTTGAGGGCCAGCAGAAGCCGGCGCGGCCCGAGGCTGAAGTCAGCGTTATACACCACCGCCGTCGCCGTGGAATCGAGCGCGAAGAAAAACTGGAAATACGTTTCACTCGGCCGCGAAAAAAGACGCAGCAGCGCTCCCGCCTCCGAGCGCCGAAACGCGATCCAATCGGCAAAATACGTATGCGTGGACGAGAAGCGGTAGATGCGACGGTAATCCAGAGCGTTCAGGTCGCCGCGCAGGTAGGTGTTGTTGACGCCTTTTTTGGAGCGCAGGAAATCCTGTCCCGCGGCCATCATCGGGATGCCGATCGAGGAGAAGAGCACCGCAGCCATCAGGTGCGTGCGGCGGCGGTCGTTGGCAGTTGGTTCGTTGCCGTTGTGACCATGATTCTCCGTGATCATGTCGATCCAGGCGCGGTCGTCGTGCGACTCGGTGTAGTTCACCGTCTGGGCGGGCCATTTAGCAAAATGCCAAGGTGAGCCTTTGATGAAATATTCAAGGGCGCCGCGGGTGGAGCCGCCGCTCACGTAGTCGCGCAGAAAATTCCGGTATCCGTCATTCCACGACGCCCAGCCGGTGTCGCGCAGTGCGCCAGCGATGTGGCCGCGGAAGCTCCACGGCTCGGCGATGAGGATGACGTCGGGTTTCACGCGCTTGAGCGCGGTCTCGATGTCGCGCAGCACCTCCACACCGAGCAACTCGGCGAGATCGAGGCGGAAGCCGTCGATGCCGTACATCTCCACGAGGTGCGTCAGGCTGTCGATGATGAGGCGCTTCGCCATGGTCGCGTCGGCGCGCAGGTCATTGCCGCAGCCGCTCCAGTTGGAGAGTTCTCCGGTGCGGCCGACTTCGAAATAGTACAGTTTGTCGATAAACATCAGGTGCGCTGGCTCGCCCACATGATTGTACACGACGTCCAGGATCACCGCGATGCCCCGGCGATGGAACGCCGCGACCAACTCCTGCAACTCCGTCACGCCCGATGCGTGCAGCGGATCGAGCGCATAACTACTCTCGGGCGCGAAGTAGTTATTGGTCATGTAGCCCCAGTGATATTCCTCAGTCGTGCGGTTATCGAATTCCTGCACCGGCTGCAGTTCGACGGCATTTACGCCGAGGTGATGCAGATAAAAACTGGGACTCTCAACCCACTTGCGCAGGCCCGTGAAACCGCGGCGTTCGCCCACGGCGAGTTTGACCGGCGCGCTCGCGGCGAGATCGCGCACATGCGCTTCGACGATGACTAAATCATGCCAGGCGGGCGTGCGAAAATCGCGGTTGGCGGGCGGCAGCATGGCACGGTCGAGCACGATGCCCGGCCCGAGGCGGCCCACCGAGGCGAGCGCATAAGGATCGAGCACGCGGTGCGTCGGGTCAAAAATACCGAACTCATCCTTAGGACCATCGATATGATACCAATAATACCAGCCATGGAGATTCTCGGCCAGCGTGATCTCCCAGACAAAATCGGCGCGTGGCACGAGCGAGTAGCGGTGCAACATATCGGCTTTGTTCAGATCATGGCTCACACACAGCTCCACCGAGGAGGCGCGAGGGGCAAAGAGCCTGAACATCGTTTCCGAGCCTTTCACAATCGCCCCGAGAGCGGCCTCGCTGCTGCGCTTGAAAAGAAATTCACCCGGGCGCAGCGGCACGCTCTGGCCGACCTCGTCACCCTGCCAGACCACCGTGCGCGCCTCGGAAAGATCGAGCGGCGCCGCGAGCGTGAACTGGAAAAGATGCTGCCCCGTGCGCTCGGGATCGACGACGAAATTCGTGTTGCCGCTCTCGTCGCGCACGGCGTTAGCGGCGGCCGGAGGGACGTCGAGCCAACGGTGTTCGCCGGTGACGAATTTAAATTTCGTGTACGGCTCCGTATAAAACCGCGCCGCCGGCCCCGACCAGATCAGTACCGGATCGCCCGCGAGTTTGCCGGGGCGCAGTAGCCACTCCGCCTGCCCCACGGCGCTCGCCCAGCCGTTGAAATCGCCGGCGATGTACACGGTCGTGCCCGCGGCCGTCAGCTGCGGATGCCGATCGAGGCGCAGGAAAAAATAGATTTCGCCCTTCTTGTTGGCGAAGTAGCCGCTCTCTGCGCCGAAGACGTAGTCTGGCACCTTGGTCAGTGTCGTGAACACCTTCCCTTCGGGACCGAGCAGCAGCGGCGGCGAATACCGCGCCCGCCAGTCGCGCGTCAGTTCAATGACACCGCGTGAGGGAGATTCTAGCCAGGCTTGGGCAATTCTGCATTCGCGATTCGGCATGGGCGTAGGGCGCACATCATGCGCTGCACCGATTTACCGGGACAAGAAGGAAAACAAAAAGAAGCGCGCTTCTCAGGGCGCGACTTCGAGGGCCGTCGTCACCGGTTTGCCGTCGAAGTACGGCGCTTGCGGCAGACCGAGCAGATAACAGGCCGTGGCGCAGGTGTCCTCAGTGCGCACCTCAAGCGCGGCCGAGCTGGTCAAATCAAAATCCTTACGCACACCCGGGCCGACCGCGATCCACGGGATATTCCGGCTGCGCGCGTCATCGGCACCATGCGTCAAGCCCGCGCCACCGTGATCCGCCGTCACAATCAAAAATGTCGACGCACGCATCCCCGCCCGGTCGAGCGCCGCGAGCAGTTCGCCGAGTTGGCGATCCGTTTTTTCAATACACGCCAGCTGTTCGTGCGAACCCCAGCCCTTGGCATGGCCCACCGCATCGACATCTGGGAAATGCACGAAAAGCAAATCAGGTTTTTTCTCCTCGATAAATTTTACCGCGGCCACCACGACGCCCTCGTTGCTGCCTTTGTCCTCACCAGCGATGGAAACCCAAGTGACGGTGCCGGGTTTGTTCAACGCGACGAATTTCGATTTTCCCGCAACCAACGCCGTGGAGTAACCCGCCTTCGTCGCCATCTCGAAAATCGTCGGCACCCTCGAGTAAACCGGCTCGCTGAAGGGCAGGTCGCGGTTCCACTCGATACCATGCTTCGTGGGCGTCACGCCTGTCAGCATGCTCGTGTGCGAAGGCAACGTGATAGAAACCGCCGTCGTCCGCGCCCAAAACGTGTACGCTCCCTGCTTGAGCAGCCCACGCAGTACCGGCATGTCCGCCAGCAACGCCCGGTCGGGCCTCAGCCCGTCGATGCTGACGATCACCACATGCTCCACCGCCGGCAGCGGCCGCTGCGGTTTCGAGACCGGGATCGCCGATTGCGCGAACGCGGACATCCAGGAAAGGAAAACCAAGACGAAGGTGGAAACGATTTTCATGCGCAACGACTAGCGTGCAACGCAGCCAAGTAAAGCCCCCCGAGGTGACGTTCAGTTGACAAAACCCACGCCGATCCTTCGTCGTACAAGCGTTGCCAAACCGCGAACAAATCCTCGTCGCCATGTCCGGCGGAGTCGACAGCTCCGTCGCCGCGCTCCTGCTCAAACAGCAGGGACACGACCTCGTCGGCGCATACATGAAAAACTGGATCAACGAGGACAATATCATCGGCGAGTGCCCCTGGCAGCAGGACATCGAGGACGCCCGCGCCGTCGCCGAACAACTCGGCATCGAGTTTCGCGTCGTCAACCTCATGCAAGAATACCGCGAACGCGTCGTCGCGTATTTGCTCGACGGCTATCGGCGCGGCCTCACGCCCAACCCCGACATCATGTGCAACCGCGAGATCAAGTTCGGGGTCTTTCGCTCCTGGGCCCGCGACAATGGCTTCGCCGCCATCGCCACCGGCCACTACGCCCAGCGGCAAGCCAATCCTGACGGCACCTTCGCCCTCCTCGAAGGCACCGACAAAAATAAGGACCAGTCCTACTTCCTTGCCCTGCTCAATCAGGAACAGTTGCGCGACGCCCGCTTCCCCATCGGCCATCTACCCAAGCCCGAACTACGCCGCATCGCCAGCGAAGCCGGCCTCGCCACCGCGCGCAAAAAAGACAGCCAGGGCATCTGCTTCATCGGCGAGGTGAATATGCAGGACTTCCTCCGCCAGTACGTGCCCGACGAACCCGGCCCCATCGTCCGCGCAACCGACGGCAAGGTGCTCGGCACCCACCGCGGCCTGCACTATTTCACCAACGGCCAGCGCCGCGGCATCGGCATACCCTCCAACACCGATCACGAAAAATACGTCGTCGTCGGCAAACGTTCCGCCGACCGCGCCCTACTCGTCGCCTTCGATCACGCCGACGCGCCTGGCCTCTTCGTTTTTGAAATCCGCCTACACGCGCTCAGCTGGAATACCGAACCCATCACCACCGCTCGTTCGGTCGAAGGCCGCGTGCGCTACCGCGATCCGCGCGTGGCACTAGAGTTTTCCCCCGAAGCCGACGGCACGGCGTTGATCAGATTCCACAAACCCCAGCGCGGCCTCGCCTCCGGCCAGATTCTAGCCCTACACGACGGCGAACGCCTCCTCGGCGGCGGCGTTTACCTCTAGTTCCGCGGGACGCAATGCCTCCACGCTCTAGGACCACAGACCGCGCACGATGTAGTAACCAAGCGCCACCGCCATCACGCCCATCAGCACGATCCAGCGCACAATGCCCAGTGGGCTGGAGATGAATGCCGTGAGCAAATCCCCCGCGGCGATGAAGGCGAAAAAGACAACCACCTCACGCACACCGCGCACCACGCCGATCACCTCGGCGAGCATCATCCCGCGCCACAATTTATGCGTCTCACGCTCACGCGCCTCGTCCAGCCGAGCCTGCATCGCCGGGCTGATTTCAAAGGCAATCGGGAGAGCCACCGATTCCGTTTTCGGCGGTGTCTCGGCCTTCGTGCGCTTGGCGGCTTTGAGTTGAAAAGCCGGACTCAACTCCGCCCACAGCGCATGAACTTCGAGTCGTTGCCAGCGCTCGTCTTCGCCTGAAGCGGCGGCGATCTCCGCGTCGGACGCCACGATATCCACGTCGACCAGCGCGCGAATCTCCACCAAGCCGAGCGGACCGCGCACCTGACCATCGGGCGTGCGCACCTTCCACGGTTTGGGCGCAGCCGGGTCCTTTTCGAGCGCAAGCCGCATCGGGCGGCGCGGTTTCTCCGGCGTGCTCATGAACGCGCCTTTCGGTCCAGTTTTGCGATGAGCACGGTCAACGCCATCACCGCGCCGGCCAATATCGCCAAAGTCGCCGCGACGCCCACCGCGAATGGAGGAATCGCCAGCCAGCGTCCCGGTTGAGTCAGCCACCGCGCCGCCCATCCCCGCCGCGGTGTGAACACCTCATAAACGCGCTGCCATTTTCCTTTCAAATCCAACACCTCGCCGCCGACGTGTTCGCGCGATGCTGACAAACCCTGCGTGGCACGCATCGACGACGCCTGTTGCTCATAGGCCTTCTGAAGATCGCTCGTTCGGCCGCCCGCGAGTTCATGCCGGTCTTGAAAACGCGCCGCAGCCGCACGGTTCCCGGAAAACTCCTCCCAGCTCGCCGCCTGCGGACCTTCACTCAGGACCAGATCGGCAAAGAAATACCCCATGAGGGTCAGCACCGCCAACACAGCAAAGAATAAACGAATAAAGCGTTTCATCCTGATCCTCGAAAACACACGACCGCGCCCAGCATGTCGAATAGTTTAAGTTCCAACGTGAACTACGGAGCGGGTATGATCCGCTGATGATTCCTTGGTCCCAAACCACACAACCTGAGCCCGTCGACTCGGGCTTTACAACGTCGCCAGGATGTCCTCGCGGGCGACGCCCTTTGGCGGCCGGCGATCTCATGTCAGGATGGCGTTGAGCGTGCCGATCCGCAGCGGTTTGTGATCGGGGATCGAGACGCGATGATGGTGCGGCTCCTCCGTCTGCAAAATGATGTGGCTGCCGACCTAGTATAACGTTTCCATGAAAGGTGAACGTTGTCTTACCAAGGTCGATGGCGTGGTCGAGCCTGCCGATCCATGGCCCAATCAACATCGCGCGCAGTCTTGGTCCTCTCCGCGCCAGAGGAAACGTCCTTGCGAACGTTCGCTGCCCTTGAGTCGGCTCATCGTCTACAAGCATGTGAATCGGGCGTTGGCGGCGGGGGTCAAGGTGGCGTCGAGACACCTACCGCATGGTTCGGCACCGACGATCACCGCGAAAGCCAGGGCGTGGACGCTCACGGCGTTGGCCAAGCACATTCGCCGGACCGCCGCCACCGTGGGACACCCTTCGCTGACGCAGGTCGTCAAATCGACCGTCCATCTAACCCTGCGAAACGCCCCGCTGCGCCCGCACAAAATCAAATACTCCAGGGAGCGGCGCGATCCGGAATCTGAACGTAAAATGAAAGCGGACCTGATTGTTTATCGCGAAATCGACGAACTGGCCCAACACCCACCTCCGCCGGGCACCCCGAGGGAAGTGACCGTGTCGGCGGATGAAAAGCCGGACGTGCAGGCGCTGGCCACAACGAGTGCCGACCTTGCGCCGGTGCCCCGACGCGCACCCCGAAGTGAGCCGCGACTATGAATATAAACGCTTCGGCACCGCCTCGATCCTCGCCGACTTGGATTTGCAGGCCGGCCACGTGACCGCACGCGTGGAGCGCCGTCATCGCAGCGTCGAGTTCGTGGGCTTGCTGCAAGATTTGGAGACCTACTTATCCGCCGGAAGATACGATTCGCCTCTGCTGCTCGGCAATCACTCGGCCCACATCTCCAATGAGACGATGGCCTATCTGTCGACGCGGCCGAATCGTTTCATCTACGTCCACACACCCACGCACGGTTCCTAGCTTAATTTGGTGGAGACGCTTTTCTGCAAGATGGCCCGCACGTTCTTGCGAGGCATCCAAGTCAAGAGCTGGCGAGCACTGCGCACACGCATCCTCCAAGGCATCGCCGAGATCAATGAGGCGCCCGTTGTGCACCGCTGAAGCAATTTTGCGGCGTTGGGCAGCGCCCCTTAAGGGCTCACCTTTCGTGCGAACGCTACACTAAAACGAAAAAATCAAAGCCCACAGACCGTTTTAGAGCGGTGATTGCTTGGGTTTGGGCAGTGGTGGCGGAACCCACGACCGGAGCAATTGCTCCGCGAGGTTTTTTTGACTGATCCGACGCAATCCCTCGCGCTCCGCAAATTGCTTAAAAATCGGCACCACCGAGGAACGCTCCACCCAGTAACGCCAGAGCTCGCTCTCGATCCGCTGCACCGCCTCCGCCCGATCCGGCGCCTTGGCTGCAAATCCGCGAACCTTATATTCCCAAAACTGTCTTTCCTCACGGTTCGCCATGATGTATTCAAAAAGTTGTTGCTCACTTCGATTGAGACTCACGGCACCACGGTGCGTCTATCATCCGCAATAACAACAGCAAAGAAGCCCAATCGTGGCGTTGCATTCCCCTCTAAATACGCTAGTCGTTTTGCAACACCAAATACCGAATATGTGGCTAAAGCTTAAAGACCAAATCCCCGCCGTCATCGTCACGGTGGTTGTTCTGCTCATCGCCGGTTGTATTCTCTACCTGAAAGTCTCAAACGACACCGCCAAGCAGCAGACTGCGATGGATGCGCTGCGGGAACAAAACAACGAGCTACGCGCTGCCTCCGAAGACAACCGACGCCAGACCGAGGCGCTAAACGCGCTGATGAAAGACGCCATCGCCAAACGCGCCGTCGATGCCCTGATGACCGACGAGGAATACGCCAAGGTCAACGCCGAGAAAATAAACCGCCTCGCCGAGGCCATCGCTTTTAAAATCCAACCCTTCAATCCGCTGCCCAAGACGCCCGGGGAAGCTGAGCGCCTGCAAAACGAACAAGTCGACAAGGTCTCCTCACGCATGGCCGACAAGATCCATCCGATCTTAGCTGAAATGGCCAACGACCAACACCTGACCCGGGATTCTATCACCGCATATAGCCAGCGCATCTCTGACCAAGTCAGCGTCGTCCTTACCACCGAGCTGGCCAAAAACCAACAGCTCAACAACAATCTACTGGCCTCCCAAACCGCCGCGCATGACGCACTCTCACTCTCGCACGAAGTGACCGCCCTCTACCTCAGCACCTTCAAGGACCAAGGCATCTTCACCCGCCTGCTCTCGCTTCCCGCCAATGTCATCAAAGACGCGGCCAACATGAGCATCGTAAATAGTAATGAACGCCGGAAAATAGAAACTCACCTCGTTGAGCAGATGAATGCGATTGATGCCCGTATCAAAGAGATCCAGACAAAAATGCCCAAAAAGTAAGGATCAATCTCCTGTTTTTGCTGACTATAGCCACGCCAAGCGCGTGGCTTTTTCATTTTTTGCGATCAAGAACGCTCGCCAAAACACCCGATTATTCGTGGAGGAAGTGCTCATTTGGGCCTAGCGAAAAAACGACCAGACAGCCCTTGCATTTTGCAAGAAACGCCCTTGCGACCCCCTTTCAATCTGCACGAAGAACGCATGCTGCCTTCGCGCTAATATAATTAAAATACTGCCATTCAGTAACTTAGGAGATAGATGAAATCTTGGCACGGGAAAAGGTAATGAGCTCAGCGCTACCACTCACTTTAGCGCAAAGTTCTATGATCAAAGACAACACCCCCCCCTACCAGGAGTCCAACGCTACTTCGGCCCGCTTCCTAGCCAAGTCCACTTCGACCGACTCCGCTCAAGAAGCAGCTTTTGATTCCGCTCTGATCACACGTTTTAATAACGGTGAAGAAGCGGCATTTGTGGAAATCATGAATCGTTACCACAGTAAAATTTTTGGGCTCGCCCACAATCTTCTGCGCAACGCCGCTGATGCCGAAGAAATTGCCCAAGACACTTTTATTCGCGCGCATCGCGGACTCGCGAATTTCCGCGGCGACTCCTCGCTCGCCACTTGGCTCTACCGCATCACGCTTAATCTTTCCCGCAACCGCTATTGGTACTTTTTCCGCCGCCGCCGCCAGGATTCAGTTTCACTGGAGCGCCCGCTAAACGAAGAGACTGAAGGCACGTTTTCCGATCTCATCGCCTCAGACGCCAACAGCCCCGTGCAGGAAACGGTCACCCAGGAGTTCACCGAGTTGATCACCGCTTGTATGGAAAAGCTGGATGCCCGTCATCGCGAAATCCTCACGATGCGCAACATCCTCAACCTGCCCTACGAGGAAATCTCCCGCGCGCTCGGCATCAATGTCGGCACCGTCAAAAGCCGCATCGCCCGCGCCCGTGAAAGCCTGCGCAAGTTGCTCTCCGAGACCGCACCCGAATTCAACGTCGAGTCAGGCCCCGAAGATTTCTTCGTCTCCTCACGCGTCGCCTACGGCTGCCAAGCGATCGCCTACGCCTGAGGCTGTTGCCCTCACCCTTGAAGGCCTTCCCCGGCGGATTTGAGCCGAAGGCCTCATGCATGCGCCAAAAACGCATGCTCTCGGCCTACTCCAAGCCGAGCTTTTGTTTGCCGTCAGCGGAAATCATGTGCGGCGTCCAAACCGGTTCCCACACGATGTGAACCTTTGCATTCTTCACCGTCGGCAGAGCGACGATTTTCTGGCGGGCGTCTTCCGCGATTACCGGTCCCATGCCGCAACCGGGAGCGGTCAAAGTCATTTTGACCTCCACGTCGTGCTCGCCGTCGGAAGTGGCTTCCACGCTCAGATCGTAAACGAGTCCGAGATCGACGATGTTAACCGGGATCTCCGGATCAAAACAGGTCTTTAACGCGGCCCAGACTGCTTGTTCGCTGAAGGCGGTAATAGGCGCGTTGGTTTCTTCTGGTTTTGCCGCGAGGCCGATGACCGCGTCGGCCTGCTCGCTCGCGATGCGAAACAGCCCTTCGTCAGTTCGCACCGTCACATTGCCGCCAAGCGTCTGCATGACAAAAACGGAAGTGCCCGCGGCCAGCACTGTACCATGGCCGGCGGGTATGGCGGTGGCGGAGACGTCGCGTGAGAGTTTGGTGTTAAGATTCATGGGTGTAATAAAGAGTTCGGTTAAATAAAAGAAATCACTTTATCCTGAGCTCGACCGGAGCTCGGGCATAGATGCCCTGAGCATCGTTGAACTGTTCGAGCGCACCCAGCTCCGTCTTCATCGTCTCCACCATGGAGGTGATCGCTCCAGCACGCGAACTCGCGGGACGAATTCCTTCGAGTGCTTCCGCGATCATTTCGCCGAAATCTTTTCGGGCGGGAAACTCTGCCAGCTTGTATTTTTCGCCCAGACCGGCCTTCTGCGCGGCAAAGCGGATAGCACTGTCGAGTCCGCCGATCTCGTCGACCAAGCCCAATTTGATAGCCTCATCACCCGACCAGACGCGGCCCTGAGCGATCTCCTGCACGCGCACAGGCGGGAGGCGGCGAGACTCGGCGACTTTGGCCACAAACTCCCCGTAGATCCAATCGACGGAGCGCTGGACCAAGGCCTTCTCTTCCTCGGTCTTGGGACGTGAAATCGTCAAACTGTCGGCAAACTTCCCCGTCTTCACGCTGTCAAAGGTGAAGCCCAGATAGTTCGCTAGTTTCTGCACATTCATCATCAGTCCAAACACGCCGATCGAACCGGTGACAGTGGTGGGTTCGGCGAAGATACGGTCGCTGTAGGTGGAAATCCAATACCCGCCCGAGGCGGCGTAACCACCCATCGAGACAACCACGGGCTTCACCTTCTGCGCGAGGCGCACCTCGCGCTGGATGTGTTCCGAGGCCGAGGCGGAACCACCCGGACTGTTCACGCGGAGCACGATGGCCTTCACCGCGGGATCCTGCCGCAGCTTCCGCAGCTCGCGGGAAAACTTCTCTCCACCCACCTCGCCCTGCTCGCCTTTGCCATCGACAATCACGCCCTCGGCGTAGACCACGGCAATCTTGTCGGCGCTGAAGTCCCCATTCTCTTTTTTGGCAAAATGAACGCCGTGGCTCTCGTGCTCAATATAAGCGGCGAGTGATACTTGTTTGAAGGTTTTCTTTGAGCCTTTGCGGCCAGTCTTTGCCTTGAGTTCATCGAGCACCTCGTCGCGGTAAGCCACGCGCGTGACGAGTTGCGCCTTCAGCGCCGCCTCGGCCCGGATAAAGCCTTCGGAATCCACGAGCGACTGTAAAGCCGAGGGCGTCATGCGACGGCTTTCCGCCGTGTCGCGCAGGAGATTGCCCCACAAGTCATCGAGGAGTTTTTGCATCTGTTCACGATTCTCCGGACTCATGTCCTTGCGCGTGAAAGGCTCGACCGCCGACTTAAACTTGCCCACGCGCGTCACCTGCACGCCAATGCCGAACTTCTCAAAAGCACCAGCGTAAAACAGCGGCTCAATCGACAGGCCCGGCATCATGATCGCGCCATAGGGATCGAGCACGAGTTCGTCAGCGAGCGAAGCGACGTACATGTCGCGCGTCCCGGCGTAGTCGAGATAGGCGACCACCGGCTTCCCCTTAGCCTGCACCTCCGCCAACGCCTCACGCACTTCCTTGAGCGCGGCGAATCCATTGCCAAAGCTCGAGCCACCCTGCGGCAGCGAGCCGTGCAAAAACACACCGGTGATCCGCGCATCCTTCGCCGCCTCGCGCAGCGCCTGCGTGACGAGGCGCAACTGAAGATGCTTCGGGCGGTCGTCCTCGCCATTGAGCGCGCTCAAAAACTCCGCCGGTGAAGACTTTGGCGGCGCGTCCGTAATGACCGAACTCAGATCAAACACCAAATAAGAGCCCGACTCGATGGCCGCAGGCTTCTTGTTGCCCATCGCGATTACGACGCCTAGCCCGATCAACCCCAGCACCATAGCGCCCACCGCACAGACCGCCAACGCCGCAAGCGTGCCAAGCATCGACGTGAAAAAGTTTTTCATAAGGCACGCACCGTAGCGGGAAAAACCCGCGCAGCCAGCGAATTTGCTGCAAACCTATCCGTGACAAACACCACGCCTAATGGCCGCCCGCGGGGCTTGAAACGCTTTCTACTTTGCGCCCAAGAACCACCGCCATAGCTTTGCTTCCGCGGGTTTTCACAGCATAAAAGTTACGTCGCCCGCACGTCTCCCCTCCCAACATGGAAACCGCCAGCCAGCAGAAGGAACTTCTCACCACCAACCGCAAGGCACTCACGGTCAACCTCGACCAGGCGGAGTACGGCACATTTGCCGAGATCGGAGCAGGCCAAGAGGTCGCCCGCTGGTTTTTTCAAGCCGGTGGCGCCGCCGGCACTGTCGCCAAAACCATTTCCGCTTACGACATGACGTTTAGCGACGCGATCTATGGCAAAGCCCCGCGCTACGTCTCGCGCGAACGCCTCAGCCTCATGCTCGACCACGAGTACGCGCTGCTGCTCGAACGCCTCTCCGCCTCGCGCGGCGCCAACACCGCCTTCTTCGTTTTTGCCGACACCGTTTCCGCCAAAAGTTTCAAAGGAAACAACGAATGCCACGGCTGGATGGGCGTGCGCTTCCAAACCGAACCAAACAGCGCACCTAGCGAAATCATCCTCCACGTCCGCATGTGGGACAAGGAAAACGTCCTCCAGCAACAGGCGCTCGGCATCGTCGGCGTCAACCTGATCTACGGCGCCTTTTACCTCCGCACCCGCCCGGAGGAACTGATCGTCTCCCTCGTCGACAACGTCGGCACGGCCCGCATCGAAGTAGACATGCTAAAATTCTCCGGCCCCGCCTTCCGCGCGGTCGACAACCGGCTCACCGCGCTCTTCCTCGTCAAACACGGCCTGACCAACGCCGTGATGTTCGGCCCCGGCGGCGAGGTGCTGCAACCCTCCGAGGTACTCTATAAAAAAGCCATCATGGTCGAGCGCGGCAGCTTCCGCCCCGTCACCCACGTCAATGTCGACATGATCAACTGCGCCTGCGCCCAGTTCGTTCAGGAACCACTCGTCAAGGGCAAAGACCTCGTCGTGCTGATGGAAATCACGATGAACAACCTGCTCGCCGCAGGCGAACTCGACGCCGCCGATTTCCTCGCGCGCGTCGACCTGCTCGGCGACATCGGCTTCAATGTTCTCATTTCCAACTATTCCGAGTACTACCGCCTCACCACCTATTTCCGCCGTTATACGAAGGAGATGATCGGCGTCGCGATGGGCGTAAACAACCTGCTCGAAGTCTTTAACGAAAAATACTACGAACACCTCGAAGGCGGCATCCTCGAATCATTCGGGCGCCTCTTCCGCAACGCGGTTAAACTCTACATCTACCCGATGCAGAAAACCGCTTTCGAGCGTTACCTCTCGGACGGCCCGACCACCGCGCCGCTGCCGCCGTCCACCGCCGCCCCGACGGCCTTCGCGCCGCACCTACTGATCACCGCCAAAAACCTCCACGTCCCCTACAATCTGCGCAACCTCTACGCGCACCTGCTGGAGAACCACTTTATCGACTGCGTGGTCGGCTACGACGAGAACCTCCTCAGCATTTTTTCGCGCGATACGCTGCAATGCATCAAAACCGGCGATCCCACATGGGAGCGCATGGTTCCCGAGCGTGTGGCCCGCGTGATCAAAGAGAATAGATTTTTCGGCTACGGTAGCGTACCAGCTACCACCTCCTAAGGCGTCGGTCGGCTTTCTCCGGCGCAACTCGCAGGAGGCACAAGCGCACTCACTGCGCAAACCTTAGGCACGCCCGTGCCCAACCCAATCGAGTGTTGTCACCCGGCGCGCATCGGCTTCAAACAGAGCGCGCAGTTCGTCTCCTGCAGATTGCCTAACCTCATGCCCCCGCCGCTTCCTTCTGTGAGCACAGTCAACGCCACCGAACAAGCCACGATTCCCTTCCCGCCATAGAATGTCCCTGCATGGCCGTCGACATCGTTTGCGTCGGCTTCGGCCCGGACATGGGGGGGGTCTTACCACGCTTTCCAAACAACTCGTCAACCCAAACGGCTCGCCCATCGCCGAAAATCAGGCGATGCCCGGCATGCCGCCGCAGGTGATCTGCTACGAACGTGCCGATGACGTCGGGTTCGGTGTTTCCGGCGTCGTCACCCCCGCGCGCAGCATCAAAGCCAGTTTTCCCGGGCTCGACGCCACGCAAATTCCGATGGCCGCTCCCGTGAAGAGCGAAAGTCGCCTACCTGCTCGACTCCATCGGCGCCAGTCGCCACTCGCTCGCCCTGCGCGCCGGAGACGTCATGCTCAAGACGCTCAATTGGGCGCTGCCGGTTCGCGATCACGCCTTCGAGCAAGCTGCCGTGGATTCCTCCCTTCCTCGAAAAACACGACGGCCTCGTCCTCTCGATGGGCCAGTTCATGCAGTGGGTCGGCGCGCAGGCCATGGGCTCCGGCACGACCAACATCCTCACCGGCTCCGGCGTACAACTCGCCGAGGCCGTGACCAAACTTCTTAAACCGGTAAACCTTTCACCAAGGAAAAGCTCAACGCCACCTACGTCGCCCGCCGATGCGTGGTCCGGTCCAGTCGCCACCGCCAAGGTCGAACTCGAGCCCGTCGCCCTCCCCGCGCAACGCACCACCGTGACCGGCGTGCAAGCGCCCGCTGCCGACGCACAAACCATCCGCCCCGATGCAAAACTCCTCTTCGTAGCCGGTGCCGGGGGACCAAGAAACAGGCCGACGGACAGTCTCATCCTAGGGAAACGGAGAAGATTATTCTCGGTTTCCTCGCCAAAGCCAAAGCCTCGCTCGGCAGCACCAAATCGCTCGTCGATCACAGCGGCGAAGACCAAGCCGTGCTTGCAATTCATGACCACCCCAACCAGATCGGCCAGACCGGCGTGACCTTCATAGGCCGCGCCGGTTTTATTGTGGCTAGACTGGTTTCGCGATCAGAACGAAAACAGCACTTCCGCACGCACGAAAGTGATCATATCCCGGTTCGTGTAGTAGTTGCCCAGCGGACACACTTCAGCGAAGAGCAGGCCGCTGAGTGACGAGGTGAATTTCTGCTTTGCCACGACTTGAAACATGTGACCGCGGAAATGACCGTCGCCGCTAAAACGCGCCGTGTTGGTCGCACGCGTTGCCACCGCCTGCGGAGCAAAGAGCGCGCAATAGGTTGCCGCGATCGACGAGGTTTTCGTCGGAGCGATAGACCACGTGGCGCCAAGGCGGATCAGGTTGTTATACTGCGAAGAACGACCTGAAGTCTCGGTGGCATAGGCGGCGGCCCAGGTCTCACCGACGCGCGGATAACGGCCCCAGAGGACATCGAACATTTCGTCTTTGTCGGTGCTGCCCGGTTTGTCACCGGAAAGATATTCGCCAATCAAGGAGACTTGGTTGCTGAGCGCGTCCTTGAAGAGATAGGTCAGCTTGGTGTTCAAACCGTAAGCGAGAACATCACGCGAAACGGTGGTGATCGCCGGATTCGTCACGGCGAGCTCACGATTGCCCCACTGCAAGGCACCTTCCGCGGAATACTGCCAGTGCGTCGCCGGTGTACCGGAAGCCTTGGCACCGAACGTGTAGATATCGGTATTGTCACCCGCGCTGGTGACTTTCTTGTCGCCCTTGTAGATCAAGTAGCCGTCGAGCTGCGTGTCTTTGAGCGACTTGTTGGAGGCATAGAGAATCACGCCTGTTTCGTCCTGCTCAGTGAGAGCATAGGAACCCTTGCGACCAAGAATGGGCAAACGGTCGCCGGGCCGTGCCTGTTGATTCAAGGCGATCACATCAAACTTCGTCTTGATGTCTTTGGCCTCGAGGGAAACGCGTAGAGCGTCGAAATGGTTCGTCCAAGAACCGTCGATCGGCGTGCCATCACTGACCAGCCATTGATCGCCGAGCTGGATATCCTGCCGGCCCACAACGACCGTAAGCGGCATGCCGCTGGCGTTGGTTTTCCAATTCGCGTTGAGGTTGTCCACGAGTGCGTACTTCCACTCGTTGCCCTCAGCCGCGATCGAGCCGGCGTGGAACCAGTAACGAGGCTCGGCCGACACACGGCCAAAGAATCCCAGTTCGGGTGAAACGTTGTAGGTGCCCCATGACCGCAGACGAAGGCGGAAATAATTGCGGTCGTTAAATGCGGCCGAGGAGCTTAACGTCTGAGCGTTGGAGTAGCCCTCATAACGAAGCCGAACATCGCCACCCCAGGAAAAACCTTTTTTCACCGCAGGAGCAAAAGCAGGTGCAGCAGTAGGTGCAGGTGCAACAGCAACAGGTGCGGGAGCAACAACGGGGACGGGAGCCGGAGCCACGGAGGCATCGGGCACCGCAACAACAGCGGTGGTGCTGGCGGGTTCAGGAACAGTAACAGGGTTCTCTTGGGCAAACAGGCCAGTCGTGGCCAAACCCAATAAGACAGAAACAAACAAGCGGTTTGATTGCATAGGTAGTAGATGTCAGTTTACGTAACATCGCCTTGAGGGCGTCCGCCAAGTGCGCCCCACCAAACAGTTGATAGCAAAAGCGAAGCTCGCCTCAAAAACATCCATTAGCCACGCAAATAGCACGCATCAGCCCAGCTCAATGCCAACCGCGTAACGACTGTCTAAATAAGGGTAAATCCACTAACAAACCTATGTTTACCTGCAAAAAAACCGGCAATATCCGAACGCAAAAATGACTCCAGTGTTATTCTCCCACGCTGAGCGAGCGGCCGTTATCTTTTGCGCCGAGCGACAGAATAAACGGCGCGGCGAGCTTTGCCCAGGCCTCGGCTTTGGGATAATCAGACGCACCCGCCGTCCAGCATTTCTGCAGCATATCGGTGTTGATGATGCCGGGGTTGAGCGGCACCGCGGCCATGCCTTCTGGCAATTCTTCCGCCAATGCTTTGGTTAGACCTTCGATCGCCCACTTCGTCGCGCAGTACGGCGCGACGTCAGCCGATACCGAGCGACCCCAGCCGGAACTGAAGTTCACGATCACGCCTTTCTTCGCCTTCACCATCGCCGGCGCAAACGCGCGAATGACATTGGCCACGCCTTTGATGTTCACATCGATCAGGCGTGAAAACTTGTCCGCCGGTACCGACCAGAGCGGCGCGGGGTCGTTCATCAACGCGGCGTTGTTGATCAGAAAATCCGGCGCGCCGTGAACACCGAGCACGCGTTCGGCCCAGAGTTCGACTTTCATCGTCTCCGCGACGTCGACCACAGAAAAGTCCTGCGGCGCCGGGTGATCAAAACGAAGATCCATGATGCCTTCACCGCTGCGACCACAACCGATCACCGTATACCCTTCGGCGATATAGTGCTTCGCCAGCGCTCGGCCCAAACCACGCGTGACACCGGTGATGACGATTTTCATGGCACGACGTTCATGGTTCACCGTTCACAGTTCAAGGTTCCGTTGCCGAAAACGGTGAACATCGAGCCGTGAACTAAAATCACCCGCAATCGGCGCGAGTAGTTGCGTCACTGCCGCGTCTGCATGCTGAACTTTGTCAGCCCGACTTTGCGGCAGGTATCCATCACGAACGTGACTTTATCCCACGTCGCTTTTTCGTCAGCGTTCACCAGCACAGGGATTTCCTTGTCGATCTGCTTCACGTTGCGCAGGAGCTCGACCAGCTGACTCTCGGTGGCGGCTTTGCCATTGAAAGCAAACATACCATCTTTGCCCACGCCGATGACGACCGCGCCAGCATTGAGTTTATTTTTGCCCGCGGTTTCAGCCTTGGGCAGCGTGATGTTGAGCGTGGTGTTCGTCTCGAAACGCATCGCGACAAAGGCGAACAACACGAGCATCACCAGCACGTCGATCAGGGGGACGAGAGGCAGTTCAGGCCGGTGACGACGCTTGGAGCGTAATCCGTTTACGCTGCTCATCGGACCAGTTCTTTATCGGGAGCCGAGGCGCGATTTTTTTGCGCGAGGATGCGTTCCAGTAGCACGTCGAGGCGCGCGGCATGGTGATCGATCCGGCGTTGCAAATAACCATTTCCGCCGAGCGCGATGAGCGCGACGACAAGGCCGAGCAACGTGGCCGAAAGGGCATAACCAACGCTATGAGTGAACTGCACCGGGTCGGGCATGCGCGTCTCGGGGTCGATAACGTTGAAGGCGCTGATCAGGCCAAACACCGTACCGATCAGGCCGAGCAACGGCGCACCGGTGTAGATGACATCGAGGTAGCTAACACCACGCTCCATCTTGATGACTTCGAGCCGGGCATAGGCCTTGGCACCGTCGGCATCGCCGGGATGACGTTCGACGAAATTAATAATGCGACCGAGCGCGGAAGTTTTGTCCTCAAAGGTCGTGTCATTTTGGAATTTCCCCTGCAGCGCCGACTCCACCAATTCCTTCGGAAGGATGGCATTGATGCGAAGCGCCACCGCGCGTTCACAGATGATGAAAACTTCCAAAAACGAGAGCGCTCCGAGAATGTAGGCGAGTATACCAGCGGCACTGACGATACGGAACAAATCAATCGCAGCAAAAATCATGGTAGTTAAATAAGATCAGGACTGTGACTCGCCAAACGAAAAAGAGTTCAGAAAGGTTGAGTGCATGAAAGTCGCCACAGATTTACACCGATAAACACAGATTTCAGAAACAACAATCAAGAGGCTAAAAGACCCGAGATCGTCCTTCTAAATCTGTGCAAATCGGTGTTCATCTGTGGCAATATTTTCGCTGCGGAGCTCAGGCCGCTAGGTACGGCAGCTTGGCAGTCAACGCCTTCACGGCATCTTTGCCTTCGAGCAATTCGCCAATCGAATCCCAGCGGCCGTTGATCAGAGAGTCGCGGGCGCTTTCGCGCTGCGTGATCTTGATCTTCTGACCGCCAAAACGCACCTCGAGCGCGGCGACGTCGACCACGACTTCAGTCTGAGGATTCGCTTCCACTGCAGCGGCGATCTTCGCGATGTCTTCGCGCGTCGCGCAGACGCAGGGCATGCCAAGCGTGGTGGAATTGCCGAAAAAGATTTCGGCAAAGTTTTCCGCGATAACCGCGCGGAATCCGTACTTCTGGATCGCTTGCGGCGCGTGCTCACGGGAGGAGCCGCAACCGAAGTTCGCGCCGGAGAGCAGAATCGTCGCGCCCTGAAAACGCGCTTCGTTCAACGGGTGCGGCTTGTTGGAGCCGTCCTCGTTTTTGCGGACGTCGTAGAAGAGGAATTCGCCGAGACCGTCGAAGGAGACGCACTTCATGAAACGTGCCGGGATGATGCGGTCGGTGTCGATGTCGTTGCCCGCTACGTTGACGGCACGGCCGGTGACTTGGGTGATTTTTGCGAGAGCCATGGAAAAGGAATTTTTAAGTTTTAGGTCTATGTTTCCGGTTCGGTTCTTTGTTCAATACTGAACGAGGAACCATGAACCGATAACAATTAGTTCTGGTTGACGGCGAAGACTTCGCGGGCGTCGCTGACAGTACCCGTGATCGCGGCGGCGGCAACCATGAGCGGACTCATGAGGATCGTGCGGCCGGTCGGGCTGCCTTGGCGGCCTTTGAAGTTTCGGTTGGAGGAGCTCGCGGAGACCTGGTCGCCGATGAGTTTGTCGGAGTTCATCGCCAGACACATTGAGCAACCGGCTTCGCGCCACTCGAATCCGGCTTCGCGGAAAATCTTGTCGAGGCCGAGTTTTTCACACTGCAACGCGACGATCTGCGAACCGGGGACGGCGAGAGCCTTGATGCCCGCGGCGACCTTGCGGCCCTTGATGTACTTCGCGACTTCCTGGAAATCGCTCAGGCGGCCGTTGGTGCAGGAGCCGAGGAAAGCGACGTCGATCTTGGTGCCCTTGATCGGCGCGCCGGGCTTCAGCTTCATGTAGGCGAGCGCCTCTTCGATGGAGGATTTCTCGTCGACGCTCTTCGCCTGCGCGGGATCAGGAATGCGCTCGTTGACCGAGACGCCCTGCGCGGGGTTGATACCCCAGGTGACCGTCGGCTCGATCGTGGCTGCGTCGATTTTGACCACGTCGTCGTAGTGACAACCGGGATCGCTGGCGAAAGATTTCCAACGAACCACCGCTTCGTCCCAAGCCGCGCCCTTCGGCGAGTAAGGACGTCCCTTCAAGTAAGCGAACGTCGTTTCGTCAGGATTGACGTAGCCGACGCGCGCACCGCCCTCGATGGACATGTTGCACACCGTCATGCGTTCTTCGAGCGACATGCGATCGATCACCTCGCCCGCGTACTCGTAGGCGAAGCCCGTGCCGCCGTTGACGCCGAGCGTGCGGATGATGTGCAGGATAACGTCCTTCGCATAAACACCGGGACTCAGGCGACCATTCACCTCGATACGGCGGACCTTCAACTCGCCAAGCGCCATCGTCTGCGTGGCGAGTACGTCGCGGATCTGCGTCGTGCCGATACCAAACGCCACCGCGCCAAACGCACCGTGCGTGGACGTGTGCGAGTCGCCGCAGGCGATCGTGGTGCCGGGCTGGGTGATGCCCTGCTCCGGTCCGACGATGTGAACGACACCCTGTTTGCCCGACTGGCGGTCGAAGAAAGTGACGCCGAACTGCGCGCAGTTTTTGCGGAGCTCATCCATCATCGCCTGCGCCAGCGGATCGCTGTACGGCTCGGCGAACTGATCGGTAGGGACAATGTGGTCAACCGTCGCGAAGGTGCGGTGCGGCATCGCCACCGTCAGCTTGAGGTCGCGCAACATGCCGAAGGCCTGCGGACTCGTCACCTCGTGGATGAGGTGCGTGCCGATCAGCAGTTGAGTCTGGCCGTTGGCCAGTTGGCGGACGGTGTGAGCATCCCATACTTTTTGGAAGAGCGATTTAGCCATGATAAAGGAAGGAGATTTCTAAAAACGACAAAGGGCGACGAGAAGAAAGTACCACAGAGTTGCCATACCTGGAAATACTTGTTTCAGTGCTGGTGATGCCTCGCGAGTATCAATTCCCTTTCGAGTTGCGGCACCTCGTCTACTTCCGCGAGGTCGCCCGCCAGCTGCATTTCCGCCGCGCCGCCGAGGCGTTGGCCATCGCGCAGCCCGCGCTCAGCCGCCAGGTCGCGCAGCTTGAAACCGCGCTCGGCACACCGTTGCTCACGCGTTCCCGTCGCCGCGTGGAGCTCACGCCCGCGGGCAAAACCCTGCTTGAGCGCATCGAACCAATCCTGCGCGCACTCGACGGTTTACCCACCCACGTGAGCGACACCGCCCAAGGTCAGACAGGCCACGTGCGCATCGCCTTCACCGGCCTCGCGATGGCGACGGTGTTGCCCAGCATCCTGAGGGAGTTTAACCAACAGCACCCCGGCATTCGCGTGGAACTCAACGAATCGCCCACCTCCGCGCAACTCGCCGCGCTACAAGCCGGCGATATCGCGTGCGGCTTTTTTCACCCCGACGCACCCACCCCGGGCCTGCGCACACATGTGCTCCTGCGCGAGCGCAACGGATTGCTCCTTCCCGCCGGACATCCGCTCGCAAAAAAGCCCGCGCTAAAACTCCGCGATCTCGCCGACACGCCGTTCGTGCTTTTCCCGCGCACACTCAACAGCGGTTTCTACGACCGCATCCTCGCCGCCTGCGCCCGCGCCGGCGTGACTCCGCGCATCGCCGAGGAAGTCTGGCCACGCGCCAACGGCATCGGGCTCGTCCGCGCCGGACTTGGCGTCACGTTTATCACGCCCTCCGAGGCGCAACACCTTCCGACCGATGTCAAATTCCGCGCCCTCATCGGCCACGCGCCCGAAAGCCGCCTCGTCCTCGGCTGGCGTCAACCGCCAGCGCCCGACCCCGCGCTCGCCGCGTTTCTCAAAGTCGCCACGGCCTCCGCGCCCCGACCATCCACCAGCGAAAAAGCCGACGCTTAACCGCGACGCCGACGCTGAAATGGAAACCGGCGCATTTGCTTGCGAGCCCGACCGGACATAGCGTTTAACCTTCTTCCCCGCCGGGCAACTCCACCTCTTTCATGCGCCTCCGCTCCCTGCTCCCCTTAACGACCACCTGCCTGCTCCTGTATTCAGGTTGTCGCGACCAACAGATTCGCTCCTACCGTATCGCCAAGGAAACCGCCCCGCCTCCGCTCGCCGCCCTGCCGGCCATGTCACCACACGGCACCGGCGCTGGAATGCCCGCGCCCACCGCCGAACCTACCCCCAGCACCAGCCTGACCTGGACCGCGCCCACCACCTGGACGCCCAAGGCCCTCGGCCAAATGCGCAAGGGCAGCTACGCCGTGCCCGGCGCAGACAACGTCGCGGCCGATCTCTCGATCACGATGTTCCCCGCTGCCGCGAATCCCCTACTCGCCAACGTCAATCGCTGGCGCGGCCAGGTCGGCCTCGGCCCGATCACCGAAGCCCAGTTACCCGCCGAAACCACCGCGCTTGAAAACGGCGCGTACCGCTTCACCGTCGTCGACCTCGCCGCCGCACCCTCCGGCGGCGCCGCCGCCAACCGCATCCTCGGTGCCGTCCTCTACCTTGGCGATGAAGCCTGGTTCTTTAAACTCTCCGGCCCCGACGCCGCCGTCGCTTCGCAAAAGCCCGCCTTCCTCGACTTCCTTAAAACCGTCAACGCCCGCTGAGCCATGCGCGTAAACTGGAAAAATCTCGTCCGCCTCTTTGCGTCGATGCAGCTCACCGTTGTGCTGCTCATCCTCTCGCTGCTGCTGGTCTTCGTGGCCACGCTCGACCAGGTCAACCTCGGCATCTGGGCCGTGCAGGAAAAATATTTCCGCTCCCTTTTCGTCTTGTGGCGCGGACACGACGGCGGCCCGGCCATCCCAATCTTTCCCGGTGGCTATTTAATCGGCGGCCTGCTCTTCCTCAACCTCATCGCCGCCCACGTCACCCGTTTCCAACTTTCTTGGAAAAAATCCGGCATCTTCCTCACGCACTTTGGCCTGATCATCCTCCTCGTGGGCGAACTCCTCAGCGGCCTCTGGCAGGAAGATTATCAGATGCGCCTCGACGAAGGCCAGACGAGCAACTTTTCCGAAAGCCCGCTCCTCAACGAACTCGCACTCATCAACACCACCGACCCGAAAGCAGACGACGTTCTCGCCATCCCCGAAAAACTCCTTGCCCGCGGCCAGCCCCTCCAGCACCCCATGATTCCCTTCCGCGTCGTCATCAAAACCTATTTCCCCAACGCGCAGCTCCAGATGCGCGGCCAGCTCACCAACCCGCCGCCCGCCCTCGCGACTAACGGCATGGGCGCCGAAATCGCCGTCTCAAGCCAACCCGTCACCTACCGCCCCAACGAAGCCAACACCCCCGCTGCCTCTATTGAGTTGATCGGCACCAACGGCACGCTCGGCACTTGGCTCGTCTCGACGCAGCTCGGCAACCCGCAGACCTTCACTCATGAGGGGAAAACCTGGCAGCTCCTCCTGCGCGCCGAGCGTTACTACAAGCCCTTTTCGCTCACCCTGCTCAAGTTTAGTCACGACCGCTACGCCGGCACCGAGATTCCCAAAAACTTCTCCAGCCGCGTCCGTCTCCAGACTGCGGACGGCACCACCGACCGAGAGGTAAAAATCTACATGAACAACCCGCTGCGCTTTGCGGGCCTGACCTTCTACCAAGCCGGCTTCCAGAACAACGACCGCACGACGATCCTCCAAGTCGTGCGCAACCCCAGCTGGCGCCTCCCCTACATCGCCTGCGGCCTGATGAGTTTAGGCCTGTTAGTCCAGTTCGGCCTCAGCCTCACCACCTTCATCCGCAAACGCACCGCCGCCGCCAAACCTGTTTAAACACAAAGACAGCAAAGCAACGCAAAGAAGCAGCCTGATGCATCCCCTCTATGAAAAGGCCCACATTTGGTCGGGTAAAGTCATCGGTGCGGCAATTGAAGTCCACCGTGAAAAAGGCTCCGGTCTTCTGGAGAGCATCTATGAAAAATGTCTGATGCGTGAATTGCTACTTCAACAAATTCCAGCCAACCAACAACTCGCTGTCACGGTTAACTACAAAGGCTATACCTTCGACGAAAACCTGCGTGTCGATGTTCTGGTTGACCATTGCCTACTCATTGAAATCAAAGCCGTCGAAACCGTTCTCCCCATCCACAAAGCCCAACTTCTTTCTTACATGCGCCTACTCAACGCGCCACTCGGGCTGCTGATAAACTTCCACGCCACTACTCTCAAGGAGGGGCTCACTCGTCTCATCCTTCCCGGTGCCGACCGCCCCTGATTTCTTTGCGTTCCTTTGCTCCCTTCGTGTTCAAACTCATGAAACGTTTTATCCCTCTCCTCGTTCTTCTCCTCGGTGCCGCGTTTGTCGCTAGCACGCTATTCCCCCGCAAGGCGAAGAGCGACTTCGACCTCGCCGGTTTCGGCCGCCTGCCGGTGCTCGTCAACGGCCGCATCAAACCCCTCGACACCGTCGCCCGCACCACCCTGCTCACTATCCAGGGACGCCAACGCGTCGTCACCCCCGAAGGCAAAACCCTCACACCACCCGAGTGGCTGCTCACCGCGTGCTTCAATCCCGGCGATGCTGACAAAATCCGCTGCTTCGAAATCGTCCACCCCGACGTCCTCGCGCTCCTCAACCTCACGCCCGCGGACGGCGATGGAAAAAAACGTTTCTCCTTCAGCCAGATTTCCGCGTCCATCCCAGAACTCGAACGCCAGGCCCGCCTCGCCGACAGCGTCGACGCGAAAGAGCAGAACAAATTCCAAAAGACGCTCCTCGGCCTCTACACCAACCTCATCACGTACCAGCGGCTCCAATACAGCCTCGTCCTGCCCGACAGCCCCGACTTCCTGACCGAGCTCACCCAATTCCAGACCAACCTCGGCAAAGCCGTCGAAGCCGCCAAAGCCAGCCAGGCTGGTCAACCGCACCACGCCGAAGTCCTAAAACTCATCACCACCGCCCGCACCCGTTTTGAAACCCTCGAGCAGCAAGGCTCGCTCCTCGCCATCCCGCCGCTCGACCCCGCCCATCCCGAAGCTTGGCGCAAGACGGGTAAGGCTCTCTTGGATACCTTTGAAACCGGCTCGCTCGATCCCGCCGCGCTCACCTACGGTGGGCTCAGCTACACTTGGCGCGCCAACCAACCCAAAGAGTTCAACGAGATCATCCGCCTCTACCGCACCGGCCTCGCCCGTCATTTTTCACCCCAACTCACCAAGAGCGATGTCGAAGCCCGCTTCAACGCCGCCGAACCTTTCTACATCAGCACCTACCTCTACGTGCTTGCCTTTCTGCTCGGCGTCTTCTCCTGGCTGCGCTGGCCCGACACACTGGGCAAATCCGCCTTTTACCTCCTGCTGCTCGCCTGGCTGCTGACCACCGGCGGCATCCTCACCCGCATGTGGCTGGAGAACCGCCCGCCCGTGACGAACCTTTACTCATCGGCACTCGGCGTCGGCTGGGTCGTCGTCACCCTCTGCCTCGTGCTCGAGCTCATCTACAAAAACGCCATCGGCTCCGTCGCCGCCGGCCTGCTCGGCTTTGCCACGCTGATCATCGCGCATCACCTCGCGCTCGGCGGCGACACCATGGAAATGATGCGCGCCGTGCTCGATTCCAACTTCTGGCTCGGCACACACGTCGTCACGATCACCATCGGCTACGGCGCGACCTTCCTCGCCGGATTTTTGGCGATCATCTACATCGGACGCGGCGTCTTCACCCATTCCCTCGACAAAGCCACCGCCGACGCCCTCACCCGCATGGTCTACGGCATCGTGTGTTTTGCCACGCTCTTCAGCCTCGTCGGCACGATCCTCGGCGGCATCTGGGCCGACCAATCTTGGGGCCGCTTCTGGGGCTGGGACCCGAAGGAAAACGGCGCGCTCATCATCGTGCTGTGGAACGCCGTCATCCTTCACTGCCGCTGGGGCGGCTTGGTGAAAACTCAAGGCCTGATGGCCCTCGCCGTCTTCGGCAACATCGTGACCGCTTGGAGCTGGTTCGGTGTCAACATGCTTGGCGTCGGCCTGCACAGCTACGGCTTCATGGACTCCGCCTTCTGGGCGCTGATCGGCTTCGTCGCCAGCCAACTCCTCATCATCGCCGTCGCCCTGATCCCACAAGAAAAATGGAAGAGCTTCCGCACAACCTAGTCAAAGACAGTGGTTCGGTTTTTGCCCTTTTGTACCCTAGAAAACGCCAGGGCAGACGCCTTGCTCTTCCCCCGTGTATGCCCCGCGCCGTAAACTAATCGCCTTCGCTTCGCGTCTGCCCGCGTTCGCTTATTTGGCGACGGTTGCCCTTTTCTTTTGGTTTGTCTCCGGGTTTTACCTTCCCGGCCAAGGCTTCACCGCAATGCTGCTTATCGGTGAGGACCACATCGAGAAAGCGTTGCCTCAACTTCGAGCGCAACATCCGCACGTCGAGTTAGGCGATGGTTACGATGCCCAATTTTATGTTCAGCTGGCGATGCAACCCAATCTGCACGATCCGGCGCTGCAGCAGGCGTTGGACAATCTGCCTTATCGCGCCCGCCGCATCCTGCTGAGTTGGACGGCTTGGGCAATCGGAGGCGGCGATCCTGGCCGCACCCTGCATGTATTTGCTACGCTCAATCTTGTCTGCTGGCTCGCCCTCGCGGTGCTCTTGCTGCGCTGGTTCCCGGCAAACAGCTGGAACAATTATCTGCGCTGGTTGGGCATCATGCTTTCGTTCGGGCTCTGCTTTAGCGTGCGGGCTTCCTTGCTTGACGGACCCAGTCTCTTGGCGATTGCCGCCGGTATGGCTCTCCTGGAATCGGGCAGGCCTTGGTGGGCCGCCTTCACGCTGGGTGCCGCGGGCTTGATCAAGGAAACCAATATTCTCGCCGCGACGGCATTCCTGCCCCTCGGACAAAAATCGCGCAGGCCATGGGGTTGGGGCCTGCTCCGCGGCTTCCTGATCGCCCTTCCCTGCATCCTCTGGTTTCTGTACCTCAGCCATAATTTCAGCTCGCAAGCGGCCCAAGGCGTCGGAAATTTCAGCCTGCCCGGCCAAGCCTTCGTACAAAAATGGCAAATGACGCTCGGCGAACTTTTCCGCCGGGGCATCGGCACGCCCAACGACCGCAGCCTGCTCATGATGATCGCTCTCACCACGCAGGCGCTCTACCTCGTTCTTCGTCCCTGCCTGACGCATCCTTGGTGGCGCTTGGGTGCGGTTTATCTGGGACTGATGTTTATTTTAGGACCCGCCGTGTGGGAAGGCCAGCCCGGCGCTGCTTCCCGGGCGCTCTTGCCCCTTGGCCTCGCCTTTAACGTTCTCCTCCCCCGGGGACGGCGCTGGCTTCTCGTCTTGCTTCTGGGCAACGCGACCATCTTCTGCGCGCTGCAATCGTTTCAATTTCCCGGTGGCAAAAGTTTTTCCTTTTCCGGCCCCAGCGAACTCCGACAACCCGCGGCCACACAGGCCGAGTGGTCAGTGAAATTCTCAAGCGAATGGTTCCCCGCCAAACGCTCGCACTGGGAATACTGGCGCTGGAGCCGGGGTGACGCTCATCTCACCGTGGTCAATCCGCTCGCCCAGCCTATTGTCGCAGACGTGAGTTTTGCCGTAAAAAGCCGCGACACCCTGACACTTAAAGTAAGCCGCGGTCAGGTAATTCTTTGGCAAGGCACCACAACCCCGCAGCTGCGCACGATCCAACTGAACAGCCTAAAATTAGAACCCGGCGAACAGGTTTGGTCCTTTACAGCTGTTCGCCCCCGCGACACCACAGCGCCCAGTCTCCCCAACACCGAGACTTTCTGCCTTCGCAATCTAAAGATCGAATTGCTCGCCCGCGCACAGCCAGCCGTTGAGCCCGCTCCGCCGCCTCAATCCAATCCGCGTTAATCGGACGTGACGCTGCCGCGCTTCGCACTTTCCACCGGTGGTTTAGGCAACGTCGCGCTCCCTGGCGCCACCTGCCCCAGATTGGGCGTGAGGTCCGCGCTCACTCGTCCTGCAGTCCATCGAATGGCACCGACCAACATCGCTTGAAACGCCGCGCTTTCCCACGTGTCTTCCCGGTGCCCCAGAGCGTTGTAAGCCACCCGGCCTTTGCCGTGGAGGCGCGCCCACGCGATCGGGAAATCCGGCCGGGCATAATCACTGCCCTCCAGCCCCTCCGTCTTCAAAACCAGCTGCACGTGCAGATCGGGCGCGAATTCCTTCAGCGCATACCATTCCTCCATCACCCTGAGTTCTGTTCCGAGTTTTTCGAACCCCGGAAACCCCGGCGAAACCACGCGTGCCGTCGCCACCTGCTGCGGACCGTGCCGGATAAATTCTCCGCCCAGCATCTTAACGAAAGGATCCGCCTCGTCGCCATGGTTCTTGAAACGCGGCGTACGTGCCGAGTTGTTGCCGCCGCCTTGTTCCTGCGTATGCCACGTGTCGCTGCAACTATGGAGGCCGACGAAACCTTTGCCACCGGCAACGGCGTCGAGCAATGCCTGCTTGCCCGCGGGCGTGACCGCCGGCTGTCCGTCCGTTCCGACCGAGCAGAGGTCACCGCTCGTGTAGAAGAGAATCACATCGAAACGCGTAAAATAGTCCGGCCCAAACAGGCTCCCGTCCTTGCTAAAGGTAAACACGATATCTTGGCCCGCCGCGAATTGGGCAAGCACGCGTTCCGAATAGCTCGGCCGCCCGCGCTCCTGCTTAACCACGCTATGCTCCCAACCCGACGACTTGGTGAAATAAAGCACGCGGATCGGCTGCGCCGCCTGACTCGAAACGGCTAAAACTGTTGCACAGAGACAAAAGGCAATAAAAGGGGCAAGGTACATAAAGGGTATGGGAAAGAGAGGAACCAATGGAGGCAAAGACAGCACGAAGCAAAGGGCGGTGAACGCCAACCTCACACGGCGACCAACCTAACAACGACAAACGTGGCGACGCCGGACACGATCCGCAGTCATTACGCCGGAAATAAGTTTACCCCAGCAACTCCTCGGCGTGCGCCTGCGCGCTCTTCGCGTTGCGGTCGCCGAGCATGCGGGCCAGTTCGCCGACGCGGGCTTTGCGGCTTTCGTGAATCGGCTCGATCGAGACCACCGCGCGGTCCTTCGATTGGTCTTTGGTGACAACAAGATGGTTCGTCGCCTGCGCCGCCACTTGTGGCAGATGCGTGACGCACAACACCTGATGGCCCCGGGCAATCGCCGCCATCTTTTCGCCGACCACCGTGCCGATCTCGCCACCCACATTGGCATCGACTTCGTCGAAGACCAGCACCGGCACGCCGTCGAGATCGGCCAGCACCGCCTTGAGCGCGAGCATCACGCGGGCAAGTTCGCCACTCGACGCGATGCGGCTGAGCGGCAGCGGCGCTTCGCCAACGTTCGGTGAAAATAAAAACGCCGCGCCGCAGTCTCCCGTCGGTCCGAGTTCGGACAACGACACGACCTTGATCTGAAAATCCGCTTTCTTAAAACCGAGTTGAGCGATGCTCTTCGCCGCAATCTTCGCCAACTCACACGCCGCTTTTTCACGCACGGCCCGGAGCGCCTGCGCTTCACTTTTAGCGGCTAGCTCAGCGTAGGAAATCTCCTGCTCCAACCGCGAAAGCGTGCCCTCGATGTCGCCCTGCACGGCAAGACGCCGACGCATGTCTTCGCGCGCCAAGATGACCGCGCTCAACTCGCCGCCGTGTTTTCGTTTTGCCTCTAGCCAGGTGTTCATGCGCGACTGCACCTCCGCGGCCTGCTCGGGATCAAATTGAAATTCGCCGCTCAACGCCTCGAACTCCGCGCCGAGGTCGGCGAGCTCCACCGAGGCCGAAGCCAGACGGTCGGCGAGCACCTTGCTCGACGCATCGAGCGTTTCCAGTTGCCGCGCCTCGCGCACGAGCGCCGCCACACGGGCCGTCGCGCCTTCCTCGCCGGTGAGCCCGTTGGCCAGTGCCGAGGCGAGATCAGTCAATTCCTGCGCCCGACTTTGCCGCTGAAAATCGCGCTCCAACGCCTCGATGGCGTCGTCGCTCAGATCCAGTGCGTCGAGTTTCGCGAGTTGATTTTCGAGAAAACGAATCTGGTCGGGCGCGAGTTTCGTTTCTTTGGCGATGCGCTCACGTTCGGCAAGGGCGTCGCGCCACGCGCGGTACTTCACTTGGTAGGCCGCCAGTTTTTCTTCGGCGCGTCCGTAGAGATCGAGCAGCTCCAGCTGGCAACTCTCCTTGAGCAGGCGGCGCGGTTCGCTCGGGCCGTGAAAATCGATCCACGTTTCGCCGAGACGTTGGAGCGACGAGAGTGTGGCGAGGCCGCCATTGACAGTGATCTTCGGCGCTTTTTCGCGCGGCAGGCTGCGTTTGAGAATCAACATCCCGTCCTCGCACACCGGGAGGTCGAGCTCGGCCAGCAACGCGTCGATTGTCTTCGTGTTTCTGAAAAACAACGACGCTTCGACGTCGCAGGCCGCCGCGCCTTGACGGATGATGGTTTTGTCCGCGCGTTCGCCGGCCAGCAGGCTGAGCGCACCGAGGAGAATGCTCTTGCCGGCGCCGGTCTCGCCCGTGACCGCCGTGAATCCCGGCTCGAAGTCGAGCGCCACTTCCTCCAGCAGGGCGAGATTCTTGATTCGAAGCGATTGAAGCATGGGGAATAAGGGCGCAAAAAAACCGTCAGCTTTCAAGCGGCGTATGGGCAACACACGTTATTTCGCGCTTACCCAGCACAAGTAAATGGCCGTCGAGAAAATACTGAACTGCGCTGAATTTTTGCTCGAATTAAAAGCCATCAACAACCTCCAGCAAAGCCCTCGCCCCTCCCGACCCGACAGCAATCCTCGACCTCGTAAAACACTAAAAGCCGCGTCTCACTTGAGACACGGCTTGTTGGTTAAATCAATTTCAGCCTGACTGCTCAGTCGTTACGGCGGCCACCGCTCAGCATGAGCACGAGGTGCAACAGCTGGCCAAGCGACGACACAAACGCGGCGACGTAAGTCAGCGCGGCGGCATCGAGCGTTTCGTTCACACCCGGCATTTCGTCGCGGCCGAGGATGCCGAGCGTCACGAGCTGCGCCTTCGCGCGGCGGCTCGCGTCAAACTCCACCGGCAGCGTCACCAACTGGAAGAGCGTCAAAGCCGACAGCGCCGCGATGCCGATCATCATCATCGTATGCCCCATGTAGCCGAGCAGGTAGAAACCGAAGCCCGTGAAAAAATATGCCACGGGCGCGGCGATCTGCACCACCGGCACCAGGTTCTGACGAACCTGCATCATGGAGTAACCGACCTTGTGCTGGATCGCATGACCTGCCTCGTGCGCAGCCACGCCTAGCGCGGCCAGACTCGTGCCGCGATAGTTGTCCGAGGAAAGCGCCAGACGCTTGTGCGACGGGTCGTAGTGGTCGGACAACTGCCCTTCCACTTCGACGATATCGACGTCATCTATGCCCGCGCTGTGCATCACCGCCTGTGCGGCTTCCGCACCCGTGATTCGGCCGCGCGACGGGATCTGAAGGTTTTTATTGTAGGCGCTCGACACGCGCATTTGCGCGTAAATGCCGAGTACAACCGGAACGATGAGAAGTAAGAGCCAGTACATCATGGGAGAAAGGAGTTAAATTGCGTAATGCTATGACCAAAACTAAAGAGCATGGTGGCAATCTTTCAAGCTGCGTTCCATTCTACGTCATACATGTAAGATATTTTATTGCAAATACCTACACACCAATCGGCGCTGCACTGGAAAATCTCCCCGATGTTGTAACGCTGCGTCACCGTTAGCGCGCTAAAATGGAAATCCAATCGAAAGGTGTAAAGTGCCACTCGGGTCGCCCACACGCGGATTGAGATTTCGCCCATACTCCAGACGGATGGGCCCGACCAAGGTCTGATAGCGCAATCCAATTCCTGCTGAGTAGAGGCGCTCGGCGAAGGGGTAATCAGCCAAACGCGCCGCTTCGCCCAACGCATCGACAAAAACTACCGCCGATAATGTCTCTGTCAGCAGTGCCTCGTATTCGATATTCAATACCGTGTACGTTTTGGCGCCGATAAAACGTCCGTCCGCGCCGCGAGGGGACGCCTCGCCTTCCTGATAGCCGCGCACGCTGCTGTCGCCACCCAAGAAAAAGCGCTTGTTCACCGGCACGTTCAGGTCGCTTGTGCCAAACGTCGTGAGCAGGCCATGCATAAGCCCCAGATGGACAAACTGCCAGTGTCCCACGGAGAAATGATACGCCCCGCCCAGTTCAATGCGCTCGTAGTTCACTTCGCCGCCTAAAGCCTGACTAGCCGCTTCCACCTGACCGAACCAACGGTAACCCTTTCTCGGGCGCAATGGGTTATCCCGCCGATCCCGCGTCAGGCCCAAGTCGATGCTGGCGACATTGACCTGCTTGTTGTCGCTTGCCCGAGTGGTCAGTTCATTGTCACGATTTTTCAGCGATTGAAAAGTGTAGCCGAGAGAGCCATCCGCATTGAGCAGTGCGATGTGCCGCTTCAATGCTAGATTAGCGCCGTATTCCTGGCGCAGAAACGAAAGCTCCTCCCGCTGCAAACCGAAGGCCCGCGCCGTGCCATCGACAGCTTCGCCGAACAGCTCCGGCACCGTGTAAGTGTATTCGCCACGCGAACTTTTCACCGATTGCACAATCTCCAGCCGACTTTGGTGCGCGCGCCCAAACAAGTTCCGCTGCAGCACCTCCACCCCTCCGCGCAATTGTTCGTAGCTGCCATAACCAGCGAACAGGTTGGCCTCATAGCGCTGGCTTTCGCGCAAAACGTAAATGGGGTCGCGCACCACCCCGGACTCCGGTTCATAACGCAGATCAACCGCCTCAAAAACACCCAACCTAGATAGGCGGTAACGGGATCGCTCCAGCTTAACAAGGTCGAGCGGATCGCCAGTTTTGACCTGCACCCGCCGCTGTAGAATCGCCGTGCTCGTCTCCCTATTCCCCTCAAAACGAATATTCCCCACGGCCACAGACGGACCGGGATCGATGTCCGCGTGCACCGACACCATGCGCCGCCCCGCCTGCTCCGCCGCAGCCTCGGGACGCAGCCGCACCGCGACATCCGCGTATCCTTTCTTATAATACGCCTGCCGGATTTCTTCGGTCATGCGCTGCTGCATCGGCGGCGTCCACGCCATATTTTCGCGAACCGCCGAAGCAAAACCCATCTCGCGCGCATCCGCCTTTTCATAGCGCAAATCCGAGAACACCCAAAGCGGTCCCTCCGAAACCTTCACCTGCACAGTGACGGGGCCGCCCACGTTCTTGTCGGCATCCACCCGTTCGGCCTGAACATTCGCCTCGGCGTACCCGCGCAGCCTCAATTCATCACGCAGCTTCTGCGCTGATCGTTTCATCCGAGAGAGAGAGTAGGCACGTCCAGCCTTTGTCGCGATCAACGTGGGGGGCGGCATGAAAAAGGCCTCCCCCTCTTTCGTATCCAGCGCGTGCAAACCGCTTATGCGAACCGTCTCTAGATAGGATCTCTCGCCGGTGGAAACATCAAACAACACTTCGCTCGCTGCGCTGCCTTGATTTAAATTCACATCAAGATTTTGCGTGAGCTGGTGTTTTTCCATTTGCCCATTGGCCAGCCGCAGCCGGATCGTGATCACCGGCGATTGGTAGCCTTCGTCAGCGAACACGGAAAACAGCAAAAACGCCATGTCTTCGATGGCGTTGGCCCCCAACGTGGGACCACGCGTGCTACCGAGCACACGCTCCATCGCCAAACGCATTTCGCGATCGCGCCACAGGCCGACGCCAGAGATGCGAATCTTGGCCGGCTTGACGGCTTTTTCGCGGGCCTCAGCTAAAGGCGCAAACAAAGAAAGCAGAACCAAAACTAAACACCAGATTCGTTTTGGGTGATTACTTCGCATCGGCCTTCTCCTCCTTCGCTTGTCCTGGAAGCAAACGCAGTTTCATCCCGACATTGTAGTCGTCGAACTCATCATACTCACCCACCACTGACCACCGACGCCCGAGCCTATATTCTATATTATAGGTTTCTCGACCCTGCCGCGAAACGCGCTCGCCGATATTAAGTTCTAAACGGTCCGCCGCTGATGATTCGCCGCTGATACTACTGAACAAGCTCTTTCCGATAAATGCACCAAATCGAGCAGCCCGCTGCGTTCCACTGTAGCTGACTTCATTGTTCGGCGTTTCCCCAGCCATCACCAATAAGAGTATTTGCTCCGATTCGAGCGGTGGACTGGAGGAAAACAGCATCACCGGATTGGACGCGCTTCCGCTGAGCTCCATGCGCAGGTCGTATCCATACCGCCGCGACGTGCCAGTCACGAACAACATAGGCTCATACGGATTCGCCTGCGTGAGTTGCACCGCTCCCTGCTGGGTCGTAAAGGTCGCGAAGGGCAACAACACGAGACCCTCGTTGATTTGCGCCTGGCCCACTGCACGCGGCTCGCCCAACGTGTTGCTCAAGTGAAATTGCATTGAGACAAGCCCGTTAAAAACCGGCGTTCGCAGTCGCAGAAAACGCTCGCCGCTCAAGTTGACCTCCAGTTGCCAGCGGTTAAACGGCGACTGTTCCACCGAAAAGTACGGCGGACGCGCCGCCACACTGTTGCCACCGCCTCCCTTGGGCACCAGATCGCCCACGTCGGTAAAAAAAAGACTGTCGCGCAACTTTATGTTACCCGAAATCTTTCCTCCACCCTGATCCAGCGAGACCAGCTTCAAATCTAAATCCCCGCGCAACAGCAGTCCCACCTGCCGGACAAACGGGAGATTAGTACCCTGCAACGAAAGATCGAACCACGGATCACCTCCAGCGGTCAGTTTAGCCGAACCATTTAGCTTAACTTTTTGTCCGCCCATCCTTGCCTCCAAGGTGCGGATCTCTATGCCGCGACCAACCAAAGCGAGGTCCACCGTCAAATCCTGCAACACGCCCAACGGCCCCAGCGGACGCGTCCCCGCATGAACGATCCGCAGAAAGCCGCTCGCCTCGCCTCGGTCAAGATTGAGATCAACAGCCAATTCGCCTTTGGGCGCGATCAATGTTGGCGCATAAGCCGCTAGGGCCGTCATATCACCCTGGGGAATTTGCAAGCGCCCGGTCAGGCTACCCACGAGCGCTGGAAGCGAGAGGGTTTTAAGTTCAAGTAGCCCGCCCTCGGGCATGGTCATGCGTCCTTCCACCAAAATCTGCTGCCCATCCAGCAGGGCACTCATCCGACGTAGCACGATCTGCTCGCGATCCAACTCCAGCGCGACATCCAATGCCTCGCCCTGCGGTAACTTCATTTTGAATACAGCTGCACTTGCCGCGAGTCGCGGGACCCTTAGATTGATGATCCCGCGCGGCGTCTGCCAACTCCCCTCGAGCGCGAGGTTGACCTGAGGCTGCTCAACGCGAAGCCCGGCTTCTTCCAAATATGACCAGAAGGTCGCTGCGGGCCGGGTGGAAGCGACAAACTCGAGTGAGCCTTCGCGGTTCAGCTGCCAAAAGGGTCGCCTCAGCGGCCAAAGCGTGAGGGGCAACGCACCGCTCGCCACGACCGCTTCCTGTGCCCCCTCCCGCACCTGGAGCGTTTCGATTTTCAAGCCCTTGCCGTCACCTGTTGCCTTCACTTGCAGCTCCACCGGCCGCTGGTGACTGAGCTCTGTACCGATCACTCCACCAAGACTAAACGATATAGGCCCGTTGTCCCATTGCCCCAAGAAATCCAATGCGTTTACCCTCCAATCAGGCCCGCGCCACACCAACCAGTCGCGCAACCAATGACTCGAAAAATCTTTCACTTGAACACGCAGCCGACCTTGTCGGCCGAAATTTCCATCGAAATCGACACGACCCGCTTTTCCCGCCAACACGAGCGGATCAGCGCTCGAAAGCGGCTGCCATTCGACCCGCGCTGGCTTCTCCAAGGCCAGCCAAGTCGCCTCCGCTTTATAAAAACGCAACGCGTCGATCTTCGCGCCAAACCGGTCGCCTGCGCCAGCCAATGAAAAACGCGCGTCACCGCTCGATGCTTCGATTCCGATTCTGTCGACTTGCAGCGCCTTGCCTTCCCAGTCCAACCGCACGGCAAGCGGTTGTAGCGGGGCCAGTACGATCTCGCTGACCTGCGCCTCCCCGCGATGCCGAAGCTCAGCCCAAGGCCCCTCGAACTTCGCCGTCATCACCACCCGAGAAAACTCCGGCGTTTCCGGCAACCATGCTTTCACCGTCGACCCCTTCAGCTCCGCTCGCACCACGGCCGCATAGGCCTCCCTGCTCCGGAAGTTTGTACCGCCACTGACCTGCACGCTTTCGCCATCGCCGAACCGCACGCTTGCACCAGTGATTTGGACCGCTGGCCAGTCGAGTGTGCCACTGACCTCGAAGCTGGGTAGCCCCCAGCGCCCCACTTTTATTCCCCGGCCACCGACCTGAAAAGCAACATGCGGCTGAAAGTCTTCGCCTGCCTCGATACGGGCCTCGCCGGTCACGCGGCCCTCGCCGGGGACCCAGTGCTGCCGCGCCAGATCCGCCTCCAATGCCAAACGCGACGGACCGGAAAGCAGCTGACCGTTTCGGCTCAGCCGGACCGGCTCGCTCAACTGCGCGACGAGGCCGGGCATCGCGGCACGCAGTGTCTCGATCGTAAACGTATCCAAATCACCGCGACCGTGGACCGAGACATCAAGCGGCGGCAGGCGCTCGGTTTCCCCCGGCTCGCCTTTCACCGCCAGATCGAGCACAAAATTTCCTCCGCGCCAGTCTAACCGCCCATTTCCGCGAATGAATGCATAATCCAAGCTCAGTCGAAATAATTCCGGATTGAGGACCCAGTTTTGTGCCTCAATTTGCGCTTCCTCGGGCAACCAAGCTCCTTCACCAAACAGCGCTTCGACCGTCAGTGGCTGCTCCTGCCAGCGTGCTGTACTTGTGGCATGAGCGCCCCTGCTTTCCAGCTCGAGGCGCGTTCCATTGTCCGGAGTAGCCAGCCGCACGCGCAACAGATCCTCGCGAGGGAGAAAGCCAACCGAACCATTTATGAAGCGACCGTGCCAGGCCAACGCCTCAAAAGCCAATCCCTCGCCGTTCCAAGTGGCTGCCTTCAACGTCAGCGGCCCGCCAGGAAACTTCACCTCGCCCGCCTCAACTCGCGCCAACGGGACCCAACGCCTCAAAATATCCGCCACGAGAAACAGCTGTCGGCGCAACCCCAGCCAGCCCGCCTTGGGCTTACCCTTCGGGCGCAGCCCAGGGGAACCAACCTCTACCCGCCAGTCCTTGACCAATAACGGCGTCACTGTGCCGCGGAGATGACGCCAAGCCCAAACCAGCGGCGTATCGGCTTCGACACGCGCCGCCGTGATCTCCACGGCTCCGATTTGGTAGCGCACGCCTGCCACGGCAAAACGGGTGTAACCCAAACGCTCATACCGGTCGAAACTGAAACCGAGCGGTCGACTCGCCCAACTCAGCCCACCACCCAACCACCAAGGCAGCGCTAGCAACGCGAGCAGCAAGCCGACTGCGAGCCAACCAAGGATTTTGAAGATTCGCCGCATTTGAGTGTCCAGAATATAACCTAGACCGCTCTCAGGGAACGCGGCAAATCGCGATTGCAGGTTATTTTTCCGCCAAGTTACACCGCTGCAGCAGCGCGTGCAGATCCGGTTCACGTCCCATGAAGGCGCGGTACAACTCCGCCGGATCAGCGGAATTCCCCCGGCTCAGGATGTGATCGACAAACTCAGCCCCGGTGCGCGCGTTGAAAATACCTTCGCGCCGGAAGCGTGTGAACGCATCCGCATCCAACACCTCCGCCCACTTGTACGAATAGTAACCCGCCGCGTAGCCGACCGGGTCGCCGAAGATGTGGTTGAAGCGATTGACGATCGTTGGCGAAGGCGGCTGGGTCGGCACGAGGCAGTCCGCGATCAGCGGACGCACCCGCGCGGCGACATCCGCTTCGCCGGCAAACTCCGCCGCGCGCATATGCAGCGCCAGATCCATCTTGGCGAAGGCGATCTGCCGCATCATCACGCAGGCCGAGCGGAAGTTTTTTGCCGCGATCATCTTCTTGAAAATCGCCTCCGGGATCGGTGTATCGGATTCGTGGTGACGCGCGAAGAGATCGAGGCTCTCGCGCTCCCAGCACCAGTTTTCCATGATCTGCGAAGGCAGCTCCACGAAATCCCAGGCGACGTTCACGCCGTTGAGCGATTTGATTTCCACCTCGCCGAGCAGATGATGCAGCAAGTGGCCGAACTCGTGGAAAACCGTCTCCACTTCACGATGCGTGAGCAACGCAGACTTATCGCCCGCGGGCGGCGTCATGTTGCCGCAGATCAGGCCAAGGTGCGGCGCGCGTGTGCCATCGCGCTGGGGTCCGCCCGTGATGAGATAATTCATCCACGCACCGCCGCGTTTCGATTCGCGCGGATACCAATCGGAGTAGAACGAACCGAGGTGTTTCTTGTCGCGTCTGTAGAGGTCGAAAAACTTCACCTCGGGATGCCACACCTCCACCGCGCCCGGCGAGCGCTCGATGATTTCCAGCCCGAAGACGCGCTTCGCCACTTCAAACAGCCCCGCGATCACGCGCGGCATCGGGAAATATGGGCGCAGCTGCTCCTCGTCTAAATCGTAGCGCTCCTGCCGCAGTTTCTCCGCCCAGAATGCGAGTTCCCATGGCGCCAACGGCGACACCGGCCGCCCCGTCTGCTGCGCCTTGAACTCCTCCAACTCACCGCACTCCTTGGCGAAAGCCTTCGCTGCCCGCTGCTGCAAATCCTCGAGGAAAGCCCACGCCTGCACGCCCGACTTCGCCATGCGCCGCTCCAAGGTCAAATCGGCAAAATGAGGACGCCCGAGCAGCACCGCCTTCTCATTGCGCAACGCCAGTATTCGTGGCACCAGTACGCCGTTGTCATGTGGTGCCTGCGCGCCCACAGCCACCGCCGCCGTCCACAGCTCACGTCGCAACGCCTCGTCTTCGAGGTACGTCATGAACGGTTCCTGCGACGGCATGTGCAGCGTGAAACGCCAGACCGGTTTCTCCGGTGTGCCGAGGCCCTTCGCCTCCGCGTTGCGCAGCGCGGCCGCCTTCGCATGCGCAGGCAACCCCGCCAGCCGCGCTTCGTCGTCAACGAGCAGTTGCCACGCATTCGTCGCGTCGAGCACATGCTCCGCGTACTTGTCGGTCACCTGCGCGAGCTCGCCCTGCAACGCTTCCAACCGCGTACGTTTCTCCGCCGGTAAATCCGCGCCCTGCTGGTGAAAATCCGCCATCGTCTCCTCGAAGAAACGTCGTTGCACACCGCTCAATTTTCCCACCTCGGGTCGCGCCGAAAACACCTTCAACCGCTCCCACAGCGCCGCGTCGAGCGGGATGCTCGCGTAGAAAGCCGAGACTTTTGGCAACAGCGCATTATGCGCCTCGCGCAGCGCGGGCGAATCCGCCACCGACTGCAAATGCGTGACCTTGCTCCAGGCGAGATTGAGCGGCTCCGTCGCACGTTCGAGCGCGAGAAACGTATTTTCAAACGTCACCTCCGCCAACGGCTGCGCTGCCACCGCATCGACCGCCGCCTGCGCACCGGCCAGCGCCGCATCGATCGCGGGCACGATCAACTCGGGCTTCAACTGCGACCAGCGGATTTCAAAAGCGGAATCGAGAAAAGGATTAGACGACATGCGGCCGTCAATGCCCGACGCCCCGCGCGCTTTGTCAAATCGCAAGTAGTCACACCCGAAACGCATTCGGGTTACGACGCGCTATTCGGAGGTAAATCTCAGAGCACAGGACGCACAGCGTTCCACCGAGGTGGTCGGAATACTTCCCGAAAACCACACCTCCTTCTCTGTGGTACTCTGTGCCACCTCTCGTGCCCTCTGTGCTCCACCTCCGAAATGGAGCCACCGGCCCGCGTTTGATCACGCTCGCTCTGCTTCGAAACGGTAAAACGTCCACGTCGCAGGCACGCCGTCCGGACTGCCGAAACGCGCATCATAGTCTTCGATCAAACGCCGCAGCCGCCCCGGCGTGAACCGTCTCACGGGTGCCGCGCCCACGCCGTGCAACGTGCGCAAAAAATCCCGCGCCGAGGAATACATAAATGTCCGCCGCTGCGCCTCATCACGCACCACACGCAACCCCGCCGCCACGAGCGCCGCATGCCACTCCCCGGGCAGGCGCCACACCAACGGATCGCAGCCGCCGCTCACCTCCCGCAGCTCCGGCAAACTCTCCGCCACAAACAACCCCGTCAGCATGCGCCCACCAGGAACCAGGCACGACCTCCAAGCCGAAAAAACCCGCTCCGGCTCGCTCACCCATTGCAGCATGCCGCTGGAAAAAATCCACGTCCATGGACCCGCCAGCGGCGTCTCCGCCGCCATGACACGCCATACCGCCTCCGGCATCGCACGCCGTCCGGCCGCGCACATCGCGGGCGAAATATCCGTCACGGTGAGGCCGTCCGGCCAGTCGAGAATCTGCTCGGTGAAAAGCCCCGGCCCCGCGCCGACTTCCAACGCCGTCCCTGACCGAACCACTGGCAACCACTCACTCACCCACGCGCCCAGCGCTGCCTGCACCACCGCATGCTCACGGTAGAGCGGCGCGGCCCGACTGAAACTCTCCAGCACGCGGGCGCTCATGCCACCGCCTCCGCAAACGCCCGCAACAACGCCGCCGGATGATGCCCCGCGCCCGTCACCCGCACCAAGTCCGGCGACACTTCACACAGCCGCTCCGCGTCGAGCAACGGGTCCTCCGTACCGCACCAGGCGCACCAACCCACTGGCAACGCTGTGTCCACCGAGTCATTCTCCAACCGTTCCAACCCCCACAATAGTCCGGTTAGCTCGCGGTCCGTCAGCTGCATCACCGACACATCCAGTCCTGCCCGTTTATAAAAACCCATCAACGCTTCCCGCGGTGCGGCGCGCAACCAGCGTTTCAATTTAACCAACTGCACCAATGCCACTCGCCCGCCGCAATGACTCTCGCGTGGAAAAGCGAAAATCGGCGCGAGCAGCGCCACCCGCCCCAAACGGTGCGCGCGTTCTGCCTCGCACAACAGCAAGAGCGATCCGAGCGAATACCCCGCTACCCAATCATAAGGTCCCTCGGACTCCAGCTGCTCAAGCGCCGTCGGGCCAGCCGTCACAAAGACATGCTGCGTCTTTGGAAACGCCGCCTGAGCGAGCGGAGCGAACCACGCCTCAGGTACAGCCCAGCCGAGCACCCATCCCATTTTATTTTTCATCTTCCATCCCTCCAATTGTCCAACGCTGTCAGCACGCGCTCCATCGCCGCGTCGTCGAAGGTGCGCTTCAGGGAAAAACGCAGCCGACTCGTGCCCACCGGCACCGTGGGCGGACGCACCGCCGCCACCCATATACCCTGCTCGCGCAATGCTGCTGCCGCCGCCACCGTTGCTTCAGCCGAACCGATCCACACCGGCACAACGGGTGAATCACCTTCGGCCGCGTCCCAGCCTGTCGCCCGCAGGCGCGCGCGAAATCGCTGCGAGGTCTGCTGCCAGACCGCTTGCTCCGACGACAGCGCGCGCACGCGCACCAGCGCCGCCGAGGCCGCTGCCACATGGATCGGCGACAACGCTGTCGAATAAATAAACTCGCCCGCCAGATTCACCGTGTAGTCGCGCACCACGCTCTCGCGGAAAAGCGTGTACGCGCCGCCCGAAGCGAGCGTTTTGCCCAGCGTGCCGACCAACACGTCGACCGACGATTCGACGCCCGCCGCGCGCACCAGCCCCGCGCCCTCCGGCCCATACCAACCCAGCGCGTGCGCCTCGTCGACGATCAGCTGAAAACCATACTGCGCCTTCAATCGCGCCAACCGTGCAAAATCAGGAAACCCGCCGTCCATGCTGAAAACGCTTTCCGTCACCACAAACACTGTCCGCCCGGTCGGTGCCGCCTCCGAAAGCATCTGCTCCAGCTGATCGAGACACCGATGTTCGTAGCGCCGCAGCCGCGCACCGCTGCGCAAAAGGCCCGCGATCATACTGTGGTGAATCAACCGGTCAGTCAGCACCAGATCGCCCCGCGCGGGCAGCAGACTCAACACCGCCGAATTCGCCGCGTATCCGCTATTCCATAACAGCCCGCACGGAAACCCGTGCCAGCGGCAAAGTTCGTTGACCAGTCGCTCGTGCGGTTCGCGCCAACCCGTGATCAACGGCGACGCCGAGGCCGACGTGCCGTACTCTTTCGCCGCCGCGGCCACCGCGTCGCTCACGGTTGGATCACGGGCGAGCGCGAGGTAATCGTTGTCCGCAAGATTGAGCTGGTCGGCTTGCGGTACGGTAACGCGCACCATGCGACGTAGGCCCTGTTGTTCACGTTCAACGAGAGCCGTGTGTACACGTTGAAGGAAATTCCCGTTCGGAGCCGCCGCTTCCTCCGCCAATAAAAATTCGCGCAGTCGCTCCGGCTGAGTCGGCACCAAAGCATCATGCGCCATCTCCGCCCACACCGGCACACGGGCTGCGGTCAGTCCGACGCGATTCGACTTGGCCACCGCTGCTGTCACCGGACTCGCAGCATTGAGCCACACGCCTGCGCGCAATCCGCAAGCCACCGCCCGCGCATGGGCGAGACGCGCCTGATTGATCGCGCCGAGCCGATCAGGAACGACGACCACGGTGACATCCGCTTCAATCGCCAACGCAAAATCCACCCAATCGCGGCCTGCCGCGTCCACCGGCGTCGCGATGCCGCCCGCGCCTTCGAGGATGCGCCAGTCGCACAACGGCAGCCGACGACAACGCTCAAGCAAATCATCAAACACAACCTCGCCTCCCTCGGCCTTAGCCGCCGAAGCGGGAGCGAGCGGTTCGGCATACGTGGCCAGTGTCATCGCTGCGACGTTCACCGCCGCGAGGCGCTGGGCGCACACCGCGTCCCCCGTCGTGTTTTCCGCGCGCCCGGTCTCGATCACTTTCACGATTTGTACGCTCGCGCCACCCGCGGACAGCAGGCGGGCCAGCGCGGCCACGACGCGGGTTTTACCCACGCCGGTGTCGGAACCGGTAACGAGAATCGTGCGCATGAACTCAGGCTTCAGCACCGACGGCCTGTGCTTCGGATTTGCACTGCTTTTTCTCAGCAACGAGTGGGCGCATGCCCAGACGCTCCAGCAGGCGCATGTCGTCCGAACGGCCGGGATTCGGCGTCGTTAGAAGTTTTTCACCGAGGAAAATGCTATTCGCGCCCGCGAGAAAACACAGCGCCTGCAACTCGTCTGTCATCGCCGTGCGGCCGGCCGAAAGACGAACCATCGCCTTAGGCATAAGAATGCGGGCGGTGGCGATGATACGCACAAACTCGATGGGGTCGACCGGCTCTTTATCCGCGAGAGGCGTGCCTTCCACGGGCACGAGCGCGTTGATCGGCACCGAGTCCGGCTGTGGATCAAGCGCCGCCAGTTCAGCAAGCAGACCGAGACGATCTTCCACGCTCTCGCCCATACCGAGGATGCCGCCGCTGCACACCTGCAGGCCCGCCGTACGCGCATGGGCCAGCGTCACGAGCCGCTCGTCATAGGTTCGGGTCGTGATGATCTCCGGATAATACTCGCGCGATGTGTCGAGGTTGTGGTTGTACACCGAGCAGCCCGCATCCTTGAGCCGAAGAGCCTGCTCCTCCGTGAGCATGCCGAACGTGCAGCACACCTCCAAGTCGAGCTCCGCCACCCCGCGCACCGCTGCAAGCACAGAGTCAAATTGCGCACCGTCGCGCACCTCGCGCCAGGCCGCGCCCATACAGAAACGCGACGCCCCGCCAGCCTTTGCCGCGCGCGCTGTAGTCACGATCGACGGCGCGTCCATCAACGGTTCGGGCTGAAGATCGGTGTTCGCATGCGCAGACTGCGGACAGTATTTGCAGTCTTCCTGACAGCGGCCGGTCTTGATCGATTGCAACGTGCAGAGCTGAATCGCGGACGCGTCGTGATGACGTTGGTGCACCTGCTGGGCGCGGAAGATCAATTCCGGGAACGACAGGTTATAGATGTGACGGATAGACCGGAGATCGTGGGTTGACATAATAAAGTGTTCAGGACGGCAAAACGTCGCCGATGGCTCGCGCCGTGCGGCGCATGAGTTCGCCGAGTTCGTCCTCGGTGAGACAGAGCGGCGGCACCAGCACAAGGGAATCGCCCAGCGGACGGAGCAGCAGGCCGTGCTCGCGCGCCTTCAGACACACTTGTAAGCCGGTGCGATTTTCGACGGGAAAAGTATTTTGCGCAGCACGGTCCGGCGTGAGGTCGAGCGCCGCCGTGAAACCGCGCTGCCGGAAATTCCGCACCCGCGGATGGTCAGTAAAAGTCTCCGCGAACAACCGGCCAAAACACGCGATCCGCGCCGCCAGTGTACCGCTGTCGATCAGCAGCCGGAGCTTGCGAATGCTTTCCAACGCCACAGCCGAAGCGAGCGGATTTCCCGTAAAGGTGTGTCCGTGAAAAAACGCACGGCGGCTCGCATAGCTGCCGAGAAATGCCGCGAAAATCTCCTCGCGCGCGAGAGTCGCCGCCAGCGGCAGGTAGCCCGCGGCGAGTCCTTTGGCCAGACAGAGAAAATCCGGGGTCACGCCTTCTTCGGCGCAAACAAGCATCGGCCCCAACCGGCCAAAGCCGACAAACACCTCATCGAGAATCAGGTGAACGCCATGCTCCCGGCAAAGCTCCGCCACGGCGCGGACAAAGCCCGGAGGCTGCAAGCGCATGCCGGCCGCGCCTTGTACCGACGGCTCCAGAATCAGACAGGCCGTCGTCGCCGCGTGCTCGGAGAGCAGCGCGCGCAATGCCTTCAGGCTTTCCTCGGCGTCGGCCTCCCGCACCAGCCCGGCCCATTCGCGGCAGTGCGGCGCGGGAAAATGCACAGCGGGAAAACACCACGGCCGAAACCGGTCATGAAAGAATCCACTGTCGCCCACTGCCATCGTGCCGAACGTGTCACCATGGTATGCGCCCGCGAGGCCGAGCACGCCGCGCTTTTCAGGACGGCCGGTGAGCTGCCAGTATTGAAATGAAAGCTTCAGCGCGATTTCGACGGCGTTCGAGCCGTTGTCGCTGAAGAAAACTCGGTTCAAATCGCCAGGGGCAAGCCCAGCGAGGGTCGAGGCAAGTTCCGCGCCCACCGGATGCGTCAGCCCGAGCAGCGTGGAGTGCGCCACGTTTCCGAGTTGTCGCACCAGCGCGGCGTTCAGGTCGGGATCGTTGTGCCCATGGACGTTCGTCCAGATCGAGGCATTGCCATCGAGGTAGGTGCGGCCCTCGGTATCGGTCAGCCAGCCGCCCCGGCCCGAAGCAACGGCCAGCGGCGGCAGGCTGAAATATTCCTGCATCTGCGCAAAGGGATGCCAGACGTGCTGGCGATCCGCCGCGTGGATTTTTTTCGCCAGCATGTTGTGGCCTCCTGCTGAACCACTCACCAGCAGTACGTCACGCCGGCCGACAACTGCCGGTCGGGTGCGGGCACCACAGGTATCTCCTGAAAGCCGCTATTCCAAAGGTTGTTCGCTGAGAGCGAGACCTGCAGGCCGCGCACCGCCTTCGGCAAATAGTACAAACCGAGCGACGAAATCACCGCATCGTCACCACCGGCGACGCGGAGACGATTGTCCTCCTGAATACGGGCAACGTTGTCCATGCGCAGTTCGAAGCCCGCGCCGAGTTGCGCCACGATGGCGGCAGTCAGGCGGTGCTGAGCAAAGTTCAGCGCGTAGAAACTAGCGTCGACCGCAGCACCGCGGTAATCGTGGGCTTTATTGAGATAGGTATAACCGAGTACGACTTTCAGCCGCTCGGTCGTGTAGGTGGCGACGCTTTCGAAACCGAACGTATCGATATCAACCGCGTTGGCCGTGCGCGCCGCCGGGCTGGTGTAGAGATACGTCCAATCGACGAGACTGTCGTCGCGTCGGTAGAATACCGCCGAATGCAACGACCAGACGCCTTGCGTGCGCTCCCAGCCGAATTCCAGGTTGTGCGAGGTTTCGCGGCCGAGGTTGGCGTTGCCACGGAAGAGGCCGGCATTGGGATTCGACTTCAGCGCGGTGTACGTCGGCACCTGCGTAGTCTTGGCGTAGCTGAAATAGGTGCGTTGAACGCCGCCCGATTCCGTGTTTTCCACCAAAGCGATTTCGGCGACCGGCGAAACCGCCGAAGCGTCGCGATTCGTGTCGTCGTAGGTCAGGCCGGCTTTGGCGATGAGTCGGCTCGAAGCGTCCACTGTCCAGCTTTTTTCCGGCAGCACGCCGACCTTGTAGTAAGTGCGCGCGCTGTAGTTGTCTCCCGGTTTTCCGAAGGTGAGCGAAGTCGAGGCGAGATTATCCGACAAAACCTCTGCCGAGTAGTTCAGGATGATCGGACCCGTTTCGTTGCGTCCGCTGAGCGAGACCGCGCGCGCCCATGTCGTGTGCTGGTACGGATTGAAAAGGCCGGGCGTTTCGCGACTGTACTCATAGTCGTCGCGGTTGCGGCGGTAGAAGGCACCGAGTTGCACGAACTCATCGCCACCGAGATTCAGGCGGTGGTTCAATGCCACGAGATTCGTCTGGAGGTTTTCCGTCTCATGCACGCCGAAGGGCGTGTAGAGATTGGGCCACCCGAAAAATTTCGCCTGATAACCATAAAACAAATCCGTCTGCGAGGTGGCATTAGCCAGCTGCACGCGGGCGTTGACGCGCGAAAAATCGTGGTCGCCAAACGCAATCGAACCGTCGCTGCTGGAATGGGAATACTCCGTATCCGCCGCCAGGGTACGTCCGGCGAATTTCACCGGACTGACATAGCCTTGATACAGGCTCTGCCGCGCAAGTTCATTTTGGCCAAAGCTGACTGTGGCCTCGCCGCGTGTCGTGATCGGCCGCCACGCAAAGGCGACGGTGCCCACGTTGGCGTTGAAACCTACAAGCGCGTTCCCCGCGCCAGTCAGCACCTGCGGGGATTCCAACATCGCCGCCGCCACCGGGATCTCGGCAAAATAGTGGCCCGTCTGCGGGTCGTACAAAGAGACACCGCCAATTCGGAAGCCGGTGTTTTCAAACAGGCCGCCGCGAATCGTGATGTCGGCCTGAGCCTCGCCGAGATTGCGCGCCTGCACATCGACCAGCGGCTCGTAGCGCAGCGCCGAAATCGGCATGGCAAAACTGCCGACCGGCTCCTGATTCGCCACACGCGGCGAAAGCACCGTGACCTGCGGCAACGCCACCGGAGCATCGTCGGCGCGCAGCGCAACCAAGGAAAGACTGAAGAAAAGGGCAGACGGAATCCGTTTCATGAAAGCAGGCAACGTGAGCAACGGCTCGCGCCGAAACAAGGCTTTTGTTAGCCGGATAACATTTCTGATTAACAAGAAGCCTGCTGTCGTTCACCGCGCCTCCCGTGAACCGATCACGTCTGCTCCGAAAACGTCGGCCACCCGACACAGGGGAAAAGTCAGTTCGCCCGCTCAGCGCAGACGACCGGGAGCGGAGGATGGACCGATGATGACGTCCAAAGCTGTACCCGCCGGAAAGGGAATGCGGATCGCGCGTAAAGCAGGATCATACTTTGCGTCGTAAGCCCGGCCATTGATCTTCACCGAAACAGGAGGTTCGTAGCGAACGCGCAACTCACCGCCAGCACCAAGTTCCGGCGCGACAAACCGCACCACGCGTCCGGTGCGCTCGACAGTGAGAATCTTCGCACGATTTTGGTCGAAACTATCGACCAGCTCAAACGACACCGGCTCGCCTTCTTCGCCGGGTGCGGCGTTGATGATCAGCGCGGGTTTTGCGTCTGGCTCCCAGCTCTTGCGCGTGCCCTGCGGCACCAGCCCCGTAACATAAATGGACCCGGAGCGCACAAACACCGGAATGCGGTCAAACGGCGCGGTCACCTCAATGGTCTTCTTGCCTTCATACTCGCGCGACGGCTCATAATAATCATGCCACCGGCCAGCGGGAAGATAGACACTTCTGCGTCCGCCCAACTGCGTGATGGGCGCGACCAGCAGCGCCGGACCGAACATATACTCATCGGCAATCGAGTACGTGGCGGGGTCGCCCGGCCAGACATAGGCCAGCGGCTTCATCAGAACACCCGTGCGCGCGCTCGTCTGCGCCAGCGAAAACACATAGGGCAAAATCAGCATGCGTTGCTCGCAGGTGCGGCGAAACACAACATTCAGCCGCTCACTGTAGCCCCAAGGCAAACGCTCTTCGTTCGCCCCCGACATGCCGTCAATTTTGACCGCGAACAAACCATTCCATGCGCTCCACTCCAGCCAGCGCGCGTAAAGCTCCTCGTCGATGCCGCCACCTTGGCTGACACCGACCTCAGTGCCCCAGACGGGAAAGCCCATAAAACCGCAACGCAGCGAATTCGCCAAATTGCCCGAAAGGCCGGCCCAGCTCGCCCGCGCATCGCCGCCCCAGAGCGCCGAGAGATACGGCTGCGTGCGATGAAACGCACTACGGGCAAAATTAAACTGTTCGGCTCCCCAGGCGCGCACCAGCGCGTCATGCGTCACCTTCGCGTAGAGAAAAAGATATTTATTGCGCCGCTCGTCCGCTGGCGTGCCATCGGCCCACTTTGACAACTCCGGGAAGCGTTCGTCCGCCAGCGAGTTCTTGTGGCCGCGCACGCCCTCGACGTATTGTAGCGCCAGACGCCGTTCGAATTCCTTCAACGTCTCCGAATTGCTCAGATCGAGATGCGTGCGTTCGTCGCCTAGCGTACCGGGAAACTCGGTATCACCAAAGGTCAGCGGCGCGATCCCTGTGATGAGCTTCAAATCAAAACTGTGATCCAGCTTGGCGATCCATTCACGCGGTTTGGCAAACTTCTCGTTGAAGTTCATTTTCGACCAGCCATTCGCACCATCGCTGTAACCGCCGTTGACGAACCAGGCCGTAAAAGGAATCTTGAGCGCGGCCAGCCGCCGCGCGTCCTCCTGGATTTCTGCCGCGCCGCCGCTGCTGCGCCCACGACCGCCCAGCGGCCCGAGCGCCCAGATCGGCGGAGCCTTCGGCGCGCCGATCACGCGATAGTAACCCGCCAGCAGCTCGTCGCCATCGCGGCCGAGAAAAATGTACCAGTCGAGCGCGCCGGTGCGGTGGTAAAGCTCCGTCTCACCCTTGATGCCCAGGCTGTAACGGCCCTTGGCAAAGCTGTCGAAAAACGACGCATAGCCGCGCGCCGTCATATAAAACGCCGACCACACCGAGGTGTGATTCTCATGGTATTGCTGCTCGTTGCCGAACGCATCGATATCGACTGTCGAGCCGCGCAGATCAGAGCTCGGCCGATTGTTCGGATAGAGCATCTCCAACAGGCCAAAGAAATGATCATCCAAATCGCGCAGCCGCACCGTGGTGTTTTGCGCCCATTCCGGTTTGGCCGAGAAATGAAAACCGCCGTCGATCCGCTCGATCACGATCTCCACCGGCAAGTCGTCCAACCCGCCGGCATAGCTCGCTGTTGCCGGATATAGCGCGCGCAGCGTCACGCGATCAGCCGAACGCTCGCCGAGCGAAATCGTTTTCGGCGCCTGAAAATTAAACTCAAAGGACTGCACGTCGACGATCACCTCTGACCCGCGTTTGATCAGCACATGTCCGTTATCAAATTCCAGACGCGTCACCTGCGCCTTCTGCTTCTCATGGCCTTCGATCAAGGTCACCGCGCGCGCCTCCGCCATCATCAGCGCACTCAGACTCAATAGGAGCGTCCATCGACACGCATAGCTTCGTAACAATCGTTGCATGCATACGGTAATCGGGCCCAAACCGGGAAAACTGAAATGGGGAACGTTAAAAAACCGGGGTTTTCACCCCTGAAAACGCTTTCTGCAGCGCAATTTCCGCCCTAAGCCGCCCGCCCAAAGCCGTTAAGTCAGGTTCGTCGGGTCAACGTCGAGCACCTGAATGACGTCATCCGGCCAGATAAACTCCGTGCGCAACGCCGCCAACTCGGCCACGACTTTCGTCACCTGCGTGGTGAAATACCAGAGCTGCCAGCGGTACTCGTCCTTGATTTTTTCGATGGGCGAAGGCGACGGCCCGCGCAGTTCCACGCGGTCGCCAAGCACCGCCTCGACGCGTTTCGCCCATTGCTCGGCGTAAAATTTCAGCTTCTCCGGATTCGGTCCGCGAAAGATGTGGTGGATCAGGTGCCGGTACGGCGGATACCGGAAATCGTGCCGCATCTTCAACTCCGCCTCCGCGAAGCCGACGTAATCGGCGTGGCGTGAAAACTGGATCGCCTCGGCCTGCGGCGTGAAGGTCTGCACCACCACCTCGCCCGCCCGGTCGCCCCGACCCGAACGCCCCGCCACCTGCACGAGCAGCTGGAACGTGCGCTCATTGGCACGAAAATCCGGGATATGCATCGAGATGTCGGCGTCGACGAGGCCGACCAGCGTGACGTTGGGAAAATCGAGCCCCTTGCCGATCATCTGCGTACCGACCAGCACGTCGATCTTGCCCGCGCGGAAGTTGCCCAGCACTTCGCGGAAACGGTTTTTCTTCGCCATCGTGTCGGCGTCCATGCGCTCGATGTTGGCGCGGGGCAGCACGCGACGCACCGCCTCTTCGACGCGTTGCGTGCCGAGGCCGCGCCAGCGGATTTTTGGTGAACGGCATTTTGGGCACACCATCGGCGCGGCGCGCTCGGCCCCGCACAGGTGGCAGCGCAGGCGTTCGTCGGTGCGATGGTAAGTCAGCGAAATGCTGCAATGTTCGCACGACTCGATGTGACCGCACTCAACGCACATCATCGACGACGAATAGCCGCGGCGGTTGATGAAGAGGATCGTCTGCTCGCGGCGTTCAAAGCGCGCCTGCATGGCGTTGACGAGCGTGCGCGACAACGTGGTTAGACCGCGTGAGCGCATGATCTCGATGCGCATGTCGACCACGTCGATGGCAGGCAGGCTGCGCGAGTCGACGCGCTGGGTGAGTTGGAGCAGGCGGTACTTGCCGGCGCGGGCGTTGGCGTAGGATTCGAGCGAGGGCGTGGCCGAACCAAGGACACAGAGGGCTCCGGAGAGTTTAGCGCGCATCACCGCCACATCGCGGCCGTGATAACGCGGCGTCTCATCCTGTTTGTAGGCGGGCTCGTGCTCCTCATCGATCACGATCAGGCGCAGGTCGCGCACCGGGGCGAAAATAGCCGAACGAGCACCCACCACCACGCGGGCCTCGCCGGTCGCGAGCGCGAGCCAGCCGTCGAAACGCTCGCCTTCGCTCAGGTGGCTGTGCCAAACGACGGTTTTGTGATTCGGTGCGATGGCTTCCAGACGTCCGCGCAGGCGAGCGACGGTCTGCGGCGTCAACGCCACCTCGGGCACGAGGAAAATCACGCCGCCACCGCTCGCGAGCGCGTCGTGGATGGCGCGAAGATAGACCTCGGTTTTGCCGGAACCGGTGACGCCGTGCAGGAGCGAGACGACGAATTTATTCTCGTTGAGCGCGGCCGTGAGTCCGTTGCCGGCGGCGAGTTGTTCGTCATTCAGCTGCGGCGGCAGCGCGGCCACGATCTCGCCGGTGGACCAGTCGTCGGCGTAGGCGACGCGTTCGACGCGCTGCGTGATCTCGCGGACGGCGCCGCGTTTGACGAGCGCGGTCACGACGGCGGCGGTGGCGTCGAGGCGGCTGAGCACGAGCGATTTTTTCTGCGGCTTGAACTGCTGTTCGAGAAAGCGGTAGAGCTTCGCCTGCTGCGGGGCGCGGCGCGTGAGTATTTCGAGTTCGGCCGCGTCGAGTTTCACGCCGAGCGCGAGGAGTTTTTCCTCCTTGATACCGGCACCGTTGCGCACTGCGGCGGGCAGCATCGTCTCGATCACCGAGTCGAGCGGACACGCATAGTAGGCGGCCATCCAGCGCGCGAGTTTCAGCAAGTCAGGCGTCAACGCCGGGAACGGATAAACCAGTTGCGCGAGGGATTTGAGTTTCTCGACGGGAAAATCTTTCGGCGCGCCAATCTCGCCGACGAGGCCGAGGTGCAGACGGTTCACGATCGGCACGCGCACGAGCGACCCGACCGCCAGCTCGGCCCGCAGGTGCTCCGGCACGAGGTAGTGCAGGAGTTTATCGAAGCCCGCGAGAGGGTGAACGCCAACGATCATGCCGCCCATGACGACGCGCCGTCCGCGACGATGCAAACCGGAACAGCGCCCCGCCCGCGTGAAAACTCCGCCAGCCAAAAAACCGCACCGCCGTCGCGCGCCACCCGAACCGTCGCATGCGCCCTTGACAGTATTTTCGCCCGAACTGACAGTCTTTGACGTGAGCAACGACGCTGCCCGCGAAAAATACAAAGCCTACCTCGCCACCAAAGGCCTACGCGTGACGAACCAGCGTCTCGCGATCTTTGAGGCCGCCTTTGCGCAGACGGAACACTTCACCGCCGAAGAGCTGCTCGACCACGCCCGCGCCATCGACGCCACCGTCTCCCGCGCCACCGTTTACCGCAGCATTCCGATCATGACCGAGAGCGCGCTGCTGCGTGAGGTCGATATTGGAAAAAACCTAAAATACTACCGGCCCAATACCGACAACAACTCACAGATGGCCCAGGTGATTTGTCTGGATTGCGACAAGATTTTTGAGATCAGCGCCCCCTTCATGGAGTGGTACGGCAACACCGTTTCCGCGAAGCTGAACCTTACCCCCGTCTCGCAACGCCTCCAAGTTTCCGCGCACTGCAACGTCCTGCGCGCGACCGGCACCTGCAAGAACCGGGCACACGGTTAAGCCGCCATGGGCAAAAAAGAAGACCCGTCCTTTGATATCAGTTTCTACGAGTCGATCCTCCGCCGCGACCCGAACTACACCGACGTGGTTGAAATCCTCGGCGGCCTCTACACGAAAGCCGGCCGCATCTCCGACGGCCTCAAGATGGACCGCAAGCTCGTGCGCCTCCAGCCCGACAACGCGACCGCCCACTACAACCTCGCGTGCAGCCTCGCCCTCTCCGAACGCAACGCCGACTCCCTCCGCTCGCTCAAACGCGCCATCTCCCTCGGCTATGACGATTTCGAGTGGATGACGCAGGACCCCGATCTCGATGAACTCAAGAAACACCCCGAGTTCGTCAAACTGATCGACACACTCAAGCCACACAGCTGAGCGCGCCACAGCGCAAGAGCCGACGCCCGCTCACTCCTGCCGATTCGCGGCGCGCATCCCCTGCCCCACGATCGCCAGCGACAGCAACGAACTGCCCGGCATGATGATCGCCGCCAGCAACGGATTCATGTGATCCGTCACCGCCAGCCCCACCGCGAGCAAGTTGTACGAAATCGAAAACGCCAGCAGCCAGCGGTGCGTGCGACGCCGCGCATCATCCACCTCCAACAACGCCCGGATACCGCCAATGCCACGCCCGAGATAATAAAAATCCGCCTTCTGCGCCAACATCCCACGATGGATCACCGGCGTGCCCCGGCACAACGCGCGGTCAAACGCCAGACTGTCGTTGGCCCCGTCGCCCAACATCAACGCGTCATCCGGTCCGTGCCGCTCGATCCAGCCCGCCTTGTCGTGCGGCGAAAACTCCGACCACACGTTCTCCGGCTTGAGCCCCAGCTCGGACGCCAGCGTAGCCACTTTCTCACGACGGTCGCCGCTCAGAATCGTGATGCCCAGCCCGCGCTTCGCCAGCGCCGCGACCTCCACGCGCGCGTCGAGCCGCGCCGTTTCCGCAAAGTGAAACCGCGCCCGCACCCCACCATCGCACGCCAGCTCCGTGCCCGCCTCCCGACCACCGGCTGCACCGCCCCCGGTCACCAAGCCTTTGTCGATTCCAGACGGTTTGTAACGTAATACGTTACAAACCGTTTCATCCCGCCAATCGGCACGGCCCAGCGTCCAACGGTGGCCACCGGTCTCCAACACCACGCCGCGGCCGACCATTTCGGTCACTTCTCCGGCGGGCGGCACGATTCCGCCCGCCATCAAAAGTTGCTCATGCAGACAGCGGCCCACCGGATGCGGGTTGTCCTGCACCAGCGCGAGCAAGGCCGCGCGCGACTCCGCCGCAAGCGCCGTCAGCGCCTCAGGATTGGTCAGCGTCGGCGTCTCCAGCGTGAGCGTGCCGGTTTTGTCGAAGACGATTCTGCGCACCCGCGCCAGTCGTGGCCAGAGATCGCCCACGCGAACAAAGACGCCGCGTTTCCGGAGCGCCGTCGCCGCCAACTCATCGGCCAGAGGAAAAGCCAGACCTATCGCGCAGGGACAAGACACCACGAGAATCGCCGTCACAATCGCGCCAGTGCGCAATGCGTCGCCCGTCGCCCAGCCCCAGCCCACCGCCGCACCGGTCGCGATCACCAATACCGCGATCAGATAGCCGCGCACCACGCGTTCCAAAAACCGATGCCGATACGCGCCGCGCACGACAGGTTTGAACAACTCCGCCAAGAGCGACTGCGCCCACGCCTGCGTCGCCCGCAGTTGGATTTCCTGCTGCGAAACATTTGTCGCACCCGCGGGCACGCGCTGACCAGAGCGAAACACCCGCGGCTCCGACTCGCCGTTGATCCACGCGAGGCTGAGCGTGACTTCAGCGGTTTTAAGTTTCGCCTCGACCGGCACTGTTTGTCCCGGACCGACGGCAAAACGCTGGCCCGCCTGCAAAGCTTCCGGCGAACACGTTTTCTCCGCTCCGGCAGCGTCCCACACGCGCACCCGCGGCGGCACAGGCTGTTGCGCGAGCAGGCGGCGCTGATTGCGCTCCACCGCCACGAGCTGCGCCCAGCGGCCGACCAGCATCAGCAAGACAAACGTCGAAACAAAATCGAAGTAGATGTACGGCTCCGCCGACGCGAACCAGCCGTAGAGGGAACCTGAATACGCGCCAACAATGCCGAGCGCGATGGGCAGGTCGATGTTCATCGCCCCTTCGCGCAAGCTGCGCACCGCACGGTTCAGAAAAAACCCACCGCCCACGAGCAGGCTCAGCGTGCCGAACGCCATCGAGAGCGTGCTGAAAAGCCGCGCGTACGGATACGTCGGCTCCATGCCGAAATACACCGGCAGCGTGAAAAGCATGACGTTCATCGCGAACGCCGTACACAGGCCGATGCGCCGCAACAGCGCGCGGCTCTCCGGCGGTGCCGAACGTTCGGCCGACGCGGGTGAAACGAGGTAGTTGAAACTTTGCAGCACGCGGGCAAACGCCGCGGCATCGAACGCACCCCGCGCCCACGCCAGCCGCATCTGGCCGGTCTGGGCGTTGACGTCGATGCGTCCGCCGCCGGGCTGTTTGCGGTGGATTTTCTCGATCAACCAGACGCATCCCGCGCAGGAAATCCCCTGCACATCGAGGCTCAGTTCGGCGGTCTTGTCGGCGGCAAGTTGTTCGGCTTCGGCCTGGGCTGCCGTGAGCCATTCGTAATCGCGGGCCGGCAACAGCGCCGAGTCGGCCGGCGCGGTGACTTCGTCTTTGATGCGGTAATACGACTCTAGTCCCGACTCGTGAATCAGCCGGTAAACATAGGCGCAGCCCGAGCAGCAAAATTCACTCTGCGGCGACGGCACGCCGCAATGTTTGCACACGGGCACCGATTGAGGAGCGCCGCCCATATCAATGATGACAGCAGGAATGCGCCGACTCGGTTACGCCGGAAAAACCGATCGTACCGCGCAACCGCCAGCTGATCACCAGCGCTGCGACCAGCGCGAGCCCGACCTGCAGACGCGCCACGGCAGTCGGCGACATCCGTGTGCGCACCCAACCAAAATTAGCCTGCACGATCCAAAGCAAAGGCAGCGTGCCGAGGCCAAATGCCAGCATGAACTCCGCGCCACGCACGGCCGAACCGGATAACGCCGCCAAAGCCGCCACAAAGTACAACGGCCCGCATGGCATGAGCGGCGTCGCGGTACCGAGCGCCGCCGCCGTCGTCAGGCGGGAGCGCCCGCGCAGCCACGCCTGCACCTTCAGCCAACGCCCGGCGAGAAAACCCGATTGCGGCAGTTTCTTATCCCAGCGCAACGCCACCGCGATAAAGAACACCACCAGCGCCCACGGCGCATAACGCAGCGCACCGTCGCCGATCAGCGACAGTGGCCCCTGTCCCAGCGCACCGGCCACCGCGCCCAACACGCCATAGGCAAAGATCCGCGTGCCGTGATAAACCGTATAAATCGTCGCGCCATCTTCACCGGCTTTCGTCGGCGTCAACCAGCACGCGAGCGGACCGCACATGCCCGCGCAATGCAGGCTGGTGATCAGTCCGGCCACAAACGCCGCCGAGGGAGAATCGATACCTGAGAGTGCCATGGTTTATTTTCTTTGCGTCGGCACCGCTTCCAACGGCACCGACTCGACGTGGTGGTGAGAGGCGATGATGAAAAACGCCGCCCACGCGGCAATCAATACGCCGAACGCAACGCACACCCAGAGCATGAGTCGGTTGGGCGTTTCAGTGGCGGTCATGGTGGTCCTTGTGCTCCAACTTCTCCTGCTCGTCATCTTCTCTCAAGAGTTTCGGGGAAGGTCCAAGAAACTCGATCGTGCGAAACACATTGCACCCGCCGCGGGTATCCGTGAGTTGGAGACGCAGCTGCTGGTTGCCGTGGTAGATCCGGCGCGGAATCTGCACAATCAACGGCCGCACTTCTTCGCCGAGCGCGCCAATTTCCACCGGCCGCTCGAAACCCTGCGCGCGCACGCCGACCGGCGCATCGAGCAGCGTGACGTCAAAGCGCACCGTCTCGTTGCGCTTATTGACCAGCCGCACCATGAACTGGTTTCGCACGAAGGCAGCGTCGACGTAGTACGGCGCGCCCTGCATGCGCGTGACGCCGAGGCTGCCCGGCTGGATCGTCGACAACGCCCAGGTGGAGACACCAGCACCGATCAGGAACAACGCAAAGTAGACAAAAAGACGCGGACGCAGCCAGAGCGTAGGTTTGCCGGAAAAGCCGCTGAGCGAATCGTAACGAATGAGACCGTGCGGACGTTTCACTTTGTCCATCACCACGTCGCACGCGTCGATGCAGGCCGTGCAGCCGACACACTCCATCTGGAGTCCCTGGCGGATGTCGATGCCCGTCGGACAAACCTGCACGCAGCGACTGCAATCGACGCAGTGTCCCGCGCCCGGCGTATTCAGTTTTCCACGCGGTTCGCCGCGCGTCGCATCGTAGCCGATCACCAGCGAATTGTCGTCGATCAACGCCGATTGCAGGCGTCCGTACGGGCAGATTACGATGCAGAGCTGTTCGCGGAACCAGACAAAATTCAAATACAAGGCCGCGGTGGAAATCGCGACAAAGAGGAACGCGCCCCAGTGCTCGCCCGGCGCGACGCTCATCATCGCCCACAGCTGCGGAATCGAGACGAAATACGCCAGGAGCAGATGCGTGATCGCGGCCGAGATCAGGATAAAAAGCGTGTGCTTGACCACGCGCTTAAAGACTTTGTCGCCTTCAAAAGGTGCGGCATCCAGCGCCCGACGTTTCGGCGCGTCGCCCTCGATCCAGCGCTCCACGCGGCGGTAAACGTGTTCGAGAAAGACGGTCTGCGGACAGGCCCAGCCGCACCAGACGCGACCGAGCAGCGCCGTGATAAAGAAGAGCGAAAAGCCCACGCCGGTGAGCAGGAAGAACAGCAGCCACAGGTCCTGCGCGGCGAGAATCCACCCGAAGAAATGAAACCGCCGCGCCGCCACATCGAGAAACACCGCCGGATAACCGCCGACCTTGATCCACGGCAGCGCCAGGTACAGGCCGATCAGCGCAAACGCCGAGAACCGTCGCAGCGTGGTGAAACGTCCGCGAGTGTCGGCCGGATGCAGGAATTCCCGCGAGCCGTCGGCCCGGATGGTCGTGACCGTGTCGAGGTTGGGCGCGGGCGGATGCGAGGGAACGGACATTTTTATGGGCGCAAATTACTTCACGCCGGCGGCGGGTGAACTCACGATTTCAATGGGTTCCCCCGGCTCGTGGTGACTGAGCACATAGGCGGCGACTTCGGAGATTTTCTTTGTACCCAAGACCGGCCCCCACGGCGGCATGCCGCGCTGCGTGCCCTTGGTGATGGTGGCGACGATGTCGAGCGGATGGCCGCCAGTAATCCACTTGGTGCCGATCAAGCTCGCGCCGACGGCGGTGGGATTCTCGGCCTTACCCTTCAGGCTGGCGAGATGGCAGGTCACGCAGTTGGAGATGAAGGCGGCCTTGCCGGCTTCGAGCACGACGGGGTTGCGGCTCATTTTCCAGAGGTCGTCATCGGTCAGCGCAACCGATCCGGAGGACAGGCGCGCCGCCTCAATCTGCGCGATTTCGGCCTCGACCCGCGGGCCATCAGCCATCGGCACAGCGGAGTGTTTAAAATAAAACCAATAAACTACGGCAAAAACGATGGCACCGTAGAATGTCAGCAGCCACCAGTTTGGCATGCTTTTGTCGTATTCCTGAATACCGTCATAGTTGTGCTTGCGCACCGGCTCTTCCGGAGGCTGATTACTGGCGGGTGGTTTCATGGCGCGTGGAGGTTTCTTCGTTGAAAGGCAGTTGGGCGAAATGATCGGTCTGGCTCCGCTTCATCCGCAGGGCGAAATAGATGAAACAGCCAAAAACACAGGCGGCGGTGATGAACGCCACGAGAGGAAAAATCGCCACCCAGTCGTCAAAGATGAGGCGTTTAAACATGGTGATGGGGTTCAGTCTCGCGGTCAGGGTTTGGCCGGGAGGTTGTGTTTCACCGTGTCGTATTTGCCGAGCTGCTGGAGGTAGGCGATGAGCGCCACAATCTCGCGGTCGGGCTCGATGTAGTTGCCCTCCTTGCGGAGATCTTTGGCGATAGCGGTAGATTGGGCGTTGACCGAGGCCTCGATCTCCGCCGGCGTCATCGGCGCAAAGGGCACGCCGATCAAGCGCTGCACGCGAATCTTCGATGGCAGGGCGGCGACGTCGGTTTTCCAATCGTAGAGCCAAGAGAATGACGGCATGTTCGAGCCCTGCGAAATCGCCCGCGGGTCGCGCATGTGGAGGAAATGCCAGCTGTTGTTGTACTTGCTGCCCACGCGGGCCAGATCAGGACCGGTTCGGCGCGAGCCCCACTGAAAGGGATGATCGTAGATCGATTCACCGAGGCGCGAGTAGTCGCCGTAACGCATGACATCAGGCTTCAGCGTGCGGATCATCTGCGAGTGGCAAAGGTAGCAGCCTTCGCGGACGTAGATGTCGCGGCCGGCGAGTTCGAGCGGTGTATAAACACGCTGGATACGGTCTTCGACGCTGGCGGCCTTGTTAATGACCACTGTCGGGATGATCTGGATCAAGCCGCCGACCACGACCGCGAGGAAGGTGAGCACGGTGAACGGCGCGGAGTTGACCAGCAGTTTATCGTACCAAGCGCCCCAGTTGCGGCTCTTGGCCTCGTAGTGGACAAAGGCGAGGATAACCACGAGCGCAGTACCAAAGATGCCGAGGATCTGGAGCCAGTGTCCACCGAAAAGCCAGGCGAAGGCGAAGACCGTGCCGAGAACGGAGAACACTACGGGAGGATTGATGAACGTACCGCTGACGCCGAGTTTGTCCTCGGGCTTCGGCGTTTCGACGAACACCTCGATGGAGCCGTCGACGGTTTGGGAGCCGCGAATGGTTTTGTAGAGATTGTAGCCCATCAGCAACCAGCCGGCCAGGTAGAGGCCGCCGCCGATCACGCGCATGAGCATCATCGGACGGATGGTGGTGAGCGTTTCGATGAAGTTGGGGTACGCGAGGAGCGTGCCGCCCTCGGTGGTGGCGTTGAGCATCACGCCCTGGGTGATGCCGCTCGTCCACATGGCGCCCATGTAGAGAAGGATGCCGACCGTCCCGAGCCAGAAGTGAAGATTTGCCATCGCCTGCGAGTGCAGCGGCTTGCTCCAAAGACGCGGGGCGAGCCAGTAGAACATGCCCGCCGCCATAAAGCCGTTCCAGCCGAGCGCGCCACCGTGCACGTGGCCAATAATCCAATCAGTGTAGTGACCGATGGCGTTGACGGATTTGATCGAAAGGAGCGGCCCTTCAAAGGTCGCCATGCCGTAGAAAGTCACGCCGGCGGCGAAGAATTTCAGCACCGGGTCGGTGCGAAGTTTATGCCACGCGCCGCGGAGCGTGAGCAAGCCGTTGAGCATGCCGCCCCACGACGGAGCCCAGAGCATGAGCGAAAACGTCATGCCTAGCATCTGCAGCCAGTTCGGCAGCGCGGTATTCAAAAGATGGTGCGGACCGGCCCAGATATAAACAAACACCAGCGACCAAAAATGGATGACCGACAGGCGGTAGCTGTACACCGGCCGCTCCGCCGCCTTCGGCACAAAGTAGTACATAATACCGAGGATCGGCGTCGTGAGGAAGAAAGCCACGGCGTTGTGCCCGTACCACCATTGCACCAGACCATCCTGCAAACCGCCAAAAACCGGGTAACTGTGCAACAGGCTCGTCGGAATCGAGAGGTGATTGACGATGTAGAGCATCGCCACCGTGATGATCGTCGCGATGTAAAACCAGATGGCGACGTACAGGCTGGGCTCGTTGCGCTTGGCGAGCGTCCAGAAAAAATTTACCGCAAAGATCACCCACACGATCACGACCGCGAGGTTGATCGGCCAGATGAGCTCAGCGTATTCCTTGCCGCGCGTCAGCCCCAGCGGCAGCGTAATCGCTGCCGAAAGAATAATCGTTTGATAGAGCCAAAAGTGCAGCGAGGAGAGAAAATCACTCGCCAGCCGCGCCTTCACCAAGCGCTGCGTCGAGTAATAGACACCCGCGAACATCATGTTGCCCACGAGGGCGAAGACGACGGCGTTGGTGTGCAACGGTCGCAGCCGCCCAAAGGTCGTCCACGGCAGGCCAAAGTTCAGCTGCCAAAAGTTGAGCTGCGAGGCGATGAGAACACCAACAAGCATGCCCACCGCACCCCAGATGACGGAGGCGAGCATGAACTGGCGAACAATCTTATCGTTGAAGGCGATGGTTACTTTGCGGTCGGTCATGAGCGGAAAATCTTAGCGGGCTTCGTGCGTGGTGGGGACCGGACTGCGACGACTTTTGCCGATTAGCGGCGTCTCGTCGGCAAGCGGTAGCAACGCGTCACTTTCGGCACTGCCAAAGCGCCGTCGCGAATGCTCCCGCAAAAAGAAAACGATAAAAGTGAACACCAGACACAGGCTGATCGTTAGGGTAAGGGGCACGACAGACATAGGGGAAACAGGGGGTTGGCAGATGAGCAAGACTCAGCCGTCGCAATTTGGGTTTAGGAGCAGGTTGATCAGAGCGGAAGCCCTTCGCGTGACATGAGCACGAAACAAAAATGACCGTCCCGATAACATCGGAAATTGGATCGGCGACTTAAACTCGACTGCAAAATTGACACAAAAAAGCCAAGGACCGCAGCTGCCGCTCCAACGGTCAAAAGACGCGCATATCCCTGAATCAGAGAGAAGACACCAAGCCTGCATAAGCTTTCTTTCCACTGATAACGGCATTGAATTAGAATACATTATTAAGCCACTTAGAACAGCTTACACATAGTTCGGCCAAACCGCTCCGCGCAGTTTGGCGACAACTGTGCATCTTTTGTCATAGGTCCTATTAGATACGCACAAAAGATGCGGACGCTTAGCCAAACCATGCAGAGCGGGTGCCTCGCACTTCTGGCATTTTCTATTTAGATGCACGACCGCATGCTCAGCACCCTGCAAGGAATGCGCCCTACCATATTGGAGCGGTGGGAAATCTTGCTGCGTGCCGAACCCGTCACCTCTCCTTTGGCAAATCCAGATTCGCTGGTTTACCTGATGAGTTGGACGCTTGATCGCTTCTTCACCGCACTGCGCGGACCACTATCACGTCGCCGCCTCTCCAGCCGGGGCAGCAACAAATCATCGATAAACGAGGGCCATGACATCTGTGCCTGTAAGATGAACCCCTTGCTGGCTTACTTTGCCACCGCTGAAAGGGCGCTCATCCAAGCCGTGCTACCTATTCTTCAACCACGCGAACGGGAATCCGTGCTCTCAGCCATCCGGCTCGCCCTGCAGGCCGTGGCCAAACGCGAAATCGATACGTTCTGTGCCGTCTGCCAACGCCGGCCCAAGCCGCCGTCCTCAACGTCCTCCTGCGCCTCAATTAGTTAACACTTCCGCGTGCAACCGCTCGCGAAAGGTTGACGGGGATTCGCCGGCGATTTTCCGAAACACCCGGTTGAACTGGGAGAGCGACTGGAAACCCGCCTCAAAAGCCGCCTCACTCACCCGCTTGTGCGGATTGAGCAGCAGATTCTTCACCTTCTCCACGCGCACCCTCGCCAGATAATCGGTAAAGGTCATGCCCGTCGCCTTCTTAAACATCTTGCAGAAGTAAAAAGCGCTCGTGTTCACCGACTGCGCTACCTGAGCCAAGGTGAGATCATCATCTTGATGCTCGGCAATAAAAACACGCGCTTTGGTGATAACAGGCGATTCGGCAGACTCTTCCTTCACCATCAACTGATTGCTAAGCGACGCCAGATGCTGGGCGAAAATCGTGAGCAAGCGCAGGATCGACTCGTATTGTTTTCGCGTGACCACACGGGTCTGAAAATAAGCTTCTTCTAACCGCTTCAAATCGACTTCCGCGCCCCATTTCACCAGCTGCCGCACAACCACATTGAACTCTTTCTTCGAGGGCGTGTGTAGGAAAATCTGCCCTGTCTGAAGAAAGGCAATCAGGTTCTCCCCCACCCGAATCGGCACCGCAGAATCACAAAGTCCGGCAAAACATTTCAGCGTTTTCGGCTCCAGATTCGCCTGCTCCTCCACTTTTTTTTGCAACTGTAAACATGACGCACACGAATGGTTCGTTGTCGCCATCAGCGCGCAAAAAGGATTTCCTTTCGGGTCCCCTTGATGCGGCAAATCAAACGCTTCGATCGGACGTAAAGTGATCGGTAGACCCGTCGTCTCGCGAAACGCCTGCTCATAGTCGCGGTAAATCTGCGACTGCTTGAGTTGCGCAGTCATGAGCCGACTACGTTTGGCGGGATTGTCAGACGCGTCCATAAAGACAAATTTATGGGACGTTTTTTTACCGCGCGCAATCGGGAATCGCAAATCCTTCGATTTTGTAACTACACACTAATCAAGGACCAGCAAAGGCGTGCACTTGTATTCAAAAAACTTATGACTCAGCACAACAGAATAATACGGCTCTTTTTCGGGTCACTGGTTTATTTACAAAGTGCTGGAGCAGGACAAAATATGCGCAATCTGGGCAGCAAAAAATGCGGCTCAGGACTCTTGCAGACGTTCGATCAAAGACCGCGCGCTCGATTCGATATGAAAGCGTCGCGCGTAGCATGCCGCCGCCCTGTGATTCATCGCCGATTGATCAGCAGCAGAAAGCACCATCCACCGCTTGAGCAGTCGCGCAGCTCCCGCCGCATCATCGTTTTCCACCAGACCGGCGCGGTCCTCGACGATCTCGCGCCAAATATTGACCTTATTGGAGATCAACACCGCCCGCCCGCAGGCCAGCGCCTCAGCCACCGCGATGCCAAAGTTTTCTTGATGCGAAGGCAGCACAAAGGCGTCTGCCTGGTAAAATGCGCCCCACTTCAGGTCGCCCGTCAGCATACCCGTCCACGTGATGCGATCCTGCAAACCAAGCTCTACCGCCAGAGCTTTCATCTCCAACGCATAGGCATGATCATCCGGACCGGCGATGATCAGATGCTGCTGATCTGCGTCCGGGCAATCTGCGCGCAACACCTCGGCAAACGCGCGCAAGAGCAAATCCGCGCCTTTTTTGACATGTACGCGGCCAAGAAACAGCAGGCATTTCTTCCCATTGGTCTGCGGGAATCTTTCCCGAAAAGCCTGAAGCTGCGTCGCTCGGTCACCGACCGGACCCGCCGTACCCAGAGTCACAATACGTTCACGGCAGCGGTACAACCAAAACGATTGACGGGCGAGCAACCGCTCCTCCTCGCAGGTGAACAACACCGACCGCGCGTCGCGCAGCACCCTGTAATCGCCCCACGGCCAGTAGAGCCATTTCTTGAAGTGCTTCAGTGGATACGTTCGCTTAAACCACGGATCGAGCATGCCGTGGGTAAAAACAAAATACGGCGTGTCCGTCCCCCGAAGCGACCGCCAGACGCCATAGGCATTGTATTGCCAGATACCATCGACCACCACCGCATCGTAATTTCGGCGATGTTCACGCAACCATGCCACCAGCCGTGCAGAATAGCCGTAGCTTCCTTTCGCCGGCCCCATCGCGTGACAAGGCAAAGGCAATTGTTTGACCCAAGGATCCTCTGGATTATCGAGCGACATCACCTCTATATGGTGACCAGCCGCCCTGTTAACCGCCGCCAGCTGCTTGACCGCTTCAATGGGCCCGCCACCGGCAGGATTAACCGAACGAATGGAGTGCAGGATGCGCAGCGACATAGACAATGATGCAAAAAGTTTTCCCTAAAGCAGGGCGAATGCTGTCTATGCGGAAGATGAAGCCCTCGGGTTGTCGAGCCAAACCGCTCATTCCGCCCCAACAAGCCGCCCTCAATCAAATCAATTCATTGAATTTGATAACCAGAATGAAGCACGACGAAGGAAGCCGACTGTATGCATATAATATTCCAGTACAACATATTAAATTAATTCTAGCTACTTCTCGAACGAAGCAAAACCCCAGTACTAAGGTTTTCCCCTAGTAAGCCAACAGGGGCGGCCTGATTGTTGATTTTGAACATGAAGCGTATGTTTACACCGCATCCGCAAATAATTCACAAAACCTAATCCATGCTAAAGAACAGACAGGAAGGATTGATCTCGCTGCACGGTTTTTGTGTGAGCGCCATACTGGGCGCGTTATATCTCCTATGGGCGGAAGTGATGCAGGTGACGCACCTGATCGAATTCGCCAGCGACACCAATACACAGCTCTATTTTCTCGGTGTGATCGGCGGTACACTGATTAGCTCCCGCACCTACCGCACAATGGCCGGGCGTCTTGGCTACCTGAACTGGATCGAGCTTCTCCAGATCACACAGCGTCAGCTCGTCCGTATCACGCTCGTGCTCTTCGCCCTAGCCTTCACGACAAAGGACGCTTATATCAGCCGTATTTTCCTCGGTTCCTACCTCGCCGCTGCCGCGGTCGTCCTATTCCTGTTAAACTGCTTCCTCCCCAGTATCCTCGCTCGAATCTTTTTCAAAGACAATGCCGTCCGCACGCTCTTCTTAGGCGCGCCCGACGATGTCCGCCGGTTAAAAACATGGATCAGCCAGAAAGCGCATCTCGGCGTCGAACCTATCGGCTTCATCTCGAATGAAGATGCGCCCACAGGCATCGACGAGCTACCTTACTTCGGCCGCATTGAAAACCTCAGGAGTATTCTCGCTGAACAGCGCATCGGGCAGATCGTCTTGCTCCAGTTCTATCTCAACCGCGAGCAGTCTAATCAGGTCATTCAGGAGGCCCAGCGCACCGGCTGCCGCGTTCGCCTCTACAACAATCTCAACGCGTTCTACGATCATCCCGTGACGGTCGATCACGAGGGAGAATACACCTTCTTCACGCTCGAAGACGAACCGCTGGAAAATCCGGTCAACCGCATCAAAAAACGCTGCCTCGATGTGGCTGTATCGCTACCGGTTGTCCTCTTCCTACTTCCGCCCATCACTATTTTGGTCGCTCTCTTTCAGCGCGCGCAGTCACCCGGTCCGATTTTCTATCCGCAGCTCCGCTCAGGCATCAACAAACGCCGCTTCAACATCTGGAAATTCCGCACCATGCATACCGCGACCCAGACGAAGGAGCATGAACACGTCCAGGCTAAGAGCGGTGACTCACGCGTGTACGCCTTCGGTCGTTTACTCCGTCGCACCAGCCTCGACGAACTCCCACAGTTCATCAACGTCCTCTTCGGTGAAATGAGCGTCTCGGGTCCTCGCCCACACATGATCGAGCATGACGAAAAGTTCGCGAAACTCCTCCGCAACTACTACTCACGCCACTACGTGAAGCCCGGCATCACCGGCTTGGCCCAGAGCAAAGGCTTCCGCGGTGAAATCTCCGAACTCTCGCTTCTCGAAAAACGCGTCGGCTACGACATGATGTACATCAACCAGTGGTCACTCCTGATGGACATCAAGATCCTCTTCGCCACCGCCCGGCAGGTGCTCTTCCCGCCCAAAACCGCCTACTGATCCTAAATCGGCGCCATCAAGCTTTCCAAGGCAACCGCACTCCGGTTGCCTTTTTTGCGCCCCCTGCACCGCGCGCATCCCCAGCCTAGAATAAAAAATTCTTCCAAACCTCAGACTGACGCGGCACAACCAAACCCAGTGCCAGCCACGCAACGTTTCACCGCCTCATTGACCAGCGCCGCCCTCACGCGGACTGGCCGTTTCACCGTTGATCTTGCCCACCTCCTGCCATCGACCGGCCCGGCCCACTTCTGAATCACCATGCCCTGGACGCGCAAACACCTCATCACGCTCGAAGAGCTCAGCCTTGCTGAGATCGAGCAACTCCACGCCACCGCCACCGCCTTCAAAAAAATCCTCGGCCGCGGCGTAAAAAAAATCCCCGCCCTGCGCGGCAAGACCATCGTCAACCTCTTCCTTGAGCCAAGCACGCGCACACGCATGGCGTTCGACATGGCCGCAAAGCGTCTCAGCGCCGACGTGATCTCTTTCGACGCCGCCAGCAGCAGCACCACCAAGGGCGAAACCCTGCGTGACACCGCGCAAAACATCGAGGCGCTCAACGCCGACATGATCGTGATCCGCCACGCCGCCTCGGGCTCGCCGCTCTACCTGAGCAAGATCCTCGGCATCCCCGTCATCAACGCCGGCGACGGCGCCCACGAACACCCCACCCAGGGCCTGCTCGACACCTTCACCATGAAGGAACACCTCGGCTCGCTCAAGGGCCGCAAAGTCGTGATCCTCGGCGACATCCTCTTCAGCCGCGTCGCCCGATCCAACATCTACGCCCTCACCAAAATGGGCGCCGACGTCACCCTCGTGGGCCCGGCGACCCTCGTGCCTCAAACCCTCACCCAGCTCGGGGTCAACGTCTCGCACGACCTGCGCAGCGCCCTCGCCGACGCCGAGGTCGTCATGCTTCTGCGGATACAGCACGAGCGCCAGACGTGCGGCCACTTTCCCTCGATCGGCGAATACACCAGCATGTTCGGCCTCAACAAAACCCGCGCCTCCTGGCTGAACCCGAAGGCCATCATCATGCACCCCGGCCCGATCAACCGCGGCGTAGAAATCGACAGCGACCTCGCCGACGGCGAACGCAGCGTCATCCTCGAACAGGTCAACAACGGCATCGTCGTCCGCATGGCCGCGCTCTACCTCTGCTCAGGCGGCAACCCCGATGCCATACCTTCCGAGTAAGCAAACCCTGACGACCGTCCTCGCCAAGCCCGCCAAAATTAAAACCAGCCAAAACCGGCAACGCCCCTGCTCTCCTCATGAGCATTCTTTGGCCGTTGTACTTTGGCCTTTGAAATTCCTCTAAAAGCCATGCCCTCCCTCTGGATTGCCAATGCCCGCGTGATCGACCCCGCCTCCGGCCGGGACGAAGTCGGAAACCTGTTCGTCGACGACGGCAAAATCGTCGCCAGCCTCTCTGCCGAGAAGAAAAAACGCGCCAAAAAAATCGACGCCCGCGGCCTCGTCGCCTGCCCGGGTCTGGTCGATATCCATGTCCACTTTAGAGAACCAGGCCAAACCCACAAAGAAACCATTCTCTCCGGCAGCCACGCCGCGGCCGCAGGCGGTTTCACCAGCGTGATCTGCATGCCGAACACCTCGCCGGTCGCCGACAACACAGGCACCATCCAACTCATCAACGACGTCATCCGCCGCGACGCCGTGGTAAAAGTTTTCCCCACCGGCTGCATCACCATCGGCATGAAGGGTGAGGCCCTCGCTCCCATCGGCTCGCTCAAGCGCGCCGGTATCGTCGCCATCACTGACGACGGTGAATGCGTGCAAAACAACGAGCTCATGCGCCGCGCCGCCGAGTACGCGAAGATGTTCGACCTCCCCGTCATGGATCATTGTCAGGATTCCCCCATGACGCAGGGCGCGGTGATGAACGAGGGCATCATGTCGATCCGCCTCGGTCTACGCGGCTGGCCCAATTGCGCCGAGGATATGATCGTCTCCCGCAACGTGATCATCTCCACCTACACCGGCGCGCATATCCACATGCAGCACATCTCCTCGAAGTACTCCGTCGAGATCATCCGGCGCGCCAAGAGCCGCGGCATCCCTGTCACCGCCGAGGCCACACCACACCACATCGCGCTGACCGACGCCGAGCTCGCGACCTACGACACCAATTTCAAAATGAACCCGCCGCTGCGCACCGAGGCCGACCGGCAGGAAATCATCGCCGGCTTGCGCGACGGCACACTCGACTGCATTTCGACCGACCACGCGCCGCACACCAACTACGAGAAGGACAAGGAATTCGATTTCGCGCCCAACGGTATCCTTGGTCTGGAGACATCGCTGGCCGTCACGCTCCAAGTGCTCGTGCAGGAGAATAAATTCAAACTGCCCCACGTCATTGACCTGATGACGCGCAAGCCCGCCTCAATCATGAAACTGCAGGCCGGCACGCTCGCCGAGGGCGTAGCTGCCGATATCTGTTTGTTCGACCCCAAGGAAACCTGGGTCTACGACGCCAAAAACAGCTTCAGCAAATCCAGCAATTCCCCCTGGCACGGCCAGACGCTCACCGGCCGCGTGAAGACCACGATCGTCGACGGTCGCATCGTCTTTGCCGACGGCAAAATCAAGTGAGCCGACGCGCCTCGGCCGCCTAACGCTCGCCGAGGAAGATCGCCTTTTTCGAGTCGACCTCGAGCCACGTCCGGGCGAACGGCACATAGCCGATCGTGTAAACTTTGCGGTCGGCGATCTTTCCCGTGCGCCCCTCCACGAGCATGATCCCAACACCTTTCACCACCGGCACCTGCACGGCGATGTCCGCATTGATGGTGACCGGATCATAACGGTCCACCTGCAGCTGGGCCATTTCCTGCGCCACCTCCATTTGTTCAGGCAAAGCCGGCGCGCTTTCATGGATACGCACGACCAACGCCGTGGTCGGCGTCTTGAACGGCCAGCTGACTTTGATCTCCGCCGCGGGTTCTTTTTCCGCCTCGCGCTTCGCACGCCGCATCGCCTCAAGTTTGTTTTGAATGCTCTTCATGCTCGTCGCCGGAATGTGTGCCACGGACACTTTCACCGCTGACTTTTCCGTCTTAGCCGCATCATTGCCGTTTTCTTCACCAGAAGACCACAGGCTCGAAATCTGGCTCCATTTGATCGTCGGCAGCTTTGGCGGATGATGAACACCGTACCAAACCGAACTTCCGCCAATCACCAATAAAACAAACCAGCTGGCCAAGGCGACAAGTTGCGTGTCCCGGAATCCGACGGGCAACGAAATCGGTCTGGGCACAGACGTGAGCGTGAGTTTGGCGATTTCCTCGTTGGTTTCCTTGAGCAAACGAAGCAAAGCCCGCGGCCCCGGCGCGGAATCAGCCTTGAGCACGGACAGCGCCTCGACCCGGCAATGCGTCCAACCCGACCGCAGCGCCCAGGGCCGCTCCGGATGCAACCGGTGTTGGACTTTTGCCCGATGGCGGCGACAGTAGACGATGCGCACGCCCAGCACCGCCAGCGGGCAGAGAAGCGCGAGTGCATACGCCAGCCGATTTTGGCCGACGACCGCCACCGCCGCAGCCAACAGACACCACACCGGCAACAACAGACGCAGACGCCCAAAGACCAGCGGACCGAACTTGAGCGCATGCCCCAGCTGGAGCCAAAGCGCGGCGTCGGCCAGTTGCCGCCCGCGCTCGCTCAACAAGCGGTATTGCTCCGCATTCCAGTCTTGATGGGAGACATAGCCGAATTTGATCGGATCGCAGGCACTAAAGGCGATAACAGCCAGTTCGGCATAATTGGGCGTTGGCTTCTTGAACAGCTTGTCGAGCGCGCGGTCCCGCGTGCAGGCGTAAAGCTTGGCCATTTCCGCCCGTCCGGAACTCAGGGCGATTTCTGATTCCAAGCAGAGCTCCATCAAAACGGCCTTCTCCACTTCATCGCTTTCAAGCAGCCAGTTATTCTGTAAGGCAAGCGCTAGTGCTTCTTGGTAAATGTGATCGAGGCTGCCCAGCATGCGGCCGACTTCGGCGTCAAACTGTTCGACTTGCTGCACGATCGATCGCGCGGTAAAGGCCTGCACCGTCTTAAGCCCCGCCGGTTGCGCCTCGGACCGGAGCAGCAGGCGCAGGCATTTTTCGTCGATGCGGTGTCCGCGCAGACGCAGCGGCACGGCATGGCCCGCAAGAAATTTCAGCACGACCGCCATCACCACACTGCTAACGATCTCGACCGGCAGCTCCTGCAACGCCGGGGCTTCGCCGAGTTTGATCAGGACATCAAAGCGCTCCTTCGTTTTTTTGTGCGCGCCTTCGGTGCCGATGAAGTACGCGAGAGTCGAGGGATTGCCTGGTTCAAAAAGGTTAAGTACGCCTTCCTGCCAATTTTCCGCCGAGGCAAAATATTCGGCCGCCTCGGCCACGGTATAGGCGCGATCTTTCCAGATAAAGAGACGTTCGTTACGCGGCAGGTTGTAGCGGTCTTTCACCGGCTCCTTCCGCAGCCAGCTCTCGACCTCGGTCAATCCCCAACGGCCGTCGCGCGAACCAGTCAGCAAGCCGCGCAACAAGCTCGCTAAATCACGATCCATGGCAGGCATCATCTCCACCGCACCTGCCTTCGAGGTAGGATCACTTTCCTTGAGCAAATTTTCCGCGCGCACCCGCAATTCCGGCGTCTCGCGAGTCACATCGCGCTCTAGGATATGAGCCAGTATGTGACGCCCCAGCGCGACCTCCTGGATAACGCGACCCAGCGACCACCAATCCCAAGCCCGCAGCGCCGGTTCCCGCGTGTAATGATAAAGACCGACGGCTTCAGGCGGAGCATAGAAAGGATCCATGCTCACCTCGACCGGCCCTTCCGCGCGCAACAGCGACGCAGTTTCAAAACCGCCGAGCAGCACGCTCAGTCCGCCCTCGGTCGCGCGTACGAAAATTGTATCAGCGCGCAGGTTCAGGTGCACCACGTCCTGCTTGTGCAGGCTGCCAAGCGCCTCCGAAAGCTGGCGCACGATGAGCTCGATTTCCGCCTGACTGGCTTTGCGGCGGCCGGCCCATTCGCGCAAGGTCACGGTAGGCGGAGCCTGAATCACTTCGACGCGCCGCCCGTCGTCCTCGACCGCTTCGATGAGTTCCACCAAGGCGGTGTTTTTGGATTTCCCCATTCTCTCCCACGTGAGCGCGCGCATGCCGTTGCTCACACGAAACGAACGGATCACCACATCGTTCATCAGGCTGACATGCAGCGCCTTGAAACTGCGTCCATGCGTGATGTCGGGCATCTGCTCTCCGATTGCGTAGGCGCCACGCCAGCGACCACCGGAAATGAGATTCTCCAAATCGAGTCCCGTCGTCGGCTGCGCTGAAGCATGCGCTTCCGCAGCGGGCGGCGCGTCTGACGCGGAACTGCCAGTCGGAAGATTCATCGAAAAAAGTGAGAAAGAGAAAAGACCTTGTCTCATTTATCGGCACCGTTGACCGCAAAATAAGGGTTATATGCCGCTCTCCAAGCGCGCCACATCGACGCTCCGGTAAACCGGCGGCCCAACCACCCGTGACCTTGAAATGCCTACGCCAGCCTGAAAGGCTGGCCATCCATGCCGCTCACGACCCTCGCCGCCTTAGTTTTTGAATACGGGCTCGTCGCGCTCGGCTGGCTTTTGATTTGGCGGCTGCAATTTTCCTCCACCGCCCGCAAATCCCGCGCCACCATGCCCGACCCGCTGCCGCATTGGCCGGTGGATAGTGCGAGTTTTGCTTTCGCCGGACTCTGCGTCATGCTCGGCTGGCTGGCGTCCTCTATCGCGCTGGGACAAGTGCTACGCCTCTTTCCCGCGATCAAAGCGGACGACATATTGCTGACGATTCTTAACGGCACGTTTTCTCAACTCGGACTATTTTCCGGCATGCTCGCCGGCGCCTACTACATTCGGCAAACCGCGCAACGCCAGCCGCTCAACGATCCACCTGTAACCGCTAAAGCAACCCCCGCCGTCATCACCGGCAAAGCCAATCTCGTGCTCGCGGCCTTGGCCACCTTCGCGATCACGATTGCCGTCGTTTATCCCGTGCAATGGCTCTGGGAACAGCTGCTCCTCGCGCTGCACCTGCCGACGACGAAACAGGAAGTCGTAGAGATATTCTTTCGCTCGTCCTCGCCCGGCCGCGTCGCCGCCCTCGCCGCGATGGCCGTGCTACTCGCGCCGGTGACAGAAGAACTGGTATTTCGCGCCGGACTTTTTCGTTTCTTGCGTGGACGCACGCCGCGCTGGATTGCGCTCGTGCTGCCCGCGCTGATTTTTGCCTCCCTGCACGTGGACTACAAAACCCTTGATGGCCTCATCTCGCTCGCGCCGCTCACCGCCTTCGGGTTCATCTTCGCGCTCGCCTACGAACGGACCGGACGCATCGCCGTCGTCATGCTTGCGCACGCGCTCTTTAATTTGCACACCGTCGTCTTTCTCCTGCTAGGCTTGGGCAACTAAAACCAACGTCCATGTCACCCTTTGCCCAACGCCCTTCCGACGCCGTCTCCTCGCTCGGCGAAGAGCGCCTCATCGCCGCCCTCCGCCACTGGCTCGGCAACACCTCCCCGCCCGCGCCGTATGGCATCGGCGACGATTGCGCCGTGCTGCCCGCGTCGCCGCGCAAGCAAGTCATCACCGTCGATCCCGTGATCTACGGCCGGCACTTCGACGACCGCGTGCCGCCCCGCGCCGTCGGCGCCAAACTCCTTAAGCGCAACCTCAGCGACCTCGCCGCCATGGGTGCCCAGCCCACCGCCGCCGTCATCGCGCTCACCCTCGATCCGCGCGTGAGTCTCGCTTGGTTGGAAAAATTTTATCGCGGCCTCGCCGCCTGCGCCCGCGAGCATCATGTGCCGATTGTCGGCGGCGACATTGCCCAAGCCGACGGCTTGCTCGCCGCCAGCCTGACGCTGCTCGGCCACTCCGCAGGCACGCGCCTGTTACTCCGAACCGGGGCCAAAATCGGCGACTGGATCTACGTCACCGGTCCACTCGGCGGCAGCATCTCGGGGCACCATTACACGTTTCAACCTCGTCTCAAGGAAGGTGCTTGGCTCGCCGCCCGCGACGAGACCCGAGCCATGCTCGACGTGAGCGACGGCCTGGCCAAAGACCTGCGCGCGCTCACCCCCGCGCAAACCGAACCATCGCTTACCGCCGAAGCCGTGCCGGTCAGCCGCGCCGCACTCAGGCTCGCCAAAAAATCCGGCCGCACGCCGCTGGCCCATGCGTTCAGCGACGGCGAAGACTACGAACTACTTTTTGCCGTCGCCAAAAACGCCGACCGCTCCGCCTTCGAACGCGCCTGGCTCCGCCGTTTCCGCACGCCCCTCGCCTGCCTCGGCCGCTTCGTACAGCTCGGCCACCGCGCCACCGGAACCATCGACCTGAGTGATTTTCACGGTTATGAGCATCTTCGCTGAACTCCGCGCCGGCCTTGCCACGCGCTCCGCCGCTGAAACCCAAACCATCGCTCAGCGCCTCGCGCTCGCGCTGCCGCCCGACGCCACCCTCGCGTTGCACGGCGACCTCGGCGTCGGCAAAACCACTTTCGTGCAAGGCCTCGCCCGCGGCCTCGGCGTAACCGAGGCCGTCACCAGCCCGACGTTCAACATCTTCACGCTGCACCGCGGCAACGGCCGCACGCTGCTGCACCTCGATGCCTACCGCCTAGAAAACGACCGACAGATCGACTCGCTCATGCTGGAGGATTTTCTCGTGAGTCCCTACTGCCTCGCCGTGGAATGGCCGGAAAAAATCGCCGCCTGGCTGCCCGTCGACACCCTGCACCTGACGCTGCGCATCGATGGCGCGCAACAACACCACGTACAACTCGAGCCGTTTAATAAAAACTCATAGCCGCGTCGGTTTCGCCTAACGTATTGGGTAGGGCGAGGCGTCCCCGCCGAGCCGATGCAAAACGCAGCTCACCGGGGACGGTGACGGACTGTCCGCTTCGCTCGGTACGCCCTCCCTACCGAAAACGGCCACGACCTGATTGAAACGGCTCTCGACTGAACCAATGAAAAAGGCCAAGCCGACGGATGTCGGCCTGGCCTTGGAGAGGGGCTGAACGACCCGTTGCACACGGGTCGCTGCAGATTTCTGTTTACGAGTTCTTGGCTTCTTCGGCGGGCGCTTCCGGAGCGACTTCGGCAGCAGCCTGTGCCTCTTCCGCCGGAGCCTCTTCCGTTGGAGCCTCTTCCGTTGGAGCAGGCACATCTTCCGCTGCAGGCGTAACGGCCGCCACAGGCACCGCCATCGGCGGCGTGGTCTGCGGAACTTCCGGGAAGTTTTCCGGATCGTGCTCGTCTTTTTCGACTTCCTGCTTGCGCGCTTCCGTCACGGCGGGGGCGGCGAACAAACGGCCATCGATAAACTCGGTCACATAGCCTTCCGTGACGAGCCAACGCAGATCGCCATTGAGGCGCTGGAGCTTGGCCTGATCTTCGGGCGTGAGTGCCGTCGCTGCATCGGGCGTCATCGGTGGGAGCGTGCCGCTCGTTTGAATCGGAGCGGGCTCGGCGGCGGGGGCCGCGGCCGGAGCTGCTGGGGGCTGAATGCCGAGAAATTTCACCGGCAGTTCGCTCGCCTTAGTCATCGGGCGGCTCTCGATGAAGTTGATCAAAGCGCCGATGCTGTCGGAGAACACCTGTCCCGGAATGCGGAAGCGGCGCTTGACGGCACAAACATAGGAAACGCCCTTCGAGCCCTTCTTGAAAATCGTGAAACCTTCGCGACGCAGGCGGCCGCGCAGCGCGTTCGCCGTGTCGAGGGGGAACCGACGCTGACGCTCCAAAGCGCCTTCGATCGAGCGGTAGATTTCGCCCTGAGGAAGAAGCTCCAGCGACTTGCCGTGGAAGCGCGCCGACTCGACGAGCTTTACGACCTTATCCTTGGCGTAGGTCAGCAGGTACGTCCGCGCTTCGTCGAACTGATCGAACGACGGAGCGGTCTCGCCTTCTGCGGAAAGTTTCCACGTGTAGCGCGTGGTTTTTTTCATTTTTTCCAACCACTGATTGACCACCTCGGGATCGCGCACGGTTTCGATGCGGGTGCGATAGGCGTCGAGCGACATGCGCGAAATCTTGGCCGCATGGTGCTGCTGCACGATCTGGTTGTAACGATGGTAATTCGGCGGCCCGAGCAACTCGCCAGTGACGCTACATTTATTGATGACTTGGTAGTTGCCCTTGGGCGCTTCCACCTCGACATCAGCCGCGTCAAAGAACGCAGCGAGATGATTACTGAGCACGTGAGCGACGGCCGCCTCCTCGCTCTCAAACGGCACGCCGTCGGGGATCGAGATAGCCAGCGGCGAAGCTTTCACCGCGGCAGTGTCCTGCGCGCCAGAGTGGCTATCGTGCTGACCGGCAGCCGCGGCCAATTCAGCAGGAGACTTACGCTGCACCACGGCGATGAAGCGGTCGTTCTTGCCAATGATCACACGGGCAATCTCGAACAGTTCGTAGGTACGGCAAGAGGTTCGGACGGCTTTCGCCAGAGCGGTGAAACCGATATCCTCGGGATAAAAAGTGACGTTGAAGACCGGGCTGATATACGGACCTTGATCGCGTTCCTGAAAACCGCCTTCACGCGGGCCGCCGCGGAAATCACCGCGCGGACCACCGCC